>WNFJ01685369.1_pt2 | contig 21056 bp, 19 predicted proteins | sample 5400461 | NCBI WGS metagenome assembly WNFJ01 (sample SAMN13153349, study PRJNA577476) | soil metagenome | isolation source: 115 cm saprolite on Douglas fir-dominated hillslope | place: USA:California | collected 2013-09-17
TGCACCATGACAAAGGGTTTCGCAATCACTATGAAGAGACAAAGTATCTGGCTGAGTTGGAAGTCGATGCGTTGAAAGCCGAGCTTCCCGTGACTATTCACCGGCCCGCGGTTGTCTGTGGCGACTCCGTGACGGGCGAAACGGCAAAGTACGATGGCATCTATTATTTGATTCATTACCTCCGCAAATGGCCCGGTGCATTGACGCTGCTGAATATCGGCAATCAGGAGGTGCGTCTGAATCTGGTGCCGATTGATTTTGTGATTGAGGCAATGATCGCGCTGGCCAAAGACGATCGCGCAATTGGCGCTACGGTGCAGCTTGCCGATCCGGCGCCCCTGACTACCCGACAACTGTTCGATGAGATCTCAAAAGCGATCGGCGGGCGCGATTCACTGGCCACCGCGCCGGCCGGCATCGTCTATCCCGTGCTGATGTTGCCGCTGGCGCCAAAGATTACCGGCTTGCCGCATTCGGCCGTGCCGTATTTCTTTCTCGAGCAGACTTACGACACGACCCGGGCCCGCGAGCTGCTCGAGCCTCACGGAATTCGTTGTCCAAAGTTTCCGAATTATGTAGCAGCGTTGGTGAACTTTGTGGCGGAACACCCGAGGCTGTAGCGCAAGTTGGTAACTTGCGGCGCGAAACCAAACGCAAGTTAACAACTTGCGCCAGTTCAAGGTGCCAGTCGTTCAATCAGCCACGAACCATTTTCCCGCAGACGATAACGCAGCCGATCGTGCAGACGATTCTCCTGGCCCTGCCAGAATTCCATCGCGATAGGCTGCACACGATAGCCGCCCCAGTGCGGTGGGCGCGGCACGTGCTCGCCGAATTGTTCCTGTAGTTCAGCAAAGCGCGCTTCCAACGTCTCGCGGCTGGCAACTACCTCACTCTGGTTCGAAGCCCATGCGCCCAGCTTGCTCCCCAAAGGCCGGCTCTGGAAGTACGCATCAGACTCTTCGTCGGAAATTTTCTCGACCGCGCCTTCGATGCGCACCTGTCGCCAGAGTTTTGACCAATAGAAAAGCAGACAAGCGCGCGGATTCTCGCTTAGCTCGTTCGCTTTGCGGCTTTGGTAATTCGTATAAAAGACAAAGCCGCGATCGTCAAAGCTCTTCAGCAGGACGATCCTGGCATCCGGATTTCCGTCTTTGGTCGCGGTGGCCAGCGTCATGGAAATCGCGTCCTGATCTGACACTCCGTGGGCGCGTACTTCGTCAATCCAAACCTGGAATTGGCGGATCGGATTCGGGTCAACGCTGGTTTTACGAAGTGCGGAAGGTTGATCGTTCATTGTGGCGGTGCCGATTGTCGCGAAGACTATAGACCTCAAGGCAGTTTCCCCTCTCCCTCCACAAAAGGGAGAGGGAGTGTTTCACCAGCTCTTAAGAGACAGCGGCGTCTTCTTTCTTTTTCGTCCACATGCCCGCGATCTGCTGGGCTTCGGCGTATGTCAGATTGTCATAGATGTCCGCGTTGTTCTTCACCACACCGTTTTCCAGTTCGGCCACTTCCCAATCGGGAGCTTCGGGATCCGTGCCCGCACAACCCTCCGAGACTCGGATCTCCCACGTTAGGTTCAGGTTCTCTTCTTCCATCGAATGTATACCTTCTCTAAGTTTTGAATCGAACACCGAAGATAATAAACCAGAAAGCTTTGAAAAGTCCCAGGAGTGGATTTTGGTTCAATGAGAGGAATCCCTCGCGGAGATGATCTTCAATTCACCTTTGATCTCCGCAAATTGCAGATGTATTGTCGGCAGGCTCATCTCGAACAGTTTCGTCCCCTTTGGCAAACCCAGGTATTCGGTTGGACAAACCCGGGACTGTATATCAGAGTCCTCCAACATGTGCCCATATTGTTTAGAGCGTTCTGGGTGAGTTCTTATGACATGCTTTCTCATCGAAACTGCAATTCGTTCCAGCAGATCAGTGTAACTTCTCATCCGTGAGATGCTGTCAATATTTTCGGCGAGATAATCATAACCGCTTATTTTCGATCCATAGGTGAGCGTGTATGCGTGACCATTAATCAATTGATAGATGTCGGCCGGAATCATCTTATCTTGTGGCGCCGAATCGGCTTGAATGGAATCATCATCCGACGGTGACTGGCTAATGACATATAGCGACGTTAAATAGCCCGCATTGAGTGAGGCAATGTAAAATCTCTGAAGTTCAGCAGGGCTGGCCTTTGACGCCGTATCTCGATTCAGGTTGTAAAACCAATTGGTGTCCTCATCGTTGACGTAGCGGCTTATGAAGTCAATCGCAAAGAATTTTTCGATGACCAGCTTGAAATCCCTTGAACGTTCAAGCGTTTCCTTAATCGAAAGCGCAAACTTCACTACCTTGTCAGCCTTGATCTGTTCATCGACCTTGCGCTTTGTTCCTTCCGGATCGATCTTTCCAGCTATTAGCTCGCATGCTGGAATCGATATTGTCGCGATGACACTGCCCGGCTTGATCTCCTCCCATGCGTACGGTGAACGCATCAATTCGGAGCGAATTGTATTGCCAGTGAGATTGAGAAGTCGAACTTCATAGTATCGGTAGCTCTGATCAGAGCATTTGAATTCGATAGTTTCAAGTCGGCTCTTGTACCTTAACTGAGGGTCACCTCTGATAGGTTCTGGTTGATCGAAAATCCAACGAAAAGTGACACGTCCAATGTCACCACCCAATATGACGTTAGACGTGTTCATTTCGATGAAGCTTTCGTCGAATGTGTAGACGCGATACCACTTAGGTAACTTTTGAGCAGCGACGGAACTCGACAAAAGCAGCAGAAAGATTAGGAGGGACGCTTTCATACTGACCTCATTTGTAACCCCAGGCGTGAATGAGTCTACGAATCTCTGTTCCGCATAATACGCCTTACCAGAGTAATATCAAGATTGCTTATTCATTTACCCAAACAGGTCCTGGTCGCTTGTCAAATTTAAAGGAAACGGCTTTACCCCTGGTCGCCATCGTCGGCCGGCCCAATGTGGGCAAGTCGACTCTGTTCAATCGGCTGATCGGACAGCGGCGCGCAATTGTCGGCGACGAACCTGGGATCACGCGCGACCGCATCTATGGCGAGGCTGATTGGAACGGGGCGCCATTCGCCCTGGTCGACACGGGTGGCATCGTTCCCGATGACGACGCGGTGATCCCGGCGAATATCTTGAAGCAGGCCGGGTTTGCGATCGATGACGCGGTTGCCCTGATCTGGGTGGTGGATGCGCGCAAAGGAATCACGCCGCTCGATCAGGAACTCGCGCGGTTGCTCCGCTCGACCGGAAAGCGCGTCCTGGTCGCAGCCAACAAAGCCGACGCGGTGAGTTTTGAAAGTGACGCCGGAGAATTTCACGGCTTTGGCTTCGCCGATGTTTTTCCGATTTCAGCCGAGCACGGAAATGGAATTGGCGAGATGCTGGATGCGCTGGTGAGTAGCGCAAGTTGGCAACTTGCGGCGCCGCTTGAGAAGGTGATCACCGACGCAAGTTACCAACTTGCGCCACAAGAGTTGCGCCTGGCCATCGTGGGCCGGCCCAATGTCGGCAAGTCGTCTTTACTCAATCGGCTCTTGGGTGAGGAGCGCGCGATTGTCTCGCCGGTTGCCGGCACCACGCGCGACGCGGTGGATACACTGCTCGAAACTCCCGAACAGACCTTTCGCATCATCGATACTGCCGGCATCAGGCGCAAAGGCAAAACCCTGGCGATGGCGGAGAAGCTTTCCGTGGTGATGGCGCGCAAGAGTCTGGAGCGTGCCGATGTGGCCATCATTCTGCTTGATGCCGAGCAGGGAATTGCCGCGCTGGACGCAGCGATCGCGGGCTATGCGTTTGAGGAAGGCTGCTCGATCATCCTGGCGCTAAACAAATGGGACGCGCTGGAGAATAAGAAAACCGGAACCCCGGCGGCCTTTGAACGCAGAGTGCGCGAGCAGATGAAGTTTCTTAGTTGGGCGCCGGTGGTCACCATCTCAGCATTGAAAGGCCAGCGCGTGGGAAATCTTTTGCCGCTCGCAGTGAAAGCGAACAAGGCGCGAAAGGTTCGGGTTCCGACTTCGCGCTTGAACGAATTCTTTACCCGAGAGATCAGGCAGCGCTCGGGTATCTTGCCGGCAAAAACGCATGGGGGTTCGCGCTTGCACGTGCAATACCTCACCCAGATAGGCGTCCGTCCGCCAACCATGGTCGTATTTACGTCCGGCGGAAAGGCGGGCTTGCATTTTTCTTTCCTGCGCCATCTCGAGAACCGTCTGCGGGAAGAGTTTGATTTTTTTGCGACGCCGATCAGGATCGTCGAGAGACATAAAGGGAAACGTAAACGGTAAAGCTTTTATATGTGAATCTCGATGATCGGAAAAGATTAATTGACCGCAGAGGCCGCTGAGGAGATCGCAGGGGAATCGAGAGGGACTTCTCTGCGACCTTTGCGGAGAACTCTGCGAACCTTTGCGGTTAGGAAACTGATGGAAGCTCAACCACTCAAGTTCGACGTTGTCGCGCGTGAAGGCGAGGCGCGCGCCGGCATTTTAACCACACGTCGCAGTGTGATCGAAACCCCCGTCTTCATGCCTGTCGGCACCGCGGGCACGGTGAAGGGAATGCGCTTCGAAGAACTGGAGTCAGACGATCTTGACGCGCGAATCATTTTGGGGAACACGTATCACCTCTGGCTGCGCCCGGGAATAGAAACCATTAAGGCGTCCGGCGGCCTGCACAAATTCATCGGGTGGGACCGCGCGATGCTGACTGACTCGGGCGGTTTTCAGGTTTGGAGTCTGGGCGCGCTCCGCAAAATCTCGGAAGAAGGCACCGAGTTTCGCTCGCATATCGATGGCGCGCTTTGCTTTCTCTCGCCGGAAATCTCAATGGAGATTCAAGCCGTGCTCGGCGCCGAGATCGCTATGGCCTTTGACGAATGCGCACCCGGTGAGGCGACACAGGAAGAAGCGCGCCGCAGCATGGAGCTGACCTTGCGCTGGGCGAAGAGATCGAAGGAGGCGTTTGAGGTAGCGCAAGTTGTTAACTTGCGGTCTGATCGAGCCGTCGCTGCTGCGCAAGTTAACAACTTGCGCTACGGGCAGGCCTTGTTCGGGATCGTGCAGGGCGCATCGCATCTGGATTTGCGGAGCGAGAGCCTGGAACGAACGGTCGAGATCGGCTTTGATGGCTATGCGATCGGCGGGCTCAGCGTTGGCGAAAAGAAGCCCGTGATGTTTGAAGTGATCGAGCACATTGCGCCGCGGATGCCCTCCGATAAGCCTCGGTATTTGATGGGCGTGGGAACACCTGAGAACCTGGTCGAAGCCGTCGCCCGCGGCGTCGACATGTTCGACTGCGTTCTGCCGACGCGCAACGGGCGCACGGGCCAGGCTTTTACTTCGCTGGGCAAACTGAATGTCAAAAACGCGCGCTATGCCCTGGACCAGCGGCCTTTGGACGAAGCCTGCCAATGTTTGGTCTGTCGCCGCCATTCACGAGCGTTTCTCAGGCATCTGTATCTGTCCGGCGAGATGCTCGCAAGCATCCTTTTGACGCACCATAATCTGGCGTTCTTCCTTGACACTATGCGACGCGTAAGGCAAGCTATCCGTTCTTGTCAATTCGCTAAATTTCGGCGAGAGTTCACAGAGCAGCTAAGCTCAGGATTGGGACAAGATTGCGTCTGAACTTGTGAGACGCCGGACGTTACCGGCCGCTTGGCCGGGGTTGCGCAAGACGGCCCGGCGACGGCGAGTTGCGAGAGAGGCATCGACGAAGATTATGCTCTTATTTCTTTTTCAAGGCGGCGGGGGGTTCGGATTTCTGATTCCGATGCTGCTTGTTTTTGGCGTCTTTTATCTCCTGCTAATCAGGCCCCAACAGCGGAAGCAGCGCGAGCTGCAGGCCACGATCGCGCAATTGAAAGCCGGCGACAAGGTGGTCACGACCGGCGGTGTCATCGGGGTGATCACAGCCGTGCGTGACACTAGTTTTTTGATCCGGAGCGCCGATAAGTCGATGCTTGAGATTGCTCGCTCGGCCGTGGCCGGAGTTGATTCGGAAGAAGAAAAGAAATAGTGGCACAGACTCTAGTCTGTGGAAAATAAGTTGAGAGAATCACAGGCTAAAACCTGTGCCACCGTTGTATGAAGAAACGGAACCTGCTGCAGCGATCCATAGTCATCGGGATAGTAACCCTGGTTGGTCTCTATATAGTTATCGGACCCCACGGGCGTCGTCCTCATCTCAAAGATTTCACACCCTCCGGAATAAAGGAAAATCTGGCGGAGAATATTCATCTGGGGCTGGACCTCAAGGGCGGAGCGCACCTGGTGATGCGAGTCAAGATTGAGGATTACCTGAAGCGCCTGACCGAAGATAACGTCACCGCAGCCCAGAATGCCGCCAAGGATGCCGGTTTGGAAGTGAAGGAAGCGCATGCCGACACGTCCGGTGGAAACCATCGCGTCGTTTTGCAGGTAAGTGATCCGTCCAAGATTAAGGAAATTCGCGACGCCGTGGAAAAGAAAGTCAACATCGGCGAACGTGATGGCTGGTCATTTTCGTCTTCAGGTAACACTCTGGTCTGGACGCTGAGCGGATCGACCGAACGCACACTGGCGGAATCGGCAACCGAGCAGGCGCTGAAGATTATTGAAAGCCGCATTAATGCTTTCGGTGTATCCGAGCCGACGCTGCAACGTCACGGCGCTCAGAACTCTCATGAGATCTTGCTGCAGATGCCCGGCATCCAGGATGCCGAGCACGTAAAGCAGCAGTTGGGAACGCCGTCGCACCTTGAGCTCGTCCACGTTATTAGTCCACCGAGTCCTGCTTCAGTCCAGACCTATTCAACCAAAGAAGAAGCGATTGCCTCGCTGAACAGCGGGGGCAATATTCCCGCAAATCGGCGCGTGCTTCCCTACACTGAGCGACCCGGCTTGACGGCTCAGGATGCGAATCCCAACGTCAAACCACCTCCGAAATGGGTGGTAGTTGAATCGCCGGCAATTATCGATGGCTCCGAGTTGCGAACCGCCACAGCGGCGCAATCTCGTGCCGGAGGCGACGAGTACGAGATCGACTTTTCCCTCAAGAAGATCGGCGCCGACAAGTTCGGAGCGTGGACCGGAGCCAACATAAACGAGTACATGGGTGTGGTGCTCAATGATGAAGTGAAGTCCATCGCCTTTATCAAGGGCCAGATTTTCGATCAGGGACAGATTACCGGAAAATTCACAAAACAGGATGCTGACGATCTGGTGCTCACGTTGCGTTCAGGTGCATTGCCTGCCGGAATTCAATATCAAGAAGAACGCACCGTCGGACCAAGCCTGGGTGCCGATTCGATTCGCTCGGGTGTGCGGGCTTCATTGCTCGGGTTAGTATTGGTAGTGGCTTTCATGCTGATTTATTACCGCGGCGCCGGTATAAATGCAGTGGTCGCGTTGCTGCTCAATATGATCCTGATGCTGGCCGGACTGATTATGTTTAATGCCACCCTGACGTTGCCCGGCATCGCCGGTATCATCCTTACAATAGGCATGGCGGTGGACTCCAACGTGCTGATTTTTGAACGTATTCGCGAGGAGATTCGCTCAGGTAAAACCATTCCCTCGGCGATCGAGCAGGGCTTCGGGCACGCTTTCGTGACGATCATCGATACGCACGTGACCACGATAGTCTCTTCGCTGTTTCTGTATGCGTTCGGCGCCGGGCCAATCCGCGGGTTTGCGGTCACACTGGTGATCGGGCTGCTGGTTAATTTATTTTCGGCGGTTTATGTTTCGCGCACGATCTTTATGTGGCTCCTCAGTCGTAAGGGAAGACGCGTTGAGTCGCTTAGCATCTGAACGGCGTTAAAACCCTGGTGATGGGAAGATAAATATGGGGAGGGCCGCTTTCGGCTAATCAGTTTTCGGATTCACGATAAGATGTTTCAACTATTTCACGACATAAAAATTGACTGGCTGGGCAAGCGCCGATTCTTTATCGGCATTTCGATCGTCCTCATGTTGGCCGGCATGGGCTCGGCCCTATACCGTCACAAGTTTCATCCGAACGGCACGGAAGCATTCAATCTGGGCGTTGACTTCAAGGGCGGCACAGTCGTGACCGTCCGGTTCAAGCAACCACCTTCAGTTGAAGATCTCCGCGCCGCGATTAATAAGGCTGGCGTTCGGGATGCCGTCATTCAGCCAATTCTGGATAAGCGCGGCGGGTTTCTTATCAGAGTGCCACACCAGGGCGCCCAAACATCGGATACGGGTGAGAATCAAGCGGGCGTAGATGCGGCCCGCGCCATGGTGAGACAAGCCCTGAATACATTTGGTCAGGAAGCTGAGGCCACCAAGCCTCTCGAAGAAGATCCTAAGGCAGCGTACAAGATCGACGGCACAGAGGCGGTCGGCGAAGTGGCAAGTAAGCAGCTGCGTACGCAGGCTATTGCGGTGACGATCGCCGCGCTGATCGGCATGCTGCTCTTTATCGCGTTTCGTTTTGAATGGACATACGGTGCCGCGGCGGTGATCGCCGTCTTTCATACGGTGCTGGTTACACTGGGTCTCTTTTCGATCTTTCAGATCGAGATCAATCTGACTGTCATTGCCGCCCTGCTGACCCTGGTCGGCTTCGATGTAAACGACTCGATCGTGATCTTCGATCGTATTCGCGAGAATCGAAAGCTCTATCGCCGGATGAATCTCTACGACGTTACGAATCTTTCAATTAACCAGACACTTTCGCGCACGGTAATTACTTCGGGCCTCGTCTTTCTCTCGGTTGTCGCGTTGGTGTTGCTGGGCGGCCAGACGCTCAGGCCGTTTTCGCTCGCCTTATTGATGGGCATCATCTTTGGTACTTACGACACGATCGCCGTCGCCGGTCCGATCATGGTCTGGTGGGAAAGAAGATTGGAAGCGGCCAATAAACAGGCCGCTAAACAGGCCGCGGTTTCGACGCGCGAATCAGGCATTGCGTCCGGGCGCAATCCGGCGCCGGGCGGGCGCGCGCGCAACGGAGTTGGAAAGCCTTCGCGCGCGGCCTGACGCGGGAACCCAAACCCGTCCGTTGGAGTCTAATCATCGCGGGAGTTGACCGGCGACCGGCTCTGTTCAAGGTGGCAAAAGAGACTCTTTTGCGTCGGGATTTGTTCTTGACTTTGCGAGTGATTGCGGCATAGACTGCAAAAGTTGCTGGCCAATTAAATACGCTTTTTATCGTGCTCTGGCTTTTAGAGGGTAGGATGCGTGGGGGTTTGTATGTTGAGATGGCCAGTTTCTTTGTGTCTCGCACGGTGGTTGGACTCAACACGGTGACACGCTGAATCGGTTTTCCACTGCTTTCCTTCTCATTGTTATCAAGCGGGTTTTCCCTGCGACGGATTTATGACGCAATTGTGACAGATCATTTTCAACCCTGACCCCTTTGGCGCCGATTTAGGGAGGACAGAAGGATGTTCGACAATTTAGTTGAGTCGGGTTCGCACAAACAGGATGTAACGCGAAAAGGCTCGTTCATTCTAATTACTCTGGCGGTATATGCCGTGCTCATTGTGGCGGCGGCGATTGCGGGGATCATGTTCGCCACCGCAAATATTGACCAGCAAACGCTTGAACTCACCGCCTTGATTGCGCCGGTTCCGGTCCAGCAGCAACAAAAACAACAAGAGCAGCCCAAGCCGGAAAAGGTCAACCTGGACAAGAATGTTGACGTGCGCAGAGAGCTGATCGCGGATGTGACGCGCACCGATTTGGTGCCGAAGACAATTTCGGCAAAGGCGAGCGATGTTCCTCCAGTGCGCAAAGGCGTCGTGACCATGCTCGGCACCGGCAACTCGAATGCGGTCGCGCCGATTGCTCCGGGAAGTGGTACCGGCAACATCATTTCGGGGCCCACCACGGTGCAAGTCAAGACTGATGACGCGCCGCCGCCGCCACCCAAGCCAACCCCTCGGGCGCCGATTTCGGGCGGTGTGCTAAACGGAAAAGCTGTGCGTCTGGTGCAGCCGCAGTATCCTCCGATTGCGCGCAGCGCGCACGCGTCCGGCCAGGTCAGCGTGCAGATTACCATTGACGAGAACGGAAATGTGATCTCGGCCCATGCGGTGTCCGGGCACCCGCTGCTGCAAGCTGCGGCAGTAGGCGCGGCGCGCGCGTCGAAGTTCACCCCGACCAAGCTTTCGGGTCAGCCCGTCAAGGTTAGTGGCGTAATCATCTACAACTTTGTGGCGCAGTAACAATCCGGCGCGCTGGTGCGCTCCAGAAAACCGAGAGCAACCAGCACTCGGTTCATCGCCGGTCAGGAATCAATGTAATCAAAACTTTTTGGAGGAGTTACCGTGACTATTCTAACAAGCATCCTTGGAACAAAAGCCATCGGCTTTCTTTGGTTCCTCTGGCAGACACCCAGTCCGTCTGCCAGCGCAGCGGGCGGCAATGAATTCACCATGACCGAAATGGTCAAGAACATGGGCGCCGTCGCTATTACGGTCGTGATCATTCTGCTGATCATGTCTGTTTATTCAATCGCCATCATGGTCGAGCGCTATCTGACCTATACGGCGGCCAAAAAGCAGTCCCGCGAGTTTGCTCCGCGCGTGGCGCAGGCGCTGAAGAACAACCGCATCGAAGAGGCCATCAATATCAGCGACAAACATCGGAAATCGCACTTGGCCATGGTGGTGAGCAGCGGGTTGCAGGAGTTTCGCGCCCATGAGGGGTCATCCGATATCTCGGGCGACGAGATTGAAGCGTCGAAGCGGGCACTGCAGCGCGCGATTGCGATTAAGACTGCCGAGTTTCGCCGCGGCTTGTCCGGTCTGGCCACCATTGGTTCGACGGCGCCGTTTGTGGGTCTGTTCGGCACCGTGTTCGGCATCATCAACGCGTTTCGCGGGATGAAGAATGCCGAATCAGCCGGTATCGCGGCCGTCGCCGGCGGTATTTCCGAAGCACTGTTTACCACGGCGCTTGGTCTGGTTGTGGCGGTCCCGGCCGTGTGGCTTTTCAATTATTTTACCGGCAAGGTGGATGGCTTCGTGGTAGAGATGGACAACTCGGCTTCTGAGCTGGTTGACTATTTCATCAAGAATCGTACGAAGCAACTGAATCCGTAGTGCCGCACTTGAGGCGGGTATCGGACGCGGAGAGTCTCCGCGTCAGCGAACTCGCCTATTTTCGCGGCTCGGTCGCACTAAGGAGATTGTTTTATGGGAATGCAAGCTGGCGGTGGCGGGGGTTTGCAGTCGGAGATCAACGTTACGCCGATGGTCGATATCATGCTGGTGCTGCTGATCATCTTTATGGTGGTCACACCATTCCTGCAGCAGGGCATCACGGTTGCTATCCCGCGCGACTTGAAAAACCCGGACGAAGATCAGGCCATCAACAAAGAGACTTCGGTGATCATCTCAATCCCGAATGATAACGATTATTACCTGGCTAAGAAGAAAGTAAATCTGGACGACCTCAAGGCGGCTGTCGAAAAGGCGCTGGCCAACAAGAAAGAAGAAGACAAGATCGTCTATATCAAGAGCGGCGTCAATGTCAGTTATGGCGAGGTCGTAAAGGTCATTAACGCCGTACGCGAGAAGGGCGTTGACAAGATAGGACTGGTTGCCGACCGGAAGAAAAAGGGAGCGACAGCTCCCGCAACCTGATCGAGTGAAGCGCGGAACAGAACTATCCGCCGGCAGGTCCGAAAGAGGATAAAGCTATGGCAATGACTTCTGGGAGTAGCAATCGCGCCGTTCCATACATTAACGTCACGCCGTTGATTGACGTGTTGCTGGTGATGCTGATCATCTTCATGGTGGTCACGCCGTTAAAGCCCAGCCGGTTTAAGGCCGATATCCCGACCCAGCGGGATCCCAATGAGGATGTCAGCAAGCTTAAGCCAAATCCGCTGACGCTGGTGGTATCAATAACTCCCGATCTGCAGTTGAAGCTCAATCAGGATCCTATGGGTTCGGTGAACGACACGAGTGCGCTGGCGGCCAAACTTCAGCAGACGTTTCAGCAACGCCGGGAGCAGCACGCCTACAAAGTAGGAATGGAAACCGCGACGAACATTCCTGAAGATCAGCGTATCGAGAAGACTGTGTTCGTTAAGGCGCCGCGCGCCCTGAAGTATGGTGACGTGGTAAAAGTGATCGACGCTATTAAGGGGGCCGGCGCTAGTCCGGTCGGGTTGCAGGTGGACGACCTGCCATAGTCGCAGAACATAATTGCCCGTAGTTCTTCCGCCCGAATCGCTTTTTTGCTTACCGGAAAGCGAGGCGGCATCTTTCATTTAAGACGGAGCTAACCGAAATGAGATTCTCTCGGTCCAGGATCGGCGCGACAGCGATCCTGGCTTTGTTTGTGGTCGCCGGCGCCGGCTGCACGCTCATCAATAAGGTAAGAGCCAAGAACGAGCTGAACGAAACGGCGCGTTCATACAGGGAAGGGCACTTCGAAGAAGCTGAACAGCATGCCAGGCGCGCTCTGCTCTATGATCCAACTAACAAAACTGCTCGCATCTTTATCGCGCGCGTTATCCACCAGCAGTACAAACCCGGCGTAGACGCCCCGGAAAATGTCCAGAAGGCCCGCGATGCTATCGAGGCCTACAAACGCGTTCTGGAGATTGATCCAAATAACGAAGAAGCATTTAAGGCGATCTCGGTCCTCTACGCGGCCATTAAAGATGACGCGAAACTGCGTGAATGGATCCTGGCCCGAGCCAATGATTCCAATAGAAAGAATGAAGAGCGCGCTGAAGCGTATGCAATTCTAGCCGGAAAAGATTGGGATTGTTCTTTCAAGATTACTGAGCAGCCTGAAGTGAAGGTGACCTCGAATGAAGGTGGGAGTCCAAAAGTTACTTACCAGAAACCAAAGGAGCAGAAGGATTTTGAGATGATTCAGCGCTGCGTTGTGCGCGGATTGGAAGAGGCTGAGACAGCCATCAAATACGATCCAAACAACGAGTCCGCCTGGTCTTACAAAACCAATCTACTGATCGAAGCCGCGAAGATCGCCAAGATGAACGGCGAGGCCGACAAGGCGACTCAATACACCAAGCAAGCTGAAGTGGCCCAGAAACGAGCTACCACTCTGGCTGAAGAACGGAGAAAGAAAGAGGAAGCAGCCGCACAAGCGGCTTCGCCGGCTCCCTGAGAACCCGCAAACACCAGCAAATTTCTCGCGCACAACAAGCGAGCAGCGAATAGGTGACGTAGACTTTCGGGTCGGGCGTCACCTATTGCTATAATTGGCTTGATACTTAGTTCTTTGTACTTTGTGCTTCGCAAACACGAGTCGGGCCGGCACCGGACAACCAGCTAAGCAAATTCAACCAAGTACCAAGTACGAAGATCAAAGCTCGAATCGTTATGGTTCGTATCGAAGAAATCTGCGAGAAAGTAAGGCGCAACCATCCCCAGGCCGACCTGAATCTGCTGCGCCGCGCTTATCTTTTTTCGGCCCGCGAGCACAAAGGCCAGAAGCGCGCCTCTGGTGAGTCGTATCTGGTCCATCCCCTCGAAGTCGCTAACATTCTCGCCGACATGCGGCTGGATGCCGTCTCAGTTTCGACCGGTTTGCTCCACGATGTAGTGGAAGACACGCTGGCGGATACTGCGACGATTCGCGAGTACTTCGGCGATGAGGTAGCTCATCTGGTCGAGGGTCTGACGAAGATCGCGCACATCAGCAGTGTTTCGCGTGAAGAGCAGCAAGCCGAAAACGTCCGCAAGATGTTGCTGGCGATGGTTGACGATGTGCGGGTCGTGCTGGTGAAACTCGCCGACCGGCTGCACAACATGCGGACGTTGGAATATCTCGACGCCGAAAAGCGACGCCGCATCGCGCAGGAGACGATGGACATTTACGCTCCCATCGCTCACCGGCTGGGTATGGGCAAACTGCGCGGCGAGTTGGAAGACCTCGCCTTCAAAAACCTTCATCCGGATGACTATCGCGACTTGACGGCCCAGATGGAAAAGCGCCGGGCTGCCAACGAGGCCTTCCTCAACGACGTAACGGCGACGATTCAAGAAAAGATGCAGGAGACGGGTGTGCCGTTTGTGCGGATCGAAGGCCGTGTCAAGCGACTCTACTCGATCTGGAAAAAGCTGGGACGCCAGGAAATAGATCTGGATCAGGTTTACGACCTGGTGGCGGCGCGTGTGATTACCCCGAACGAAATTCGTGACTGTTATGGCGCACTCGGGGTTATTCACAACACCTGGAAACCGGTGCCGGGCCGTTTCAAAGATTGGATCGCCACGCCGCGCGACAACTTATACCAGTCGCTGCACACTTCAGTGATCGGGTCGAAAGGCCAGCCGTTCGAAGTACAGATTCGCACCGAGCAAATGCACACCATCGCGGAAGAAGGCGTGGCCGCGCACTGGAAATACAAGGAAGGCAAACGCGGCCCGCGCGATGACGACGAGGCCTTGAAGGTCCTGCGCTCGCTGGTTGAGTGGACTCAAGAGGTCAAGGACTCGCGTGAATTCATCGACGCGCTGAAGCTCGATCTCTATCCTAAAGATGTTTACGCCTTCACCCCGATGGGCAGAGTGATCCAATTGCCGCGCGGGGCCACGCCGGTCGATTTTGCCTACATGATTCACTCTGAAGTAGGGAACACCTGCACCGGCGCCAGGGTCAACGGTCGCATGGTTCCGCTGCGCACGCTGATTCAAAACGGCGACGTCGTCGAAATCATCCGCAGCTCGAACGCGCATCCGTCGCGCGATTGGCTGAACTTCGTAGCCACCTCGCGCGCCCGCAATCGAGTGCGTCACTGGGTGGCTGATCAGCAGCGCACTGAGTCGATTGAAATCGGCCGCAAGTTGTTTGAAAAGGAAGCGGCCCGTTTTCAGCTTTCGGTCAAGAAGATGTTGGCCGACGGCAATGGTGACTTGAAACGCATCGCCGGTGAATATGGCTATGGACGTACGGACGATCTGCTGGCGGCGATGGGCTACGGCAAGATCGTGCCGCGCAACATCATCGCCAAATATCTGGGGCCGGAAAAATTCGAAGAGCTCGACAAACAGAAAGTATCACGCCTGCGCACCGGCGTGCGCGCGGTCAAGCGGCTGATTACCGGTGACGATGCCATCGTCGTGCGGGGCGTGGAAGATTTGATGGTCAATCGCGCGCGTTGCTGCAATCCTCTGCACGGTGAACAAATCATCGGCTACATCACGCGCGGCAAAGGCGTCGCCGTGCACACCGCGCGCTGCAAGAACGTCAAACAGCTGATGGTCAATCCTGAGCGCATCGTGACGGTCGAGTGGGCTTCGCGGCCTGAAAAGACCGCCTATGCTGTCAAACTCCTGGCGCTTACCGAGAATCGTACCGGAATGATTGCCGGCATCACCGGCGCTATCTCAGACATGAAGACCGGCATTCGCGACGCGCGCGCGTCAATCGGGCCCGATCAAAAAGGCCGCATCGAAGTCACCGTTGAAGTGTTTGATGTGAAGCACCTGGACAAGGTAATTAACTCGATCAAGAGCGTGCCCGGCGTGTTGGATGTCGAGCGTCTGCAAGGCGCGGCCTAAAAACACAAGCCAGCAAGCAGAAGGCAGACTGCAGAACAAAGTGAATGTCCCTTCCGACTGCCTACTGCTTGGGATTTCCTTCCGTATCGTAGAGCTCGATCGTTTCTGAATATGGTTTGACTTGCTCGCTGGTCTCGGCGGCGTCCCCCACGATAACGATCGCAGCTTCTTCGGGTCTGACATATTCTTGCGCGACGCGCTGAATATCTTCAGCAGTCACCGCATTAATCCGGTCGCGATAAGTCTGCAAATAATCGTCGGGCAGATCGTACATCCTGATGCTCACCAGCTGATCGGTGAGTCCGTCCTGAGTTTCGATGCGAATCGGAAACACCCCCGTAAGATAGGACTTGGCGTTTGTGATTTCCTCGTCAGATACCGCCTCGTCGCGAACGCGGTTGAGCTCAAAGAAGAATTCATGCAGCGACGCGCCCGTAACCGGGGTGCGCACTTCCGCCGTGGCCCGAAACGTTCCGGCCAGGCGCCGCGCGTCCAGATTCGAGTAAGCGCCGTAGGTGTAGCCTTTCTCTTCGCGGAGATTCATGAACAAACGCGACGAAGCGTTGGCTCCGAGGACCGTGTGCAGCAACAACATCGGGAAGTAGTCGCGGCTCGTGCGCGTTATTCCGTGATTGGCGATCACGATGTTCGATTGGGCCGAACCGCGCCTGTCCACCAGATAAGCGGCGCGCGCGGCCCGCTTTGGTAGCGCGGGAAAATTCAAATCAGGCAGCTCGCCGGGCTGCCATCCACCCAGAAGTTGTTCGATACGGGCCACGATCGAATCCGATTCGACATCACCGACGATGATCATTACGGCGTTGTTGGGAATAAAGGTTGACTCGCGAAACCTCACGAAGTCAGCGCGGCTGAGAGCATCCAGCGATTCCGGCGTCGGCGACACGCGCGCGTAAGGATGCTCGCCAAACATGACCTGAGCCAAACGCTCGGAGGCCAGAAAATTCGGCTGGGCCCTTTGCTGTATTAAAAGCTGCTTGGTGTTTTCGCGCGCCAGATCGATTTCATTCTGCGGAAAAGACGGGCTCAAAGTAACCTCAGCCAATAACTCGAGAATTTCTTCGGCATAGAGTGAAAGCGAGGAAGCCGCGACCGTAGTGAAATCTGAACCAGAACCGACGGTCAGGGTCGCACCCAGGCGTTCGACCTGTTCGGCGATCTCGCGACTGTTGCGGGTCGCGGTGCCTTCGGTCAACAGATGCGTCATCATGTCGCTCAATCCCGGCAGCGCCGGCGGATCGTTCGCATCACCGCTGCGAAACGCCAGGCGAAAACTAATTAACGGCAGGCGCTTGTCTTCGACCACTACCAATCCCAGCCCGTTTGGCAGCCTGGTCTCGAAATGCTCGGGAAGATTCAGCGGACGCGCCTGAAGTGGTGGCGGCATTTGGCGGCGAAAGGCTTCGATTTCAGTCATACGCAAGCTTTGTTTGTTTCGTTTTCAGAAAAAATCAGGTTGATTCAAGCGCGGGTGCGGTCACTTGTGGCGCCTGGAGTGAGCCCGTAGTGGGATCGTCCGGAGCAGGGGGAACTTGCGGCAGTGGAGCAGTCGGCTGCTTCGGTTCGCCGGGAGGTTGCGGCGTGGCCGGCGCGGCTTCTTCTGGCGCCGGGACAATTTCGAGCAACACCCGATTGTCAGTATCCAGATAACGGCGCAGCGCCGCGGAAATTTCCGCCGGCGTCACTTCCAGATAGTTCTGCAGGTCGGTGTTGAATAGTTCGGGATCCCGGTCGTAAAGCTCGAACTCGGCGAGTTGCTGCGCCCGATACTGTGACGACTGCCGGCTGCGCACGGAGCTGTTGAAAAGGTTGTTGCGCAACTTCTCCATCTCTTCATCACTCGGCCCCACGACGGCAAGGTCTCTAAGCTCGGTCAGAATCGCGTCGCGGATTTGCCGGCCATCGCGATCGGGCTTGGGAATTACCACGATGAACAATCCCGAAGGCCCGCGGCGCTCGTCGATGCCGCCCTGAATCTGGACTACGGATTCTTCGCCTTTCACCAGTTTCTGATAAAGCCGCGCGCTCTCTCCTTCAAATAACAGGTGGCTGGCCAGCGAGAGCGCGTAAAATTCGGGACTTCGTCGGGACGGAATTTTCCAGCCCAGCGCAAACGCCGGCACCGGCGCCAGCTTGTCGAGAAAAACGTCGTTACGTTCCATCACCTCTTCCGGCTCGCTCACATCGACAGGCGGTGGCTCAGGCTGACACGGGATCGTAGAAAAATACTTTTCGACCATCCGGCGCGTTTCCTTCTGATCGAAATCTCCGGCGATCGAGAGCACGGCGTTGTTGGGCGCGTAATAGATGCGGAAGAACTCGCGAATGTCTTCAACCGTAGCCGCGTCCAGGTCTTCCATCGATCCAATCGTCGAATGCGCGTTCGCCGCGTTCCGAAAACACATTTCGAACAGTCGCAGAAATCCGTTGACGTAAGGTTGGTTGTCATAACGCAGACGCTTTTCTTCCTTGACGGCTTCGCGCTGGTTGTCGAGATTCTCCTGCGTGACATTCAGCGAACGCATGCGATCGCTCTCCAGCCACAGCGCCAGCGGCAACTGGTTGGCCGGTAGAGTCTCAAAATAATTGGTTCGTTCGCTCGAAGTTGTGCCGTTCATGGTGCCGCCCGCGTTCGAGATGTATTGAAAGTGCGCGGCCTTGGGAACATTCTCTGAACCCTGGAACATCATGTGCTCAAAAAGATGCGCGAAACCGGTGCGACCTTCGCGCTCGTTACGCGAGCCGACGTCGTAATAGACGGCCACGGAAACCACCGGTACTGAGTGGTCTTCGTTTAGCACCACGCGCAACCCGTTCCCGAGAGTAAATTTTTCTATTGGTGTGTGTGGGACCTGTGCCTCACGGCTAACTGAACGCTAGTAGAGCTTAAGAATAAGAGTTTACCGCGTTACGACCCCTATTAACAAAGACGCTCCACTCTGCAATCGTGAGCCAGTGCAGATTGGAGCGAGTCCGCGAGCCCGACTCTGAGGAAGGACTCAAGGCCATCGGTCAATTTACTGGTTTTCGGTTTTCTTCTCTCCGACCAGTCCACGCAACTCGGCGCGCAGCCGTTCGATCTCGGCGAGCTTTTGCTCGACGCGTTCGAACAGCGCCGTTTGAGTTTTGATGCCTTCGTCGATCAAAAACGAGGCGGCTTCGGCGCGCGTGCCAAAGACCCCGGCCTGGACCAATTGTCCCAGTTTGATCTGCGCATCCGGCGAAACCTTCACGGCCAGCATATAGTCATCCTTGGCCGAGATGGCCCGTTCAATCGTGCGGCTGATATCGCGCCCGATGGCCGAAAGTTGCTCGGGTAGGCGCGCGGCCATATCGCGGACGGAAGCGCCCACGCCGGAACGCTCACCTTCGTGCTCAGATTCGTGTTGATGTTCGTGTTCTTGCACAATCATCTCGTCTTTGTTTTCCGAACCGTCTGTTTGTTGCTGAAAAGGTGTACTCATCAGATAGTGCTCCTTAAGTTTGGTAAAACTCTTGTACGTTGATCGGGGGTTACAAGTTCATTCTAAGAACCCTCCTGAAGAGCGTCAAGCAGGCGGCCCTTCAATGACCCGCATTTATGCAGGTTTCAGTTCACCACAGCAACCGGAACAGCGCGTGGCGGCGAGTGGAATCGCCGTCAGGCAGTAAGGGCAATCTTTGGTCGCAACGTCTTTCTTCCTCATGCGATTCACGGTCCTGACTATCAGAAAGATCACGAACGCGATGATCAAAAAGTTCACGATATCGTTGATGAAAGCGCCATAGGCCACAACCGGAATGCCTTTCGCCTTGGCATCCGCGAGCGAAACTGGCTGGCCCTTTGCATGATCGAGTACGAAGAACAAGCTCGAGAAATCAACTTTGCCCAGCAGCAATCCGACGGGTGGCATGATGATCCCATCGACAAATGAAGTAACGATCTTGCCAAAAGCGACGCCGATGACTACCGCCGCCGCCAGGTCAATGACATTTCCGCGCGCGATGAATTCTTTAAATTCTTTCAGCATGGTTGTCTCCTCTCTTTCTGTCCGGCAAACTTCAGTTTGTCGTGGCTCGGCGAGAGACGTCTTTACGGGTCAAGCGACAAACTGAAGTCCGCCGACTTTCACTGACAGTCTTTCGCTAGTTTGTAGCCGGCCTTTTCGGCCTCGTCTTTGTCTTTGAAAGTAATCCGGCTCAGCGCGGGGACGGCGTCCCGGCCGTCACAGTCTGACGAATAATAGGTCTTACTACGCATGTCGCCCACGACCATCGCTTCCGCGGCGGCGGCGGCCTCTTCCCGGCGCGCGGCAATAGTGTCCTGCGCCGGGTCGTCGGTAAAGCGAATGCTGGGGCTGCCGGCGATCAGCGACGCAAACACGGAAAACCCATCGCAGGCTAGCTGCCGGCCTCCTCGTTTCACTGACCAGTCGGCCGGCAGATTCAGCGCCTTGCTCATCCCGGCGACGAACTCGTCGAGGGTTTGCCACTTAAAGGTGCTCTCGTATCCGATCCACAAATTGACCAGCCGTCCGTCCAGAAAGTCCAAAGAGATTGTGCGCACGTCGGCGAAACTGGCTTGATCAAAACTCCGATCAAAACCTGGATTGATGCTGGTCTTCGTTACGCCAAATTGATCGGCTGGGCCAAACTGAATCTGCGGCACGCGGGTCTTCACCTGCTCGTAAGTCATTCCCAGACGAAAGCCGCGCAGTTCTGCGACGTTTGGCAATTGATCGAGCTTAAGAGCGCAGGGGGTTGGTTGGGCGGACAGCGTTGGCGCGGTAAAGAGAACCAAGACGAGCAACCATAAGCTCGCTTTAATCATTCGTGAGAAAAACATTGGGCTTTGCAGACGCTCTCGCCGCGATCAGTCTTTCGATCAAACCCGCCAGTTCATTCGGCTCGAAGGGCGTCGATACGTATTCGTCACACCCGGCCTCAATGGCAATCGCCCGGTATTCGTCGGCGCCATAAGCCGAGACGGCCACGATCGGCGTGCGGCGTAGCGCCTGATACTCGCGTATTCGGCGGGTCGCGTCAAGGCCATTCAGGCCCGGCATCATCATGTCCATCAGGATTAGATCCGGCAGTTCGCGTTGCGCGGCAGTGATGCCTTCTTCACCAGTCTCGGCTTCGATCACGCGATAACCGCGCCTGGACAGCCACATCTTCATCATTAAGCGCGTGTCGTCGAAATCTTCGACCAACAGAATCGTGTGCGTCCGATTCTTCCCAGAGTCCTGCACAGTTTGGTTTTCCATATTGACAACTGGAGGATTGGGCAAGATTTCCGGTACCCGCAGCCGGGATCGCACGTGCGAATTATTCTCCGCAGGTGAACGCAGGCCCCGAAAAGAAAACGATACGGCAAAGAACGAACCGGGTCAATCAGGGATGCAGAGCTGAGCTCGGCCCGTTGTCAAACGGTCGCGATTTGGATAGCATCGCGTTCCCATGACTACCATCACTGAAACCATGACGGGCGAGCAGATCGTCGATCTCTGCCGCCG
>WNFJ01615914.1_pt1 | contig 21055 bp, 23 predicted proteins | sample 5400461 | NCBI WGS metagenome assembly WNFJ01 (sample SAMN13153349, study PRJNA577476) | soil metagenome | isolation source: 115 cm saprolite on Douglas fir-dominated hillslope | place: USA:California | collected 2013-09-17
GCCCTTGCATTCCTCGCGACAAACCACGTGCATGGGCAAAGCGAGGAGCAGTTGCTCACGCAAAATCGGATCGAAGTCAATCGTTTTCCCGTTGAACCAGTCCTGATCCGCATCTTCGAGACCAAACGAGCCAGCGGAAGCTGCGTCATCGTCCTTTTTCCCGCCTGATTCCTCATCTTGCTCGCGCGATGCGCGATTCATCAAGTTGAGGGTGAAGGGAACTGGAATTTCAGTAACCACATCCGCCAGGCAGCGCTTGCAGGGACTGGCCAGGTGGACGGTGAACTGCCCCCGAACCAGCACTGCGTCGCGCATCTTGCGTAGGGTGACGTTAAGTCTCGACGACCGAGTGGGGCGAAAGCCGGTTTCGCCTTCTTCGGAAAGCATGCTGGTGAGCAGCTCCAAACCAATCAATTCATTGAGCTGGAGCCCTTCTTCTGCGATTTGCTCTACTTTGACGACCATCGACAAATACCGAAAAACACAACTGTATGTAGGGAAGACATGCCTCTCAAGTCAATCGATGCATATGCTAGGTAGGGCGGGCTAACCAAATGTCCGCGAACAGGTAGAATCGCCCTTTGCCGATGCGAGTAGCGATTCTTGCAGACATCCACGGCAACCTGCCTGCGTGCGAGGCCGTACTGCAAGACATCGCTCGTTACTCCCCGGATTTCATCGTAGCCGCCGGCGATCTTGCTCTGCGAGGAGCTTACCCGAGGGAAACGTTAGAGCTCCTCTTCGAGCGCTGCAGCGTGCAGCTGATGGGCAACACCGATTGCTATCTCTCAGGTAACTACCTGGGTGGCGGCTATCGGGACCGTGTGAACTGGAAGATGGACCTGCTTCTTTGGACGCGCGATCAATTGGGTGAAGCAAACGTCCGCAAACTTGGCCAGCTGCCCTTCTCGGTCCGCTACTCGCCCCGTCGCGGACAAGATCTCTACATTTGCCATGCAAATCCTCGAAATCTGGAGGACGCGCTCGAGCCGACGCTGGATGATGCGGTATTGCGCCACTACTTCCAGAACCTCGAGGCGGCGGCCTGCGCCTTCGGCCATCTGCACTTTCCCTATCGCCGTCGTCTGGGCCGGCTGCTGATCGCCGATGTCGCGTCGGTCGGAATTCCAAGGGATGGGGACGTTCGGGCGGCGTACGGCGTTTTCACCTTCACGCCCAAGGGTTGGCGCGTGCAGATCCGGAGGGTGCGCTATCCGATTCGGCGGGCAACTCAGGCGATTGCAGCTCGACACGTTCCCGGCGCCTCGCTCTTGATTCACAAAATGTTGGAGGCCCGCTACCGTCATCACCAAGTGCTGTTGACTGCGGCTCGCAAGCACTCCGGCCTGCCCTTGCCTGCGACGTCGGTTCATCCGCTGATCCCCGCACGGGCTGCAACGGGCGCGCTGCCCTCCCCACCTCTTTCCAACGACGTGCCCTCGGACACCAGCTTGGCCCCCGAGACTTTGGCGGACGCCACGACGCAAGTCCGCAGCACCGATGAGTGACGCAAGGCGCCAATTGTGACGCACAGCGGCAAAATCCCCTGGAGATGACTACTGTGGTCTCGGGCAAGCGGGCGACTCATTTTTGCTTTTGGTACACTCCGGGCTACGTACCCGACGCGAGTGGCCGACCGACCTCACAAGATCCTCGTGGTGGACGACGACGCCGATTGGCGGCAGTTGCTGAGGCTTTGTCTCGATGGTCTCGGCTACCATACGCTTGAAGGCTCGAATGGGAAGGAAGCTCTCGAAACCCTCTCCAAGGAACCTTGCTCGGTGATGCTGCTGGACATGCGGATGCCAGAAATGAGCGGCGAAGAAGTATTGCGGCGATTGCCTGACGATCCGCCCCGCGTGGTCTGCCTCACATCCGCTCCGGCGCACGAAGTCGGCAAGGCGCTGCAGAGCGGACCGCACTACTATCTGCCCAAAGGCGCGAGCCGCGAGCAGCTCGCACTGCTGCTGCAATCTCTAGAAGAGTAAGCCTTCCCGAGGCAGCGCGTGCAGGTTGGGTGGCTTCTCGCCGTTCTGGCTTTGGGACTCGCGGCGTTTTGGCTGCGCTGGTGGCTGCTGCGCAAGGGGCTTCCGGTCATAAACGGCACTTTCGCGGTTGCCGGGCTGCGCGGGCCAATCGAAATTCTGCGGGACGAATATGGCGTACCGCACGTGTTTGCCAGCTCCTTGGAAGATTCCGCGTTCGGCCAGGGATTTGTTCATGCTCAGGATCGGCTCTGGCAGATGGAGCTGAATCGCCGTGTCGGGTCGGGGCGGCTCTCGGAAATCTTCGGGCGGCGAGCCTTGGAGGCTGACCGCTTCTTGCGCCGCGTGGGGCTTCGCCGAGCGGCAAGGAGGGAGGCTGAGCAGCTCGGAACCGAGGAACGGGCAGTGCTCGAGGCATACAGCCGCGGCGTCAACGCGGCGATCCAGATGCTACGCAACAAACTCCCGCTCGAAATGCGCTTGTTGCGGATTCGGCCAGAGCCCTGGGAGACGGTCGACAGCCTCTCCTGGGCGAAGGTGATGGCTTTGAGCCTTTCGACCAATTTCGAATCGGAGCTTCTTCGTGCGCGAATCGTCGAGAGAGTCGGTCATCAACGCGCGGCTCAGCTGGAAATGCGCTATCCACAGGGCCACCCGTTCATTGTTCCAAGCGGCAAGCCGGCGCCACCGGCGCAACTCGATCGAGGCGGCGAAACCGAGGCGGCGGTTGTCGCGAAAGCGGTGCGCGAGCTCTCCCTCCTCTACCAGCAGCTGAAAAGCTTCCTGCCGATGGGCGCGGGTGGAGCGAGCAATAGCTGGGTGGTTGCGGGCAACCGGAGCACGAGTGGAATGCCGCTGCTCGCCAATGATCCTCACCTGGTCCTTCAGTTGCCCTCGAATTGGTACGAAGCGCACCTGATCGCCCCAGGCCTGGATGTTTATGGCTGCACTCTGCCTTGCGTCCCTGGAGTGATCCTAGGCCATAACCGCGGCGTCGCCTGGGGTTTCACCAATTCCGGCGTGGACGTACAGGATTTATTCATCGAGCGCTTCAATGAACGTGGCGAATACGAGTTCCGCGAGGAGTGGTTTGTTCCGGAACGGATTCGCGAGGTGATCAAAGTCAAGGGTGAGCCGGACGTCGTGGAGGAAGTGATCTCCACCCGCCATGGCCCGTTGCTCTCGAGCAACCCCCCACTGCCGGGCACTGCGCTCGCCCTGCGATGGGCGGCGCTGGATCCCGCTCACACCACTTCTGCGCTCCTGGTAATGAACCGGGCCGCCGATGCCAGCTCATTCCGCGAAGCGCTGCGTGAATGGCATTCGCCCTCGCAGAACATCGTGTTCGCGGACATTCACGGAAACATCGGGTACGTGATGGCGGGTGCGGTCCCAATCCGAGCCAAGGGTTCCGGCTTCGGCCCGGTTCCAGGCTGGTCTGGGGAGTTCGAGTGGACAGGATGGCTGGCGTTCGAGGACCTTCCACGGCTTTGGAATCCGCCGACTGGACTCATCGTCACCGCCAACAACGCGGTCGTTGACCAAAACTTTCCGTGGCATCTGTCGTGGGATTGGATGAACGGTTTCCGGGCGATGCGAATCGAGCAACTCCTCTCCGAACGCACCATCCTTTCGCCGGAGCACTTCAAAAAGATGCAGATGGATGTTCATTGCATTCCTGGACGACTGTTCGCCGGCTGTTGCACCAATCTCAAGCCAACAGACTCAATCGAAACGGAAGCCCTTCGAATTCTTCTCGCCTGGGACGGCGAGGCAGGCCCCGCGAGCGCCGGCGCAGCGATTTACGAGGCGATGATTCTCGCGACGATTCGACGCGCTCTCGAACCCGAGCTTGGAACAGAGCTGATCTGGGACCTGCTCGGTCGATCCAGCACGCCGATTGCGCCAATGAATCTCATGTTGGGCCGGTACACTGGATTTTTAATCGAGGCGCTGCTTCGCAATGATACGTCAATGCTTCCGGCCGGGAGCCTGGGTTGGCAGGCCATTCTCTCCGATGCCCTGAGCGACGCCGTCAAAGCGCTGAAGGAGAACCTCGGGGGAAGTCCCGCTCGCTGGCAATGGGGACAGCTCCACCGGCTCAAGCTCAAGCACCCGCTCGGCAGCGTCAAGCCGTTGAACCTGATCTTCAATGGGCCGGACGTTCCCGTCGGTGGAGATACCGATACCCCGTTTCAAACCGCGTTTGCAGCCCACGAACCGTTCGCGGCGACGGCTTGGGCCCCATCGTGGCGCCAGATCGTCGATCTTTCATCCATCGACCGCACTGTCTCCGTGTATCCAGGTGGACAGTCGGGACATCCAAGGAGCCGGCACTACCTCGATCTCTTTCGCCGATGGTACCAAGGCGATTATCACTCGCAATGGATTGAACGATCCGAGATCGAAAACCACTTGGAGGGCCGGCTCAAGCTCGAGCCGCCGCCGGAGGACGTGTGACGTTTCCCATTTCATTGCTTTGCTCCGTTCTGTTGGCCGTCACCGTCTCCCCGGGGCAATCCGCAGCTGCGGAGCCGGTCGACGGCGGTGCCTCGCCGCCGGTGGAGACTTGGACCCAGCGCTTTGATCGGCGCTGGTCCCAGCGGGACGAACGAAGCGTTCTTGAGGAGCTCTACAACCTCGCCAAGGACGCTCAGAAGAAGAACGCGAATGACTTCGACGCAAATTTGCGGCTCGCCGCAGTGCTGGTTTGGCAAGCCGATGGCCTGGCCGACGGCACCAATGCAAAGGCGCAATCGGGAAAGCAGGGATGGAACCTGGCGGAGAAGGCGCTCGCAGTCAATCCAGAGGATGTCCGCGCGCAGTATTACGGCGGAACCGGCATTGGTCTGTATTCGGAGGGCGTTGGGATTCTGACCGCGCTCGGTGAGGGTCTCGAGGGAAAATTTCGCAGCCGGGTGGAGGCCGCTTTGAGGCTCGACAAGAATTTCCTCGACGGCGCTCCGCAGGTGCTTTGGGGGCGTTTTTTCTTCAAACTTCCCTGGCCAAAGCGCGATGTCGCCGAGTCAATCAAGGTCTTGCGCACTTGCATTCAGGAGCATCCCCATAACTTGCGCGCCAAGCTCTACTTGGCGGAATCGCTCCTGGATGACGGAAAGAAGCAGGAGGCCAAGCAGCTGATCGAACAGATTGACGTCGCTCCGATTGGCGTCGACCCGCCCGAGGATCGGCGAATCAAAGCGCGAGCCCAACAATGGGCCAAGCAACACCAGGGCGACCTGGGTTGAAGCGCCTCGGCGGCTTACTTCTTTTGCTCTCCCTGCCCCTTCTGAGACACCGATTTTCCGGTACCCTTGCCATCCTGCGCCGGCTTGGCCTGGCCGCCACCCTTCGTATCCTTGTACTGATCGTTGTACATCCGGATTAGCTCGTTGGTCAGATCCAGGTGCGCGCTCGTTGGTCAGATCCAGGTGCGCCGGGGCAAATACCAGTCCAGCGCGCGACTTATCGAAAATCATCGTAAAGCCTTCGCGCTGCGCGATCGTCTGCACCAATGGATCCATTTTGCTGACGATCAGATCGATTTCATTGCGCTGCCGCGTTTCCATGTCGCCCTGAAACTTCTGAACCTTGGAATTGAAATCGAGCATTTTTTTCTCGAACTCGGTGGCCTTCTGGCGGCGAGCGGCCTCGGTCATCGTCGCGGACTGTTTGTCGAATTGGTCCTTTTCCTTTTTCAAGGCATCCTGATCCTTTTCGATCTCCTTTTGCGTGTTCTCGCCGAAGGACCTCAGCCTTGCTTGGGCCGCGCGCCCCTCTTCGACTTCGACCAGCGCGCGCTGCAAGTCCACGAACCCGAGCTTTTGCTGGGCGTTCGCGCCAAAGGCGATGAAACTAGCTAGGACCGCACCCCGGAACGCCATCATTATTTTCGACTCCTGAAGACAGGTGGAAGCTTTAACTTCGGGCGCTCCTTACCATGGCCTCTGCGCATTGTCGCGTGCCCGGCCGCCAATTTGACGTGCAAGGGAGCGACCGCGGGGGTCAGTAGGTTTTCGCCTCGGCTCGGTCCGCAACCCCGTGTGTCGCCGAGACTTGCTCGAGCGTGGTCCCCAGCGGCAAGGCGACCACGAAGGTTGAGCCGGAGTTCGGCACGCTCTGCACGGTTACCGAGCCCCCGCTCGCCTCGACGATTCGGCGGACGATCCGAAGACCCAGCCCGAGCCCGCCGAATTCTCGTTCTGATACGGCGCGCTCGAATCGGTCGAAAATTCTGGTCAAGTTCACCGGGTCAATGCCGATCCCGTAATCCTGCACTCTGAGGATCGCTTTTCCAGAGTCGTGACTCACCTCGATTTCCACCGGTTTGCCGCGTCCGTACTTGAGCGCGTTGGCGAGTAGATTGGTGATCACCTGTTCCATCCGCAGCCGGTCCCACTGTCCTACTACTCTTTCGGCCGCACGGACCTCGACCGGACAACCCATCTTCTGCGCGGTCTCTGGGTACTGCGAAACGACCTCATTCACCAACTGCGTCAAGTCGACTGGCTCAGGATGCAAAATCAGCTTTCCGGCAGTCATTCGAGAAACATCCAGAAGGCCGTTGACCAGTCGTTCCAACGCGTGCAGCTGGTCGTTCGCTCTCGAGAGTCGCTCGATGACTTTGTTCATCCCTCCCGGCTCCAGTCCCTTGGAGATGAAGCGCTGCATGCTTTGCACCAGCAACTGCAGCGAGGCGAGCGGGGTCTTCAGCTCGTGCCCAGCAATCGATAGGAATTCGTCCCGGACCTCGATTGCCCGCTGCAGCTCCGACTCCGCGCGCTTCATCTCCTCGACATCGGTGCTGGTGCCAAACCATTTGAGATTTTTCCATTCGGATCGCGCATCGCCACCGCTCGAGCCAAAAACCAGCGATAAGCGCCGTCCTTGCTCCGGATCCGAAGTTCCTGCTCGTACGACTCGCCGGTTTGCACTGCGTATGCCCAAGTCACTTTGGCGTTCGCCGAGTCTTCCGGATGGACAAAGTCCGTCCAATCCAAGGTGATCGCTCCTTGCATGGTTAGGCCCACGTAATGCGCCAGCACCTAGTTCAGGTAATCCAATCTACCGTCCGGTCGGGCAGTCCAGACGATTTGGGGCATTGATTCCGCGAGGAATCGATATCGCCGCTCGCCGCTTCCTGCCTTCTGGCCCGTTCTTCCTGGTTGAGCTTTTCCTGCAATTGGAGCTTGGCGGCGGTCTGCGCGTAGAACTCGCTCGAAATTCCCACTCCGAGCGCGGCGGCGAGAAATATGTAGATGATTCGAACCGCGGCCTCGTCCCAGTGACCGCTCAGATCGCCAGTCAGCAAAGAAGCGCAAAGTAGCTTCCTGAATAGACCAGGGAAGCGAACAAGGTTTGTCGTGCGGGGTAGCGGAACGCAATCGCCACCATCGAGATCTAGAGCAGAAGACAGAAGGGGGAGGCGATGCTGCCGGTCGCGTACAGCCACACCATGATCAGCGCCGAGTCGCTCAACGAGGTGAAGTAGCTCGAGAGCAGGATCGGATAGCGGCGGTAAGGCTCGGCAAACCAGACGTACAGCCCATAAAGCGCGGCAATGCCGATCACCGCATTGGCCAGCCACGGAATCGTTCCCTGCTTATCCAGGACCAGCCAGTACAGAACGCTGTTCGCCGCAACGACGATGAGTCGGATCAACTGCCAGCTTCCGCTCCGCGGCGAACGCCTTTTCCGAGAGCGCCTGCTGTTCAACCCGCGAAGGGCCGGCGGCCCCGGGTTTTTCAAGACCAGTCAAGGGTTCCAGTCAGCCGAGCAGCGTACCAAGATTGCTCTCGTTCTGGCAGGTCTGGTACTAGAGCGACGAACAAGGGGCTCAAGCGAGGGGAAGATGACCTGCAGCGCGATTGGAGTAGCGATTTCTTTCGTCCTGGGAGTCGGTGTCACGGCATTTGCTCAGGAGAACCCGTTCGACGCGGTTTTCGCGATCATGACGCAAGACCGCGCGCCCGATTCTCCCGGCTGCCGCGGCTGTCACATCGGCGAGCAACCCGCTTTCGGACCTTACTTCGGAAATACTCAAGACGAAGTCGAGAACGGAATCATTACCTACGACAACGGGCGTCTGATCGATGGAGGACGCGACAGCATCCTTGCGAGCTACCTTAGGGAGGGCGTGATGCCGCCGCGCGGAGCTCAGTGGACTGACTGCCAACTCGAGCTAGTCTATCTCTGGCTGGACGCAATCGCGTCGCCCTACCCGAACATCGAGGCCGTGAGCTACTCGTCGCCGATGCGCTAGATAAGGGCCGTCAATTACCCGCCACAGACCGGCGCGAAGCTATACATGACGTTCACATCTGTCACGCAGGTGAGGCTGCCACAAGGAACGCCCACGCCGTCCCAGCTGAAATAAACGTATGAAATGTTGTCATCGTGGGTCGCGTCCGTTTCTTCGGGAAGCAAGTCATCGGCTTGCAACAATTGGTCGGGATCCAGCTCGGTGGTGAGCAGGAAGAGTCCCGTGTAGTCACCGAGGAACGCCCACTGCCCCGCCAACCCGCGGAAATACGAGTCCGACCAGCCCATGCTCACGCCATTGCCGCGACCTTGTCCGTAGTAGGGGCTCGTGCATCCGCACGGGAAGCGAACGTCTTCGTGGTCGGCCAGGCAGTGGTTCTGCGGATCGCGCCCGCGGAAGGGATCATCTTGAATACAAATCGTGTTCTTTCGGTTCTGATACGTCTGCACGTACACCCCTTGGTCCGGGTCGAACCAGTAGATGGTGTATTGATGCGTTTGGGGCATCCTGAAATACTGAGGGCTGCTGAAGCACACGGCGTTGCGATCGATCGGCGGACGAATCCAGTCCTGCCCTCCAATGTTTGAGGTGAGGATCTCCCATTCCAACGTCGGCCCGCCCAGTCGGTTCGTCACCACGAAGTTGTTGGGGACCCGCGACGGGTCCGGGAACATCGGGACCAGGTTTGGCAGCGTCGGATCAACTTGTGCCTGTGCGCGGCTGGCTAGGCCATCAACCACGTTGAACAGGATGGATGTTGCGAAAGCGACGAGAACGAGTCGAGTCTTCATGATGCGGTTCCCCCCCAAAGTAGAAGATCGGAGTACGAGTATCTCGGCTAACCTCTTTCCGGAGTCAAGCTCTAAACCCCGGTTGCTTCCAGAATCCGACCGGCACCCCGTTTTCACGGGTTTGGGCTCCACAGGCGAATGGTCACGTCTTCTGAGGACGACACCAATTCGTCACCGAGCGACCAGTCGGTCGCGTAAACATATCCGTCGTGCCCGACCAGCGTCTGGAGAAGCTGCTGCGTCGCGGCATCCCAGATTCTTACGGTGTGATCTCTGCAGGATGACGCCAGCTTGGTGCCATCGACCGACCAGGCAACGGAGAAGATCCAGTCTGGATGCGCTTGAATGGTCTGCAGCAGCTCCCCGCTGGAGGCATCCCAAACCCGCAGCGTTCCATCGAAAGCGCCCGATGCGAGCCTCGTTTGGTCGGGAGATAACCTGATCGAGAGGACTCGATCGGTATGGCCCAAGAGGTCATGCAGCAAGGCACCGGAATTCGGATCCCAAATCTTGATTGTGGTGTCGAGCGAGGCGGAGGCGACTCGGTCTTGCCCCTCTGCTTGCCACCACAGCACCGATTCGACCACCCAAGTGTGGCCTTCGAGGGTCTGCAGGACGGCGCCGTTTTCCAGGTCCCAGATTTTCACCGTCCGGTCGTCGGACCCCGAAACCAGTCGGCGACTGTCCGGCGAAAACGCCACGGCATTGACGCGCGACGAGTGTCCTACCAACTCGCGCAACAGCTCACCGGTATCAGGGTTCCAGATTCGGATCGGCCCATAGAGAAAGGCAGCTGCCAGCATCGGACGATTTTCGGACCACGCTACCCCGTAGGCATAATCCCCCACCGCCTCAAAGATTCGCAGGACGTGCGCGGTCGCGGCATCCCAAACGATGATCGTCCCGTCGAGAGAGGCCGACGCCAATTTCGTAAAGTCGGGTGACCAGCTCACGTCGTAGATCAAGTTCGTGTGCGCTCGGAAGATCGCGGTCTCAGCTTCGGTGCTCGCATCCCATTGGCGAAGGGTCTGGTCCAACGATGCCGATGCGAGTTGGTCAGCGACGATCGGGGACCAGGCTACTGCCCGTGCCCAATCCGTATGACCAGCCAAAGTCGCGACCAACTCGCCGCTGCTTGCGTTCCAGACGTGAATCGAATCTGCGGAAGCGCCCGCGGCAATTCGCTGCGCATCCGAGGCCCAGCCGATCGACCAAACCGCGGCTCCGTTCGAAAGGGTCATTCGAGACGTGCCAGAATCGGGGTCCCAAACCCTGACCGTCCCATCGAAAGATCCCGACCCAATCCCACTGGCTGACCACGCAACCGAGGTAACCCAGGTGGTGTGGCCGACCAGGGTCCTCTCCAGCGCGCCATCGCATTGCCGCCAAATTTTGACGGTGTGGTCCATCGAACCAGACGCCAGGCGATCGCTCGTGGGTGACCAGGAGACGGACATCACCGTCCCGAGGTGGGACTCCAGTACCGAGAGGGAAGTCCCCGTCCCCGCATCCCAAAGTCGTACGGTGGTGTCAGCGGATCCCGAAGCCAAAGTCATCCCGTCCGGTGACCAGCCGACTGCATAAACCTTGTCGGTGTGCCCAGCCAGCGTGTTCAAAAGTTCGCCTGTGGATGCATCCCAAATCTTGACCGTCCCATCATCGGACGCAGTCGCGACCTGTGTTTGAGCCGGAGACCAACTTGCCGAACGCACCGCGCCTTGATGTCCGAGAAACTGGTTTTCCACCGTCCACGACTGCACATCCCACACTTGAGTGCCCGCGATTCCGGACACCGCCAACTTGGTTCCGTCCGGCGAATAGGACAGCGAGTACACAGACCCCAGGCCATAAACGCGACCGGTATGCCAAGAGGGCTGCGCTGCGGACAGGGAACCCAGGAGAATCAGAATCAGTGGTGAAGTCTTCAACGTCGCCCCCAAGCCTCCCGCTTGCTACCTCAGGACGGTTCTGCGAACAACTCGTCGGGACGTACCGCCAAGGAAAAGACCCAATCTCCAGCGTATTAGGTGTTGACAGTGACGATGCTCTTGGATGAGTTCGCTTCCACCGTCGCGGGGGCAGCCGATGACGCCGTCCGAGCAGATGTTGCAGATGATCACCTCGTACTGGTTGAGCCAAGCGCTGGGCGCGGTGGCTCGCTTGGGAATTCCCGATCAGATCGCACGCGAGCCCAAAACGGGTGAGCAAGTGGCGAAGGCGGTGGGAGTGAGCGCCGACGCGGCCCACCGCTTACTCCGGGCGCTGGCCAGTATCGGAGTTTTCCGACTGTTGGAGGATGGACGCTTCGGCCTGACCCCCTTGGGTGAAACCTTGCGAGGGGATGTTCCGGGTTCGGTTCGCGACTTTGCGATTGCAGAAACCGATGCGGCGCACTGGCAACCCTGGGGGAGATTTTCGGACTCGATCAAGTCCGGACGGCCGATCATCAAGGCGGCGCTCGGAATGGAACTATGGGAGTGGTACGCACAGCATCCAGAGGACTCGCGCTCGTTCAGCTCGGCGATGGGCAATCTCTCCCGGATGGTAGCGGGGGAACTCGTGCGGCTGGTGGATTTTTCGAATGTCCAAAAGGTGGTCGACGTCGGCGGGGCGAATGGCGTGCTGCTCGCGGCGATTCTTCACGCGCATCCGAAACTGAGCGGAATCTTGTTCGACATACCGCACGTCATCGAAGCGGCCAAACCAGTCATTGAGGGTGAAGGGCTGATCGATCGCTGCGAGCTGATCCGGGGCGATTTCTTCAAGGAAGTCCCCTCCGGCGCGGACGTCCACGTTCTCAAACACATCATTCACGATTGGGATGATGAACGCGCTATTCGTATTCTGGCCAATTGCCAACGCGCCCTTCGGCCGAACGGGCGGGTGCTTCTGGTGGAGATGGTGATTCCGGCCGACAATGCCCCTGGCCCGGCTCAATTGATCGATCTCAACATGCTGGTGCTTCTGGGTGGCCGCGAGCGCTCTGAAGCCGAGTTTGCCGCACTCCTCAAGAAGGCCGATTTCAAGCCGCCCCGATGGATCCATACCGACACCCCGTTCGTAGTGATCGATGCGCAGCGCGCGTAGTTCGAGTTAATCGGGATGCTGAGCAGCGACGCTGTCGTTCGGCAACGTGCGGCGCACGGTTGCTACCGGCTGAGCAACGCGAGCATAAGCCTCGGGCGCTTGCTGCGAGGTTGTCCCGGTCAGCGCCGAACCCAACAGTCGCTGGATGAGTCGTTGCCCGGATGTGCTGTTGTATGCCCGCGCCACCCTATCCAGCACGGAGGAATCCACCACCGCGCGGAGCAAGTGGCCGGCGGCGAATCCGGGAGTGAATTGCCGTCGATGCCGCCACAAATAGTTTCGCCAAGCTGAACGCTCGGAACATTCACCGCTGACGACCGAGGCCACCGCTTCGGCGGCAAAGATGCCGCTTTGCATGGCCTGAGAGATCCCCTCTCCCGTCGCGTTATGCGTCACCCTCGCTGCCTCGCCCACCCAGAGGGCGCCCGGCGCCGTGCACTTCGCCACCCAGGTGGTGAACGCGATCGGATGACCTTTGAGTCTCCCCACTTGCCTCGCGTGGCGCAGCGCTTCGCGGTAATGCGCATCCAGGAATTCCCGAAACGCCGACCGAAGGTTTCGCTTCACGGCGTTGCCTTGGCTATCCTGCGCATCGACGCAGATCCCGATGTTCACGCGCGTGGCGGTCTCCGGAAACATCCATCCGTAGAGCGGCGCGAGCCGCCGGTCGAAAATCATGTCCAGTCGTCCCGGAGGCAGGTTGGCGTCTTCCCACCATCCCATCAGCGTGGAGATCTGGCGACGCGGGCGCGGATCTCGCGAAAACACGGAGTGCGCACCGTCTGCAAAAAGTACGAACCGCGCTCGCCGCTCCTGGCCATTGAGACTCTTCACTCCGACGATCCGCGAGCCCTCGCGCAACAACTCGGTCGCATGGAACCCTTCTTCAATCCTCACCTGTAAGCTGCGGGCGCGCTGCACCAAGAGATTGTCGAAGTCCTTCCGCAAGAGAACCACGGCCGCCGCATTGGCCGGCAGCACCATCACTTCGTTCCCCGGCGTCACGAACCTCACCCAGTGCCGCGCGCGCACGTCGGCACCAATCCCAAGTCTCTCGGCGAGCTGAAGCGCGGCAGGTGACAGCCCTGACCCGCAGGTCTTGTCGCGAGGAAAATGATCGCGGTCGATCAACAGGACATCCCCCACGCCCAGTTGCGCGAGCGCAACCGCCGCTGAGGCCCCTGCCGGTCCCGCTCCGACAACGAGCACCTGGGAATCCATTGAATGTTCCTAATCGGGAGAAGGCGAACTGCGCTCATGATTTCGCGACTACCAACTCGCGACTTCTGAACAAGCCATACGATTGCTGCACTCATTCGGTCGATAACGGAACGCTCGGCTCCTAAGATCAGGCTCGATGAAAAAGGCCAACATTCGTGATGCGTCGAGCTGGTTTGATGTTCTGATTACTTCCGACCGGACACAGGCCGCGGTAATGCGGCTGGATCCGGGCGTCCTCGTCCTCGAAGGAGCTGTGGACGCGGAAGTTGGGGGCGAAAAGGCACGGCTCCGACAAGGCGACTTAGTAATCGTACCGGCCGGAACCCCTCACCGGTTCCGAAGCGCCGGAAACGAGGTCGCGCTGACGTTCAACGTGTACGGGCCGCCGGCGTACTGAAACCTCCGGAAGGAGGCTGCCATTGGCGACCAGCTCGCCTTCATGGTGTCCAAGCAATCAGGCGGTGACATCTTTGCCCAAGTCTGCCACGGCCATCGAGCTGACTTTAGCCTTCATTTCCGTGACATCTTTTCGGATTCGTGGGGGCGTCGATGGCTGCTGCACCGAGGCGCCACCGAGCCACGGTCTGTGACATCTTTTCCAATTTCCAGAGGGAATTTTGGTGACACTTTAGCGAATCTACCCGTTGGTGGCGGGGCCTAAGAGCTATCCGATTCGGCGTCTGTCGCGTGACACTTTCGTCGAATCCGCCAGGCAGCGTCTCCGACGATCACGTTCGCTCGGCTGTGACATCTTTGGCGATGTCATGGCAAATGCTCGCCCTTGAGTGCCTCGCGAATCGCGGCAGCGAAGTCGTTCGGGGCCGCGTATTTTGGCATGCTCCGGTACATCTCCGCGGCGGTACGGATGCGTTCGACATCGAGGTGTAGCCGATCCGCATCTCGATGAGGCAGGCGGCTGAGGGCGAGGCGGCCCGAATCAACTAACCCAGCCTCGATCGCAGCAGGCACGAGCCTTTTGCAGCGGCATGGATGCGACGGGTTGGCGATCCCGCAATGCGAGCGCAGGAATGCTTCCATCTGCTCGCGGGCTCGGGACAGACGCTTGCGGAACCCGGCCGGGCTGATCTCGAGAATGGCGGCCGCGTCCTCGCCCGGTACCTCGAGCACCTCGCCCAGGATGTACGCGAGGCGGTGCGCACGGTCGAGGCAGATCAGCATCCCCGCTGCGCATGCAAGCTTCACCTCGTTGACAGGCGCCTTGTGCGCCGGATCGCTCTGAGTCGGCGGGTTCGGGGCGTTCGCGAGCGCGGTCTCGAGCTGGCCCGCGGCCTCCTCGAAATCAATTTCCGGTCGCCGCAAGTGCGTCCGGTAGTTCAACAGGGCATGCGCCGCGACCCGGTATACCCAGGTTCGAAAAGCGACTCTCCCCGCGGAAGGAGTCGAGCTTGGTCACCAGTCGAACGAGAATTTCCTGCGAGGCGTCGCTCGTGTCGTCCACATGTCCCAGCATTCGCAGCGCGAGGTCAAAGACGTCATCCTGCACCGCCCGCACGACGCCCTCGAGAGCGATCCGATCGCCCTTTGGCCCTGGCAACCAACAAATGCAGATCATGGTCATCTATGCCAGTTTCCATTGTCAGCCAAAGCGCAGTGGGTCAGCGTTTCCCCCCGGCAAACATCGCAGCGAACGGCCGACCATCGAAGGCGGACTCGACGTGGGAGACCTTTCCGTTTTGGATTTGGTGCCACTCCGCGACGAGCGCAGTAGCAGCAACCGGGGCTTTCGTCTCCAACTCGAAAAAGATCGCGGCGGCGTTGCCTTCGGCAATGATCTTTTTCACGTCCAGCCGCACCGAGACCTGCAATAGCTTCGTCAACGCCGAGAGGTACTCCTCGGCGCTGCGGTATGTCTCGAAAAGGCCCACGAATTCGAGACGCTCATCGAGGTAACGGCGAGCCTCGGTCAGATCTCTCTTGATAACCGCGGCATAAAACTTCCTTAGGATATCTCCGGCGTTCGGCACGATAGCTCCTCCCTATTTGAGTGCGCCAATTTGTGGTTAGACACTTGGCGTAGCAGGCTTGTGACCGGAGTCCGCGACCTCGCCGGCGCAATCCACCCGGGGAGGCCTAATCCAATGGCGCCCAGTCGGCCTGAGCATTCACCCACGCCGCCGCCTTGCTCAAATCGGCGCCCAGCAGCGGTTTGTATCCAGGCGCACGTCCGCACCGCGTGCTGCAAACACGACGCGCTTGAAGCCGATTTGACTAATGACGAACGAGCAGAGGAGGCAAGGCTCGCAGCTGCTATACAAGGTGGCTCCGGCGAGCTTCTGCCACGCACCGTGACGCAGCGCGAATCGCTACGATTTCACCGTGCGCGGTAGGATCTAGATCCGCGCGAACGCTGTTGTGGCCCTCGCCGACTAATTGGCCTCCAGAATCGACGACCGCGGCGCCGGACGGCGTCTGACCGCGGCTTACCGCAATCTCGGCGTTCTTGAGTGCGACTGCCATGAAGTGAGCATCCTGTTGCACTTGGCGGTCGTCGGTCACTGGAAAATCCGCTGAAAGCAGGCGTTACTGGGTCGCCGATCCAGGCGCTAACGGTATCGACAACGGACGCGGAGACTCTTCATTCTTCGGGGCAGCCGCAACGCCGCCGGCGATGAGCAAGTTGTCCCATCCTTGGAGGTTCCCTGGATTTGTGTCCCCACCGACGAAGAAGCGCAGGCCGGTTGGCAGCGGAAGACCGCCCCCTGCCCCACCGGCCAAGTACCAGTTGCTCGGTGCGACCGTGGCCGTATCGCCGGTATCCAGATCGGTAATCGAGACCACAGTAATGCTATTGCTATTGAAGTCGAACGTCGTGCTCTCGCGATACCAGTGATTCAACGCCAGGTTCAGCCACTGCGGGCCGGGAACGAGGGGACCCATTTGTACGCCGCCAGCATCAAACACGATGTAGGCTGCGGCCCATTGCGTCCCCTCGAACCCAGGTACCCACGGGTTGACCGCGATGAAGTAGCGGGCCACGAGCGAGTCCTGTAGCGAGAAGCTGCTAATGTTGTCGACGGCCGGCGGTGTCCCATTAAAACCAGCGGCGAAGTCGTAGGAGACCGTCCAGACAGACAGTGCACTCCAATCGAAGTCCAGTTGGGCGCGCGCGAGATTCGAGCTCATCACTTGGGCGCCAAGGAATTGGAGCTCGCCGAACGTGTTGGTCGGCAAGCCCAAGGCATTGCTGTCGTAGGTAAAGACGAATTGATCCGTACTTCCGGGTACGTTGGGCAGGTACCATCCCTGCTGCCCCGTAACCACGACCCCTTGCGCGGAGCCCTGGTAGTCCGGATCTTCGAAGCCCGTCTGAAGTAGCTGCGCTGCCGCCGGTGTGGCAGCCACCCAGCAAAGCCCCAGGACAGCGAGACGAACGAACACAGAATAGAGACCACGACCTTGAATCGGCTTCATGTCTTCCCCCTTCGGTTGAAAATGGATACCCAAAGTCGCGATAGGCCTAGTCGGAATAAGCGTCAATTGAGTCTGACGGGACTTGGTGCAAAACCGAACGAACCAACGCTCGCGCGTAACCCGTCCACTCCCTGCCGTGGCGAGTTACCGGAATAGATTGATTTTGGCCAGATCGATGATTTCGTCGCCGCGCCCGCTGAGAACTGCTTTGAGCATGAACAGGGTGAAGCCCTTCATCTGCTCGAGTGTGATCGTCGGCGGCATCGACAGCTCCTGCCGACTCACGATGACTTCGACCAGAGCAGGCCCGTCGTGCTTGAGAGCTTGCGCAATCATCGGCTCTACTTGATCCGGTGTTTCCGCCGTGAGCCCAAGAAGACCCGCGGCCTCCGCCATCTTTGCGAAATTTGGGTTGTCCAGGTCCGTTGCAAAATCGACGACGCCGGCGGCCTTCATTTCCAATTCGACAAAAGCCAGAGAGTCGTTCTTGAAGACAATCACTTTAACCGGCAACTGCAACTGACGAAGCGAGAGCAGATCACCCATCAGCATCGCGAGACCGCCGTCTCCGGAGAAACAGATCACTTGCCGACCAGGATGACTGACCTGCGCCCCAATCGCCTGCGGGAGCGCATTCGCCATGGAGCCGTGATTGAAGGAGCCGAGTAACCGCCGCTCGCCGTTCATCCTCAGGTAGCGGGCCGCCCAGATCGTTGGAGTACCCACGTCACAGGAAAAAATAGCGTCCTTGGCGGCAAGCTCGTCAACCACCCTGGCGACATATTGCGGATGTATGTTCTTGCTTCCGGGTTTGGCAGTCGCCACATCGTCCAAACCCCGGCGGGCCTTGCGGTAGTGCTCGAGCGACTGACTTAAGTGGGTCTGATCGCTGTTCGGAACGAGCTTGGGGTTGAGCGCGGCGAGCGTGCTCTTCACGTCGCCGATCAGACCCAAATCAACCTTCGTGCGACGGCCAATCTGTTCACCTCGAAGGTCAACCTGAATGACCGTGGCGTGTTCCGGGTAAAACTGCTGATAGGGGAAGTCTGTCCCGAGCATCAAGAGCGTGTCGCAATTCATCATCGCGTGATAGCCGGAGGAAAACCCCAGAAGCCCGGTCATGCCGACATCGAAAGGGTTGTCGTACTCGACAAACTCCTTGCCGCGCATCGCGTGCACGATTGGGGCTTTCAGCTTGTCCGCAAGCTCGATCAACTCCTGGTGAGCTCCGGCGCAGCCAGCTCCGGCAAGAATCGTCGTTTTCTTCGAGTCATTCAGAATTTTTGCCAACGCGCTGATTTCGTCATCGGAAGGAGACACTCTTGGCTTCGACTCTGGAAAATGCAGACGTGGTCCTTCGACGGCATCTCGCAAGGCCACATCGCCAGGCAGGGCAATCACCGCCACACCGCGCCGGGAGAGCGCGGTTTGGATCGCAATCTCAAGGGTGCGGGGCATCTGCTCGGGTTTAGAAACCAATTCGCAATAGTGGCTGCATTGCGCGAACAGATGATCTGGGTGGGTCTCCTGAAAATATCCGCTCCCGATTTCATTGCTCGGAATATGCGCCGCGATGGCCAGTACGGGAACGCGGCTCCGGTGACAGTCGTAGAGCCCGTTGATTAAATGCAGGTTCCCGGGACCGGCGCTCCCAGCGCAAACCGCCAATCGTCCGGTGAGATGCGCTTCCGCTCCCGCGGCAAAGGCTGCCGTCTCCTCATGTCGCACATGAATCCATTGAAGTTCTTTCTTTGAGCGAATCGAGTCCGTGATGCCGTTGAGCGAGTCGCCGGCAATGCCGTAAATTCGCCGGACTCCTGCTTCAACCAGAACATCTACCAACAAGTCCGCTACTTTTTTCTTGGCCACTTGCCGTCCTCCCTAAGTCGAACCGCGTTAACGACTGACAGCACGCATGTGTTCCGGGGCGTACCGCTCTCCGGCAGCAGCTCCCCGCGGAACGACGGCTTCCAGACGCTTCAGGTCTTTGGCAGTCAGTTTGATCCCGAGAGCGCCCACGTTTTCCTCAAGATACTTGCGATGCTTGGTGCCCGGAATCGGCACCACGTCCTTGCCGCGCGACAACACCCAGGCGAGCGCAAGCTGCGCAGGCGTGACTTTCTTCTCGCGCGCGATCTCTTCCACCTTGGCTACCAGCTCCAGATTGCGCTGGAAGTTCTCTCCCTGAAAGCGTGGGTTTTGCTTGCGGTAGTCGCCCTCGGAAATATCGTCGGGCGACTTGAACCTGCCGGACAGAAATCCGCGGCCGAGAGGCGAGTAGGCCACAAAGCCGATCCCTAGCTCGCGTACCGTGGGAAGGATTTCCACCTCCGGGTCACGGGTCCAGAGGGAATACTCAGTCTGAAGGGCGGTAATCCGGTGCACCTGGTGGGCCCTGCGAATCGTTTGCGGCGCCGCCTCCGATAGACCGAGGTAACGGACCTTCCCGGCCTTCACCAACTCAGCCATTGCGCCCACCGTCTCCTCGATCGGGACCTCGGGGTCGACGCGATGCTGGTAGTACAGGTCAATATAGTCAACGCCGAGACGCCGCAACGAGCCCTCGCAGGCCTGGCGCACGTACTCGGGCTTGCCGCTGATTCCAAGCCGCTCGCCATTCGGACCACGGACGATCCCGAATTTCGTGGCGATCACCACCTGATCGCGCCGGCCTTTGATCGCGCGACCGACCAGCTCCTCGTTCTTAAACGGACCGTACGCATCGGAGGTGTCGAGGAATGTAATTCCCAGCTCGATCGCGCGTTCGATGGTGGCGATCGATTCGGCTTCGTCGGCCGTCCCATAGAACTCGCTCATGCCCATGCAGCCAAGGCCGAGAGCGGACACTTCCAGGCTTCCCAGTTTTCGTTTTTCCATGCGAACCTCCGCGGAATACAGAGTCATACGCTCAGCAATTGTTTCAGTGCGCGCGCCGCGCGGCGACGGACAAGCCCTCGAGCGCAGAGTTGGCTGCGCACTTACCGTTGCGTTGGATTAGGGTGCGTCAGGACCCCGACCCAAGCGGGACATCATTGTCGCGGGTGTCGCTGTAAGGGGCTGTCCAATTCCCCCCAGAGAATCGCCACTTCGGTCTCGGAGCAAGGATTGCAGACGAGTCGCGGTAATTCAACGAAAGGGAAGATCATGCACAACATTCTGAATGCTCTAAAGACAATCGCCCTTGCGCTGCTTGTGGCAGGGTGCGGATCCAAAGCTACCGTCTCGCTCACCGCTCGCTCAGCGTCGGTCGGGCAGGCGCTCACCATCGCCGGTGGAGTTAACTTGACGCGGGTGCGCATCGTAATCCAGAAGATCGAGCTCGAGCGCACGCTCATCGTGGATGCCGGGAGCCACCGGGATGAGCAGGAATTGGCGGTGGGCCCGTTCCTGATTGATCTGCAGGGCGCACAGCTCGATAGTGGCATCAACAAGGTATTCACGGTCACTACCGACGCCGGCGAATACAAGGAGATCACGTTCAGGATCCACAAGCTGGAGGGCGCCGAGGCGGGTTCGGATCCAGCGTTCGGCGAAATGACGGGGCTTTCCATTCGGATCGAAGGCACGCGCAACGGGACGGCCTTCACCTTCAATTCTTCTCTCGATGAAGAGCAAGATCGGGAAGGAAACTTCACTCTCCACGGGGGTGCAAACAACATCGCGTTCAATATCAATCCTTCAGGATGGTTCATGAACGGACCGACGCCCCTCGATCCATCAGATCCTTCGGCGCGATCGACGATCGAATCGAACATCAAGGCGTCGATCGACACCTTCAAAGACGACGATAACCTGGGTCACCGCTAACGCGGCTTTATCCAGCGCGCGGGGCTCAGACTCTTGAGCCCCGCGTGCTTCTTTCTGCTTTGAGAACTCGGATTCGCTCTTGAAGAAGTTTGATCGTCGCTTGAAGGATCGCGATCTCGCGCTGAATCCGTTGGCCGGTACGACCCTTCGCCATTCGTTTGCGTCTCGGTTTGATCTTTCGGCGGGCCATGGCGTCTATCTCAACCGCTTCCCTTTGCAGCTGTCGGGCCAGGGAGAACCCCAGGGCAAAACAGTAATTCCAGCACGATCCCGCTCTTCAAGTGCGGGTTCCCATTCCTTGACCTGTTCTCAAGGTCGCGATCGTAAGGCAGGTGGCGCAGTTAATGCGCGGCACCTCCGAGTCGCGCAATTCTTGCGTTCGGATCAGTTCTTTCACGAACGGCTTTGTTATTGCGACTCGCCCCGTCGGTGACGTGATCTTCGTTAAGACCGCAGCCTATCCGAAGTAG
>WNFJ01634123.1_pt1 | contig 21054 bp, 18 predicted proteins | sample 5400461 | NCBI WGS metagenome assembly WNFJ01 (sample SAMN13153349, study PRJNA577476) | soil metagenome | isolation source: 115 cm saprolite on Douglas fir-dominated hillslope | place: USA:California | collected 2013-09-17
TTTTGTAAGCGGGTTGTCACGGGGGAGTAAAATTGCGGAGCGCGCCAAGGAGCGCGAGTCTTACCCGGCTTACACTCGTCTACAGATAAGGATTTAAAAGGGGAACGATGATGCGCAAGGGAATTTGGATCGCAGTAATCATAGGCGTAGTAGCGGCCTTCGGATTCGGCCTGAAGGCGAATGCAGCAGCGGGCGACACAGTGCAGGTCGGCGCGACGGCTCCTGCCTTCACGCTGCCCTCGCAGGAAGACAAGCCCGTCAGCCTGAAGGACTACAAGGGCCAGTGGGTCGTCCTCTACTTCTACCCGAAGGACCAGACCACGGGCTGCACCATTGAGGCGCACAACTTCCAGCGCGATATGGCGAAGTACGACGCGCTGAATGCGGTCGTGCTTCCGATCCGGACCACAAGGTGGTCGATGCTTACGGCGTCCCCGTGATGACGCGCGGAGACGCGAAGTATGCCAGCCGCCAGACCTTCCTCATCTCACCTGACGGCAAAGTCGCGAAGGTATGGCCCACCGTCGACGTGAAGGTTCACAGCGACGAAGTGCTGGCAGCAATCGCAGAAGCCAAAAAGTAAATCGATACCAGCAGACGCAAAAAGGCCCGGGCTCTCAATTGAGGAGTCCGGGCCTATTTGCTTGCCTTACTTGCTGGTTACTTCTTTACAGCCTTCTTTACGGCTTTCTTTGCAGGAGCCTTCTTTGCTGCTGCCTTCTTTGCAGGAGCCTTCTTCGCTACTGCCTTCTTCGCCGGGGTCTTCTTCGCCGCTGCCTTCTTAGCAGGGGCCTTCTTTGCTGCTGCTTTCTTAGTTGCCAAGGTAATACCTCTCGTAATTGGTTTTTTACTGCTTGCAGTGCCCTTGTTGCCGGACGCCTTTTTAGGGGCGACCTTACCGCCGCGCTGAGCACTGGACTTCTTCGCGGCAGATCTTAATGTCGATTTGGCGGCCTTCTTCGCCGGAGCCTTCTTCGCGGCTACCTTCTTCGCAGCGACTTTCTTCGAGGCTGCCTTCTTCGCTACTACCTTCTTCGCTGGGGCCTTCTTCGCCGCTGCTTTCTTTGCAGGGGCCTTCTTTGCTGCAGCTTTTGCCGGTGCAGCTTTCTTCGCAGCGACAGCCTTCTTCGCCGGTGCGGCCTTTTTGGCGGGAGCGGCCTTCTTAACAGGAGCGGCTCCCTTCGCCTGCGCTGCTGCCTTCTTGGCGACGGGCTTTGCCTTGACCGGCGGTGCCGCGACAGGCGGCGGAGGCACGCTTACGGGCGGCTCGGATTCCTTGGTTGCAGGGGTGTAGCTCGCCACGGGCGACGGAGGCAGTGTGAAGATCGTCGCATCCTCTGCGCGGTCGCCGCGAAGGCGGAGGTCGAGTTCTTCCTCTTCTTCTTCGTCGCCGTTGAGAGTGCTCTCGTCGTCGTCGGAGGTCATCGTGACCTCTTCTTCTTCGTCATCGTCGTCGAAGCGGTTGGGGAGATCGTCGTGGCCGTCGTCGGAATCATCGTCAAAGGGATCGTTATCTGCGGCAGCTGCATAGAGCTTGATCGTATCGTCGAACATCATCTTCATTTCCCCTGGCTGCTTTTTACTTCCCACCACTGCATTGATTCTTTCGTTACAAGTTTCGATGCAACGTAATTCATCATTGCATCTCGGCACGAGATTCTAGCAACAGGATGCATCCATGCGCTAGCAATGGCAAGTACTCTTTTTGGTGAGGTAGCTTATCGTGCAGCTTTCGACTTCAATTTGGGAGACGCGCTCTTCGACGTTGCGGTCAAATTTTTCGCCGAACTCTTCTTCGTCGACGAGGATTTCGCGTCCGATTTCTTTGCGGTCAAGTGCGTCGGCGCCGCGTGTGATGCGGCTTTTCCATGCGACGCCTTTCCGCGTACTCGCGTACCGGGCGCGAGCTTCACGGGCTCGGCGACGGTGAGCGATCGACCCTGCGCCACGGCATTCGATGAAAGACGATTCCAGTGCCGCAGCTGTTCGACGGAGACACTGAAGCGATCCGCGACGGTGACCAGCGTGTCGCCACGACGCCCGGTGTAGCGCTGCGGATGCCCGCCAGCTGCAGCGGTTGCAACGGGAATGACGAGCTCGTCTCCGGGGTTCACGGTCTCGCCGGCAATGATGCCGTTGGCTTCCGAGATTTCTCTGGGACGCGAATGCAGCGCCGTCGCTATGCCGTCGAGCGATTCGCCGTCGCGCACGACATGGAAGCGCCAACTGGCGCGCTTCTCCTCGGGGATGTCCTTGATGCGCGCCGCAAAGACGTCACGCGTGCCGACAGGGATGTGCAGGTCGAAGGCCATGTCGCGCGGCGTGCTCATGCGAAGAAGGCTTGGGTTCAGCGCGACGATCTCCAGCAGCGAGGCGTTGGTGACGTCGGACACCAGGCGAAGATCGATGGCGTAGTCGATGGTGACCGTATCGGAGACGACCGGCGCTTCAGGCATCATCTTGTCTAGCCCATACTGCTGCGGGTTCTTCGCCATGATGATCGCGGCGATGATGCCGGGGACGTAGTTCTTCGTCTCTGCCGGGAGAACGTTGCGCCGGTAGAGCTCCCAGAAGTCGGCATAGCCGGTTCGCATGACGGCGCGCTGCACGTTGCCCGGGCCCCAGTCGTATGCGGCCATCGCGAGGTACCAGTCGCCGAACTGGTTGTACAGCGTCTTCATGTAACGCGCGTAGGCGATCGACGACTTCTGCGGGTCGAAGCGCTCATCGAACCAGCCGTTGCGCGCGAGGCCGTAGGCGCCCGTTGGCATGAACTGCCACATGCCGCCGGCGCCGGAACGCGCATTGAGGGCCTGCGGCTGGAAGCCGGACTCGGCGACGGCGAGATAGATAAGGTCCTGCGGCACACCTTGTTCGCGCAGGTTCTTCGAGATCATGTCCTTGTATTTGCCGGCCCGCTCGAGCGAACGCAGCAGGTGAGCGTGGCCGCCCTGCGAGTTGGAGAAGTAGCTGATGAAGCCGGCGACATAGTCGTTGACGACGAGGGGGAAGTCCGATTGCGTCGTCTTCAACTCAGCCGCGACCTGAGCGGTGAGAGTCGGGTTCGAAGGGAAGGTGACCTCGTTGGCGGCGTCGAGCGGAGCGGCTTCGATGACGGGAGAGAATCCATTGCCCTGCTTCAGCGCCGCCACCTCCAGCGAGTTGACCGCGTTGAGCAGGTGATCGAATTCGTCGGCGAGCTGCGGATCTGCCTTCAGGTCCATGCCACTCGTCAACATCAGATCGACGGCTGTGTCGAAGTCGACTCGGGCAGCGTCAAGATGGCCGGCGCGATAGTTGTCGACGCCGCTGCGATAGGTCTGCTCGGCGCGGTTGATGAGCTGCTGCACCTTAGCGTTGTCGGCGGGCTGAGTTGTCGTCGTCCCAGGCTGCGTCGTCCCAGGCTGCAGTGCCTGTCCGGCCCTGGCGCTCGCGGCGCTGGTTGCGATGGGCGGCGCTGTTGCCTGCGCTGGGACCTTGCCCGGCGCAGCTGCCTGATCCTGCGGACATCCTGCCAGCAGTACGAGCGGCGCACACACCATCACGAGTGCCGACCGTCGCACCAAGTCCATTAAAGTCATCCGCACCATCTTCCCTGCTCATTGTAAGACGCGCAAGAAGCAAATGCGTTGACTCTACAGGAATCGCAACCCCCGGGCGAACGAAAAGCAGTCTTCGAAGGTGACCATGTGATCCCCCGGCACACATTCCACCAGCACCATATCGGTGGTCGGATCGTTCGTTTCAGAGACGTTCAACCTGACTGTCGGAGCCGCGAGCTGTCTACGGAAGTGCGGATCATTGGCTGATCATCGGCTGATCATCGGCTCCGAATCAGTACCGCTGTTGCGTCATCGGTGTGGTCGGATCCGTGGCTATACCTCCGCACCTCTTCAATCAATCTCTCCACGCAGGCCCCGGGCCGTAAGAAGTGTTCGACCAGGCGCGCCGCTCCGTATTCCTCGCCGCCGCAGTTCATAGCTTCCGTTATCCCGTCTGTATAAAACAGGAGTTGGGTGCCCGGCTTGAGAGGAATTGTGTACTCCGGATAGGAAGACGAACCCAGTCCCAGTGGCATGCCGGTATCGACATCGAGGAACGAGCACTCGCCGTTGATAAGCAGCGGACGCAGATGTCCGGCGCTGGCAACGGTGATCTGGCGCGAGCGGGCATCGAGCACGGCGTAGATCATGGTCACAAACTTCCCAATCGGGAGATCTTCTATGAGCGTCTGGTTCAACTGCATCAGGGTCCGTCCAGGCCACGGATCGACCTTCACCAGCGAGCGCAGAATGGCGCGCGTTGCCGACATCAACAGCGCCGCGGGCATCCCCTTGCCCGAGACGTCGGCAAGCACGATTCCGCAGCGATCGTCGCCGAGGTCAATGAAGTCAAACCAATCCCCGGCCACGGCCCCAGCCGGATTCCACGCAGTCTCAAACGCAAAGCCCGGAACCAATGGGACAGCCTTCACGAAGAGCGCCTGCTGGACGGCGCGTGCGTCCTCTGCCTCGCGTTCCATTCGTTCCCGTTCCAGGCGCTCGTACCGAAACAGGCGCGCGTTCTCTATGGCCACGGCGATATGGCCGGCCAGCGCCTCGAACACCTGCAATTGATCGGTCGAGAAGGCGTTCGTCTGCTTGTGGTCCACGCACAGAACCCCGATGACCTCGTCGCCAATCTTCAGAGGAACGTCGACCTCAGACTGCGTGTCCGGTTCACACGCAACATAGTAGGGATCAACACTCACGTCCTGGGCATACCGCATCTGGCCAGTCGATGCGACGTAGCCAACCATGCCCCGTTGGCCAATCTTCGCGCGTGCCCCTTTCTTGTAGGCCGTACAGCCTCGAACCCCATGAAGCACCATGTCGTCGCTCTCCGGGTCGCGCAGCCAGACGGAGACTTCGACACAGCCGATCGATACGGCGATATCGTTTACGACCCGGTCGAACAGTACATCCAGATCGAGTGAGGAGGTAATGAGCTGCGCAGCCCGCTGCAGCTTCATCAAGGCCTGAACGAAATCGCAGGAGGAGTGGATGCGCGGTGGAATAGCACTAAGCACATCAATCGTAGTCGGTATTGGAAGTGAGGGGGTTGCCATACAGTCCTCCTTGGCAGGGAACTGGCGAACGCCGGTCTGATTCTACCGCTTTGTTCTACCCTTTAGATGTCGCTGCGCATGTCACGATTCATGCATTAGCCCCTAAGACAACGTTTTTCAATCGGATCGCGCAGCATCGCGGCTTCCCGCAGCGGCCCGTTCGCGAAGGACCTTATCCATCCCAGTGTTAACATGGATATTGAGGCACTCTGCACCCCAAATGGATCCAAGTCACATCCGCAACTTCGCGATCATCGCGCATATCGACCACGGCAAGTCCACCCTCTCTGACCGGCTGCTTGAGCTGACCGGCTCGCTGACGGCGCGCGAGATGCAGGCGCAGGTGCTGGACGCCATGGACCTCGAACGCGAGCGCGGCATCACCATCAAGGCCCACACCGTCCGCATGATGTACAAGGCGCAGGACGGCGACACCTATCAGCTCAACCTGATCGACACGCCGGGCCATGTCGACTTCAGCTACGAGGTCTCGCGCTCGCTCGCATCATGCGAGGGCGCGCTTCTTGTCGTCGACGCGTCGCAGGGCGTAGAGGCCCAGACCTTGGCCAACGCCTATCTCGCGATCTCGAACGGCCTTGAGATCATCCCCATCATCAACAAGATCGATCTTCCAAGCGCCGATATCGAGCGCACCAAGGAGATGATCGAGAAGTCCGTCGGGCTGCCTGCCGACGACGCCATTGCTGTGAGCGCGAAGACAGGACTCAACGTCGCTACCATCCTTGAAGCCGTCGTCACGCTGCTGCCGCCACCGCAGGGCGATCCCGATGCGCCGCTACAGGCCCTCATCTTCGATAGCTGGTTCGATCCCTACAGAGGCGTCATCGTTCTCGCCCGCATCATCAACGGCAAGCTCCGCAAGGGCATGAAGATCAAGGTCATGTCGAACGGCCGGGTCTTCGACGTGGAATCCATGGGCGTCATGACTCCCAAGCCCGTCGAGATCGCAGAGCTCTCCGCCGGTGAAGTGGGCTTTTTTGTTGCCACGATCAAGAACGTAGCCGATACCAAGGTCGGCGACACGATCACCGATGTCGAGCGCCCCTGCGCCGAGGCGCTGCCCGGCTTTGAAGACATCAAGAGCATGGTCTTCGCCGGTCTGTACACCGTCGACTCGCACGAGCACGCGATGTTGCGCGACGCGCTCGAGAAGCTTCGGCTCAACGATGCCAGCTTCTCCTTTGAGCCCGAGTCCTCGGTAGCTCTGGGCTTCGGCTTCCGCTGCGGCTTCCTTGGCCTGCTCCATCTCGAGATCATTCAGGAGCGGCTCGAACGCGAGTACTCCCTCGACCTCATCACCACGGCTCCCGGCGTCCGCTACAAGATCACACTGACTGACGGGAGCGCCGTCGAGGTCGACAACCCATCCCGTTGGCCCGATCCCTCAGAGATCGAGACCATCGAAGAGCCGGTCATCATCGCCAAGATCCTGACCAACGAGGAGTACGTCGGCGGCATCCTGAAGCTGGTCGAAGACAAGCGCGGCCGCCAGAAGAACTTCGAGTATGTCTCCGAGACTCGTGTGTTGCTGACATACGAACTGCCCCTCAACGAGATCGTCCTCGACTTCTACGACCGGCTGAAGTCGGTCTCGCGCGGCTATGCCTCGCTGGACTACGTACTCGCCGGAACGTGGGTGTCGCCGATGGTGAAGATGGATATCCTGATCGGCGGCGATCCTGTGGACGCTCTCTCGATCATCGTGCACCGCGACTTCGCCTATGACCGCGGCCGCGCCCTGGTCTCGAAGATGCGCGAGTTGATCCCGCGCCAGATGTTCGAGGTGGCGATTCAGGCCGCGATCGGAGCCAAGGTCATCGCGCGAGAGACTGTCACCGCCATCCGAAAGAACGTCATCGCGAAGTGCTACGGCGGCGACATCAGCCGCAAGCGCAAGCTCCTCGAAAAGCAGAAGGAGGGCAAGAAGCGCATGAAGCGGATCGGCAAGGTGGACATCCCGCAAGAGGCCTTCCTGGCTGTTCTCAAGGTAGGCGAGGAGTAGTTGCCGGGCAGGAGATATGCAGCAAATCCACGTCCAAAACCAACAATTGTGCGGGGCTTGATCAGATTCGTAACGTGTCAGTAACGTTGCTCTGTGGAAACCCTTGAAATACCTGCATTTGCTAAGACTGGGGGAAAAGGGAGACGTAAAAGCAGGGACTCTCGAGGCAACCATCTGATTCGCATGAGGTTGGGATGTCCGCAGGTGATTAGCCGAAGGGCTTAGAGCGGCCTTCTCAAAGATTTTCCAGCAGTTTGAGAATCCGCAATCCACAGGTTTTTCCACAGAAGGCTTGTGCTTGATCAGTGTTCAGGCAAGAGAGAGGGAGGCCCCAAAACGAGGCCTCCCTCTCTCTAAAGCAACTTCTACTTAGGCGCTGCGGGCCGTGGCGTCGTGGTCGGACGCGGACGAGCGGCCGAAGGTGCCGACGGCGGAGGCGCCGCTACTCCGGAGGAGGTGTTGTAGGCGGTGACGACAGCCTGGGTGACGTCGGTGCTGGGAACTGCCCACATGACGTTGCTCTGCTGGCTGCTGACATCCAGAAGCAGCGTAAAGCCGTTCTGGCTGACGTAGTTCTTCAGCGTAACGGAGACCTTCTGGGCGACTTTTCCATAGGCTTCCTGGAGATCCGCATTATAGGCGTTCGTCGCATCCTCGGCGTCGCGATTCAGCTGCTTCTCCTTGGTGTCGATGGTCTTCAGGCGGGTTGCGCGCTCCTCGTCCGACAAGGTGGCCGGCGCGCTCTGCAACTGCTTCTTCAGGGAGTCGACCTCCTGGTTGAGCGAGTCGATCTGGGCCTTCTTCGGCTCATACTTCTTCTGCACCTCCTGAACGGCCTTCTGACCTTCGTTGGTGGCGAAGACGGCCTGCTCGAAGGCAACCAGGGCGATCTTTGCAGGGATGGCTTGCGGAGCAGCGGGAGCTGCAGCGGGCTGGGTGGCGGGAGCTGGAGCGGGGGTTGCGGGCGCTGCGGGTGCCTGGGCGATCGCGGAGGCAGTCATCAATCCCGCGCCGAGTGCGGAGACAAGAACAAGGGTGCGATTCATACGGTGTGTGGTGCTCCTTCGGGTATCGTTCAAATTTGTTCGGCTCTAACGCGAAAAGTTGCTTTCGCTAGCACCGCAGGAAGATCAATATGTCTACTTTTTCGGAGCAGGCGTCGTGGTGCGTGGCCGCGTGGCCGAAGGTGCAGAAGGAGTCGGCGCCGCTACTCCGGAGGACGCGTTATAAGCATCCACGATGGCCTGCGAGATATCGGTGCCTGGCACGGACCACATCAGACTCATGCCACCCTGCTGCTGCTGTCCAGTGTTGTTGTCGAAGAGCATGGTGTAACCGTTCTTCTGCACATACTGGATAACGACAGGTCCGAGCTTCTGCGCAACCTTGCCAAGAGCTTCCTGCAGATCGGCATTGAAGGCGTTGGTGGCATCCTCGCCATCGCGCTGGTACTGCTTCTGCTTTGTATCGATGGAGCGCAGGCGCGACGCACGGTCAGCCTCCGAGAGCGTTGTGCCCGCTGCCTGCAACTGCTTCTGCAGCGAGTCGATCTCAGCGCCGAGGGTCTGGAGTTGAACCTTCTTGGGTTCATACTTCGTCTGCAGTTCCTGAAGGCTGCGCTGCCCTTCGTTCGTTGCAGCGGCGACCTGCTCATATTCAATGATGGCGATCTTAGCGGGAATAGCCTGGGGAGCGACCGGAGCAGCCGCAGCGGCAGGCGCTGCAGGTGCCTGAGGGCCAGAGGTCTGGGCCATCCCGGCGGCAGTAGTCAATACCGCAGCAAGGGCGGAGGCAAGAGCAACGTTGCGATTCATTCGGTGTGTGGTACTCCTTCGGAGGTCAATCCAAAAAATCATCTGGTCGTAGGAGCAAACGGCAACCTTCCGAGCCATGCCCTGCATCCGCTCGATGACGCGCTCTTAAAGAACGGCACCTTTTACCTCGATCATCCGACGCCTGAGAAGGGAATCGGCAGGGAGCGAGAGGGTTTACAGAACATCTTGGATTATAGGACCGCGCCAGAGACGGGTCAAACGAAAGTAGCAGGGATTATCCCGAAATATGGAGCATATTGAGGCAAGTCTCCTGTTTTTGGACGACCACCCCCGGTCAATGCAGGAAGTCGCGCCATAATTGCACACAAATTGTTTGGCATGGGGATTGCTTGGAATATGTGCGTTGCGCCCTCCAGTCGAGCCTTTTCGGAGTGCATGGTTGCAATGCCCAGGGCCTGAAAGAAGTTACGCCCACGATGGTGTAGTCGTCACCCAAAGGCACACTTCCCTTACCCGGAAGTCTTCAAGGAGGCCAGTGACTGGCCATTCAGAGACAAAAGCCGCCTCTTCGAGGCGGCTTTTGTCGGTTCCGCAGTCGCGCACGCAATTCCTTTTTATTATTAGCAATTTGCGCCGTAGCCCCTACCGAGCGCGCGCACGGAAGAAACCGCCGGAACAAAGTTCTTGCAAAGCAGCGCGGTTGCGCGTACTCTGAATCTTGCCTCGTGGACCGGCTGTGGGTGCCGATCATTGTGTGGAGCCATCAATGCCAGTCAGTTGTGTAAGATTGGCAACGGAAGCACAGAGCACAGTGGACCGGAGTTGTCGGACTCTGTCGCAGACAGGTAGAGGGTGAGGGTTCGCCGCTGTTGGGCGTTCCGGGCTGTGCGTAGCCGGTGTTATGCCGGTGTCGCAGCTGAATATAGAGCAACAGAAGACGTCCGTTCGAGTACAACTTGAGACCGTTTCCTCCGACGCTGCAATACCGGTTTTGTTCGCTCTCCGTGCCTCGCATGGGGACGAACGGAATTATGGCGTGGGAGTGAACCGCTAATTGCGATCTAGTGCAATAGGAAGTGGAAGCATGACTTCAGAGCAGAATGTATCCGAGGTGCAACCGCACCAGGATTCGACAGCGTCACCTGCCCAACAGGATGGAGACGCACAATTTACCGGCCAGAATGTGCCGCACGGGATGGGGCAGTCCAAGAGTAGCCGACGGCGGCGGCGCAAGCGCAAGAATAAGGGCTCCGATGCACCGCAGGCCGCACAGCCAAATGGCGACCAGGGCGCAGATCAGCCAATCGGTTCGATCCAGGCCTCCGGCACACAGCCGCAGGCGTTTCAGCCCCAAGGCTCACAGGGCTTGCAGGCCGGTGGCGGCCAGCAGCAGAACAGCGGCGCCGGCGGCAAGCGCTGGAAGAAGAAGTTCCGCGACCGCGATCGTCAGCGCCCGCAGGAGAATCCCGGCAACCAGGCCAGCGGCAGCAACGGCGGCAGCTTCCGCGGCAGCGATACCCACCAGCCCGGCAACAACAGCTTCAAACGCAAGGGTGGCGGGGGTGGCGGCAAGCAGCAGCGCGGGCCTCGCAGCTTTGTCGGCCCAATGGACCACAGCTATCGCGCGGTGAACGGCAACTTCGCCGACACGCCGCCCTCCACGATCGCGACCCACGGCAACTATGGCAGAGGCAACGGCCACGGCGGCGGACGCAGCTATCAGAGCGACTCGCAGCCGATCGACTACTCGCAGGGGAAGACTATTCCGATCCCCGAGGACGCGCCGACCAAGATCTTCTTCTTCATCGAAGATCTCTTCTTTATCGCAAAGATTCAGGAGACTGCGCGCAAGCTTGGCGTGAAGGTGGCCTTCATCAAAAACGATAAGGAAGCGATTGCGGAGCTGGTTGGCGGTGAGGAGGAGGATCGGCCAGGGCTGATCGTCTTCGACCTCAACAACGCGAATGCCAAACCTTTGACGTTGATTCCGAAGCTGAAGACGAAGCTCAAGCGGAGCACGTCGATCGTCGGATTCCTCTCGCATCTGCAGGGGGATTTGAAGGCGAAGGCTGTAGAAGCGGGCTGTGACACGGTGATGCCGCGTGCAGCTTTCTCGCAGAACCTGCCCAATCTGCTGCGGCGCTATGGCCTTGCCGAAGAGGAAGAGCCCAACTTCAACCAGTAAGTTTTGCTGGCCAGGATGTGGTTTTTCGTGTGGCAAGCGCGGTAACGAGATGGTGAAGGGCCCGGTAGAGAGACTCTGCCGGGCCCTTCATTCTTTCTGCGCTGATGGGTCGTAGCTTTAGCCGGGAGGCCAGCCCATCGCCCTGCCGCCGAGCAGGTGCAGATGGAGATGGTGGACGGTCTGGCCGCCGTCATCGCCGGTGTTGACGACGACGCGATAGCCGCGATCGAGCTTCTGGCTGCGCGCGAGGTCCGCCGCGGCTGCCATCAGATGGCCGAGCAGCGGCTTGTGGTCCGCCACAGCCCTGGCCTGAGAGTCGATATGCTGTTTGGGGATGATGATAAGGTGCGTCGGCGCCTGGGGGTTGATATCCGGAAAACCAATGCACAGCTCATCTTCGTAAACGCGGCTGGCTGGGATGGTTCCGGCGACGATCTTGCAGAACAAGCAATCAGTGTGCATTTTTGTCGGTTTATGACTTTCTTCATCTATGAAAATACCTTGGATGCTGTCCTGGAGCCCAGGGGTTGTAGGTTGCGGCGAAGGCGGCACGGCTGCCGACGGAGGGGTGGCTGAAGGTCCAGAACTCCACGAAGGGGCTGGGGTTGGGATCGGTGAGGGACTGCTCGCCGAGGACCTGGAACGCCTGTTGCGCGGTGGCCTGGGGGTCGGCGACGATGCCGTGGATGGCCTCTTGTCCGTAGACGTCGGCGGCGTGCTCATTGCCGCGGCTGTAGCCATTGATGATGGGTTCGCTCAGAAACGACAACACCGAGAGGACAAGCATCAGGACGGCGAGCGCGGCCCAGTCGTTCTGCGACGGAACGCGCCAGCCCGCGCCGTAGCGGCGGATGAGCCACTGGACGCCGCGGTAGCCGAGGTAGAACTCGATCAGCAGGAGCACGCCGAGGAAGACCAGCGTTTGCGGGATATGGTTCAGAACGTAGTGGCCCATCTCGTGGCCGAAGATGAAGGAGATCTCGTCAGGGGTGGCCTTGGCGATGGAGTTGTCCCAGACCACCACTCGCTTTGACGTCCCGTAGCCGGTGACGTATGCGTTGAGGGCAGTGACCTTCTCACTGGCCTTCATGAGAAACATGCGATCTGCAGGAATGTCGATGCCGCCGCGATGGACTACCTGCTCAAGGCGGTCGACGAGCGCCGGGTTTGATTTGGAGAGCGGCTCGAACTTATTGAAGAGCGGATCGATGAAGACGGGGGCGATGAAGACACCGATCAGGACGGCGATCATCGCAGGAATCCAGAACCAGAACCAGCAGCGAGTGGGCGACTTGCGGATGACCCAGAAGAGCAGCATCACGAAGAGGCCGCCGAAGACGAAGCTGAGGCCGAAGCTCTTCGCCTGGTCGCCGAACCAGCTGCCCCAGTGCTGCACCGACTGGCCGTAGGCGACGGAGGCATGATGGCCGTACATATCCAGCGGAAGGCCGAGCAGCGTGGTCGTGAGGAGAAAGAGGAACGTGAAGACGAAGCCTTGGACCCAGCGGTTCTTGCTGAGGTTGACGGCGAAGTTGCGCATCCGGGCCGCTATGCCGAGCGCCAGCAGAAGGATGAGCTGGAGGATGCCCCAGCCGCTGCCGAGGAAGTCCAGGATGACGCGGATGCGCGAGTAGTCGATGGCCTGCTTGAGCTTCTCCGGCGGCAGGGAGTAGGCGGGCTTGTTTGGAGTGGCCTGTTGCTGGGTCTGTGCGGGAGCTGGAGTCTCAACCGGCGTCTGGGCTCGGAGGCAGGGCGCCGCGAAGGCAGCGGCTAGCGTAACGAGCAAAAGCAGCAAGGCACGAAGACGAGGCATGAAAGGCGTGCTCCTGAGAGACAGTGCAGTCAGTGTGCACGATTGTCAGCAGGAGCGCAAAGTATTCCCCCTGGCGAAGCCGCTACTTATACCGCAGAGCCCACCATCGGATCGACGAAGGAGGCCTTTCGTGCCGGCAAGTAGCCCGCAAGCACGGCGATGGCGGCCAGAATGGCGGTCGCAGCCAATAGGGTGACCGGGTCGGTAGGCTTGAGTCCGAACAACATGCGGGAGACGAAGCGATCGCCGGCAAGCGCGACGGGGACGCCGAGCACGATGCCGAATCGCCCGGGTTGTCAAGATCAGGTTGAGATTGTACGGGCTCTCAGAGGTCTTTCCTGATTCACGCGCAGAAACTTCAGTTTTGACCGCAAGGATCACTGATCCTCAGGCCGGTTCAATCGTCATCGTCCTCTCGCTCATGTCTGTCGAGGCGCTGGAAGGCGTTTTTGAGGACGAAGTTGGCGACCGCCGTTCCGGTCGCCTGGCCGTCTTCGCAGGCTGTGCGGAAGTGAATGCCTCCGTAGATGCGGGCGTTCGCAATCTCAGCCAGAGCCGCGGCGAAGTTGGGGAAGGAACGGACGACGCCGAGCATCACGTCGGAGTCCACAGTGAAGGAGCTGTTTTTGCCGAAGTAGTGCGCCAGTACGGTTGCCCCGGCGGCACTGAAGGTGGAATGGCCCGACGGATACTCCGGGTGCGCCGGTGTGATGATGAGCGGCGTCCAGTTGGGATCGCTGATGGTCGCGGGGTTTCCGTCGGAGTCGGCCAGGGTGATAGCGGTGACGGGCCGCCAGAAGACGTAGTGGTACTTCGCCTCCCAGCACGCGATGCCCGCATCGGCCATGGCAACGTTGAGCGCGGCCAGCACGAGCGCGTTCTGGAGCAGCGTCATGTGCCGCTCGGCGCCCAGGTAGAGGGCGATGCGGTTCCAGTAGAAGCTTGCCGTGCTCGCAGCCCAGAAGTTGCTGAAGAGGGTCTGGTCGGCTGTTCGAAGCGGACTCGAGAGGCTGCCGAAGGCCTTGGTTTCATTGAAGACCGCGGCGTAGCGGGCGCTGCCTAACGCAGGGGGGCCTGCCGGGCGAAATTGACTGGGCGTCACCATCACCCATGGGGTCATATAGGCGAACTGGACACCAACTCCGGGGGCGAACGCGGGTGGAGTGGGGCGCCACTCGCCGATGCTGGTTCCGCCCGTGAACGGAGCCGGCGGAGGCGTGAAGCCGTCTGTGCTGCGCCAGGTCCAGATGGCGTCGGCAACCTCCTGCCCCCATGCGACTCCGCGGTCGACGGCCTTCTTCCGCTCCTGCTGCTCGTCCCAATCACCTTTTTTGCCCAGGATCGCGGCGAGGGAGGTGGCGCGGGCGGCGTCGAAGGTGCTCTGCTGGGTTGGATAGAGCTTCACCAGGCTCGAATAAGCGGCTTGAACGGCGGCGGCGCGGGCGGACGCTCCGCGGGGTGCATCGGGCCTGACGTAGATGGGAGTGTAGCGGCGCTCGATGCCGTTGACGGCGTCGAAGACAGAGGCCTGGACGATGGCTGCATTACGGGGGATCACGAACGGCGCGGTGTTCGCCACGAGCGCGGCCTGAAACAGAATCTGGTTCCAGTCGGTGACCTCGTCGGCGCGCACGGTCGTCGGGGCGACGGCGGCGAAGCCGACGGCAAGAATTAATGGCAGAAGCGTGCAAATGCGAGGTTGCATTTGATCTCTCCTTTTGTGTGGAGGAAGACGCTTTACAGTGAACTGCTCTGTCTGCGGGGAGGGGCCGTGGCCCGGCAGCCGAATGTTCCGGGTGTCACTCGCCAAGCCTGCGCTTCAGGAGAAGGAATCAGGGAAGATGAAAGCGGCTCGCAAGTGCGAGCATTGGACACCATAGCTACGATACTGTCAATATCATCCTCAATGCTTCGCGTGCGCGCCCCGAAACCTAAAACTGGGAATGGGCTCGTCAAATAAGTAAGCAGATTCCTACGCATCCTATTGGTGCACCTAAGATCGCCCCGATGGCATAGGAGGGAAGGCGCTTCCGATACACTCGGCTTCAGGCGAAATTTTGCAAGTGAAACGAGTTTCCTTTCCCATGAAGAGACAGAGAGTGTCAGTTGCCGGAGCGGGGTTGGCCGGTCTTGTGGTGGCGGCGATGATGTCGTCTGGCCGGATTGCCCTGGCCGCAGCGGCGAAGCCGGAGAAGGCTCCGGTGTTGATGGACGCGATGGACGCGGAGCTGCACCGGGCGATGAACTCGCTTGGCGGCTCCGATGCCGCACAGCCGAAGCCCTACTTCCTGAGCTATGCCGTGTCGGATAGCGACAGCATCGGCATCTCCGCGCAGTATGGCGCGATCACGGGCTCCAACGAGAGCCGCCGCCGCACCGCCGACGTGCAGGTGCGGCTGGGCACCGCCGCGCAGGATAACACCCACGGCGACCATCGCAACAGCGCGCTGACCAGCATGCCGCTGCCGCTCACCGACGACCGCGCAGCCATCGAGCGCAGCCTGTGGTTTGCGACAAATCGTGGCTATGCGAAGGCGCTGGACAGCTTCCTGAAGGTGAAGACGGAGCAGCAGGTCCGAGCGAAGGAGGAGGATGCGTCGGCGGATTTCTCGAACGAGCAGGCCAGAACGACGCTCCTGCCTGCGGCACCGGCGCTGGTCGTTGACCGTTCGGCGTGGGAGAGCCGGCTGCGGGAGCTATCCAGCCTGTTCAAGCCCTATCCGGATATCTTCTTCAACGCGATCGCGTTACAGGCGACGAATGAGACGGCTTACTTCGTCTCCTCGGAGGGAGCGAAGGTAGCCACGCCGAACCACGTGGCCCGGCTGATCGTCGTGGCTCGGGCTCGGGCAGCAGATGGGATGGACCTGTTCCGCGCGGAGACCTTTGAGGCGGACGAGCTGGGTCATCTGCCGGACCAGAAGGCCATGACGGAGAAGACCGTCGCGATGGCGAAGAACCTGGAGGCGTTGCGCGAGGCGCCGGTGACGGAGCCCTTCAACGGGCCGGCGATCCTCAGCGGGCGGGCGTCGGCGGTGTTCTTCCACGAGGTGCTGGGGCATCGGCTTGAGGGCCAGCGGCAGCGCGGCGACGACGAGGGCCAGACCTTCACGAAGCTGCTGGGCAAGCAGATTCTTCCGCCCTTTCTGAGCGTGGCGGACGATCCCACGCTGCAGACGTTCGAGGGCGCTCCGCTGAGCGGGCACTACAGCTACGACGACGAAGGCCAGCAGGCACGGCGCGTCGACCTGATCAGGAACGGCGTGCTCGAGACCTTCCTGATGTCGCGGCTGCCCATCGCAAGCTTCGCCAACAGCAACGGACACGGCCGCGCGGAGGTTGGGCACATGCCTACGGGGCGGCAGGGAAACCTGATCGTGAGCTCGACCAAAATGGTGAGCGACAAGGAGCTGCGGAAGATGCTGATCGACGAGGCGAAGAAGCAGGGCAAGCCCTATGGGCTCTACTTCGAGGACATCTCGTCGGGCTTCGCGGTGACGACGAGACGTTCGCCACAGGCGTTCCAGGTGATTCCGCTGGTAGTCTATCGCGTGTACGTGGACGGACGGCCCGACGAGCTGGTTCGCGGGGTGAGCATCGTCGGGACACCGCAGGCGGCGCTGAACCGCATTCTGGCGACCGACAACAAGCAGCAGATCTTCAATGGGGTGTGCGGCGCGGAGTCTGGAAGCATCCCCGTCAGCGCAGTGGCTCCGGCCATGCTGGTGAGCGAGATTGAGACGCAGCGTCAGGCGCAGGGGAACGCGCGACCGCCAATCCTGCCTCCACCCGGAGCGGACAACACAGACGGAAAGGAGCGTAAATAATGAATAGGCTCCTGAATCGGTTACGTATCAAGCGAGTAATGTCCACGGCTCTCTGCATCTTTGTTGTATTAAGTACATTGTCGGTTACGAATCAGGCGATGGCGCAGAGTGACGACCCTCTCCTCAAGGCCATGCAGTCTGAACTCGAGCGCGAGAAGGCCCAGCTGGTTCTGCCGGGTATGCAGCGGCCCTATTTCATCGAATATCAAATGGACGATCTCGAGAGCTTCGAGGCTCTCGCAAACTACGGCGCACTGACACGGGAGGAGACGAATCATCAACGGGTCGTTCGCGTTACCGTGCGGATCGGCGACTACACGACCGATAGCAGCACCAGCCGCACCAGCGGCACCGTTCAACTGGCGCCGACGGACAACAATCCCGAGTCGCTGCGTTACGTCCTGTGGACGGCGACCGACGAAGCGTACAAGACGGCCCTGCGGGCCTACTCCACGAAGGTGGCGAATCTGCAGAATTTTCAGTCGGCCCGCGAGGCGAAGGACTTCGCCCCGGCCAAAGCTGTGGTACATGTGGCTCCGCTGGTGAATATCGATCTGGACCGCAACGAGTGGAAGAAGCGCATCGTCGAGGCGAGTGGCCTGTATGCGACCGATCCCGAGGTGAAGGGGTTCACGGACCATGTGCAGTACTCAACTGCGAACGTTCGCGCCATGGCGATGAACCGCTACCTGGTGAACACGGAGGGCACCGTTCTGCGGCAGGGCTACACGGCGTACAACGGGGCGATCAGCGTCGGCGGGCAGGCGGCGGATGGGATGCGGCTGAGCCGGGACAACGGAACCGTCGGCGCGAACGCGAAGGATCTGGAGAGCTGGTCTGCGTTCCACAAGCGCGTGATCGACGACCTGAAGAGTCTGGAGGCGCTGCGGAATGCGCCGGTGGTCGCGGCGGCGGACTATCACGGCCCTGTGCTGTTCAGCGGGGATGCGGCAGCGGATGTGATGAATCGCCTGTTTCTGCCGAATGTGGAGGCAGACCGCCCTGAATTGGGCACGACGGCGCGCACAACGGGAGCCTATACCTCCAGCTACAAGTCTCGTGTTCTGCCGGAGTCTCTGAGTGTGACGGACGACCCGCTGCAGAAGAAGTTTGCGGGCAGGGCCCTGCTGGGCGCGTACGAAGTGGATGACGAGGGCGTACCGGCGCAGGCGGTGAATGTCGTCGTGGACGGCCAGCTGGAGAACTACCTTGTTGGCCGCGAGCCGATCAAGGACTTCCCTGTGTCGAACGGTCATGGTCGCGCAGCGCCGGCTCAGGGAGCGCACTCGCGATCCGGTGTGCTGATCTTCAAGCCGAGCAAGCCGGTGCCTGTGGCCGAGTTGAACAATCGGCTGCTGGCGATGGCCAAGGAACAGGGTCGCGATGTCTACGCCGTCGAGACGCTGGGCGGAGGCGAGCTTCTCCCGCGGCTGCTGTACCGCGTTCATCCGGATGGCACCCGCGAGCTGGTGCGCGGCGCGGCCTTCGATGAGCTGGATACTCGCAGCCTGCGCTCAGACATTGTGGCCGCGGGCGACGATCCCTATGTCGCGGATTCGATGGGCACGGTTCTGCAGACGACTATCGCGCCGAGCCTGTTGTTTGACGATATTGGCGTAAAGCGCGCGACCGAAGAGCAGCAGAAGCTGCCGTACTATCCGCCGCCGGCGCTGAACGGAAGGTAGGAAGATGATGCATATCGATCCAGGCATAGTGCGGGCTCTTGCAATCGCGCTGGTGATCCTGATGCTGTATGGCGGCCGGAAGGTAGGAAGATGATGCATATCGATCCAGGCATAGTGCGGGCTCTTGCAATCGCGCTGGTGATCCTGATGCTGTATGGCGGCCGGTTGACCAAGGGCAAGGTGAAACAGACGCCGGAGGGCCCGGCGTTCGGCATCAAGCCGCTGTTTGCCTGGGCGCGTGCCGTTGTGTTGCCGGCTTACCTTCTGTTCTTCGTCTATCTGCTGGTCTCGCACAAGCAGCCGGTGCCGTGGTGGATGGCGCTGCTGTTCGTAGCGGCGCTTGCGCTGGGCCTGCTGCAGATGCCGGGGACGATCGTGCTGACGCCGACGGCCATCACGCAACGCTTCTGGCTGATGCCGTCGAAGACGATTCAGTACAACGAGGTGGTGTCGATCCGCGCGATCCAGGGTGGCCGCATGACGCAGGTGCTGGGCGACAATCGCGTGAGGATCACCCATACCTCGAACCACTCCGCTGCTCTGGAGTTTCAGCAGGAGCTCGAGCGGCGCACGGGAAAGCGGATCAGCTAGTCTGTCCGGATGAGATAGGGCTCGGCGTCGGGAACGTGAATGCCTTCGGCGACCTCGGTGGCGTGGGCCTTATCCGACTGCCGGGGATTGATCCGCACCCAGTGGCCGGTGGGCCCGGCGAACTCGATGACCTTGGCGGTGGTGTAGCGGCGCATCAGGTGATTCTTCAGCTGGATGGCGTCTGCTTCGTTGGAGAAGGCGCCGATCTGCACGCACCAGCGGCCGCCGGGGGTTGCGTTCTGGCGGACCGGCGGAGCATATGCCTCCACCCTTACCTTCGCGACGCCCATGCGGTAGAGACCCGTCGCCTTCGCGGCGGCGAGCGAGAGATCGATGATGCGGCCATGGACGAAGGGGCCGCGATCCGTGATACGTACGACGGCGGACTGATTCGTCGTCAGATTCGTCACGCGCACCGTCGTTCCCATGGGCAGCGTCAGGTGGGCGGCGGTCATCGCGTTCTGGTTGTAGACGGTTCCGTCGGCGCCTTTGCGGCCGGCGTAGGGTGGGCCATACCAGCTGGCCAGACCGACCTCGGTGGAGATGGGTTTGCCGCGAGTGTCCGGCTGGGGTGCGGGAAGCGATGGAGCTGTGCCGGACGAAGCCGTATCGTTGTCCGGATCGGAGGGAACAGGCCGAGCGTTCTTTTTGCCGTGCGCGTTCGAAGCCGAGGTAGAGGTAGGTGGAGGCGGAGGACGATAGGCACGGGTGGTCTCCTTATGGCAGCCGACTACTACCAGCGCAAGCGCCGACAGCACAGCGGCGGAGACGCTCCGGGCGGGGATCACGAGTTGGGCGTGTCCTTTGGTGGCGGAGGAGGGGGCGGCGGAGTTCTGCCGGCTCGGTCGTCCATCTTCCGGGCGAGCTTCTGCAACTCAGCCGCGGCGGCGCGCAGGGCCTCCGAGCCGTTGCGGCGCACGTCGGGCACCACCTCATCGTTGATGTAATTAATGATGTTGCGCAGATCGTCTTCCATGCGGCTACCCGCCTCGTGCAGACGCTGCTCCCACGGACGCTTCGCTTCTTCACTCGATGGGCTCGCCATGCGCACACCTCTCCACACTTTAGTATGAAGATGAGGAAAACACGTGGTCAACCGCCATCGCGCGGGTATTTGGCCGACGGTGCCCATGTGGTAACGAAGGGGGCGTAAACCGAAGGACATAAGGCGTATACAACTTGCCATCCTCTAAACGCGTCCGTTATACATAGGGGCAACCGCCAAATTCCTAAGCGTACAGCGCCGAGGTACTCGCCTCTGCTTTTTCAGGTATTTGCGAGACCGGAAGTCCATGAGGTATCTCTTTTGACTACGGCACGTATATTTCTATTCCTGACTCCGAGGGCCACCGTAATGACACGCTCCCTTTCGGTGACACTGTTTTTGTTCGGAGCCATAGTCCCTTTGACCGTCGCCCAGGAAGCTGCGGTCATGACAGAGGCTATGCTGACGCTGCCCGACTCGCCGGGAGTCGTGATGGCCAGCTCAAGCAGTTCACCGAGCGATGACTCCGCTTCGGCTGAGGCGTCGTTCGATCCGCAATCGAAACCCTTGCCGATGGCGCTGCCCCGGGTGAAGTTCATCTCTGCGGGCCAATCTGCTCCTCAGCAAAGAGTCAGGGACAAGATTGTCATGGGGCTGCGGGAGGCTGTGACCCCGTTCTCCATGCTTGGCTGGGTCGGGTCGGCAGGCTATGGTCATCTGACCAATAATCGCCCGAACTATGGGACCAACGGCGAAGCCTTCGCGCAGCGCCTTGGCGCCGCTGCCGCAGTCGGCTCCAGTAAGGAGATCTTCAGCGACTCCATCATGGCGCCGATCTTGCACCAGGACCTGCGCTACTATCAGCTCGGACACAGTCAGGGTCTCTTCAAGCGCGCTCTCTATGCTGCCACCCGCCCTCTGATCGGCCGCACAGACGGTGGCCGTACCATCCCGAACTACGCCTCGATTATAGGTACCGCTGGAGCCGTAGCACTAGCCCAGACCTACTATCCTCCCCCAAATCAGGGCGCCAGCCAGGTCTTCCAAGCCTTCGGCACATCGG
>WNFJ01155363.1_pt1 | contig 21045 bp, 21 predicted proteins | sample 5400461 | NCBI WGS metagenome assembly WNFJ01 (sample SAMN13153349, study PRJNA577476) | soil metagenome | isolation source: 115 cm saprolite on Douglas fir-dominated hillslope | place: USA:California | collected 2013-09-17
TCCGGCTTGCCCGTGCATTTGATTGCCGAGGGCATGAGCGAAGAGTTTCAGCAGCACTGGGCGGGGACGCATTTCTTCAATCCGCCGCGCTATCTGAAACTGGTGGAAGTGATCCCCGGCCCGAAAACTTCAAGTGAAGTTGTCGAATCGCTAAGCGAGTTTTGTGGCCGGCGACTGGGAAAAGGCGTAGTGGTGGCCAAAGATACGCCGAACTTCATTGCCAATCGCATCGGAACGTTTTCCATGCTGAATGCTCTGCGCCTGATGGGCGCGCTGGGCATGACGGTGGAAGAAGTGGACGCCTGCACGGGGCCGGCGGTGGGCTGGCCGAAGTCGGCGACGTTTCGAACGGCGGATATCGTCGGGCTCGATGTGCTGGTGCACGTGGTGAAGAACATTTACGAAACGGCGCCCAACGACGAGTCGCGGGAGAGGTACAAATTACCGGCGCTCGTAGAGGAAATGGCCAAGCGCGGCTGGCTCGGCGACAAGACCGGGCAGGGTTTTTACAAAAAGGTGAAGGGCGAAGGTGAAAAAGAAATTCTGACGCTCGATGTGAACACCATGGAATACCGCGCGCGGCAGAAGGCAAGATTCGCGTCCCTCGAAATGGGCAAAGCGATTGAAGACACCCGGGATCGATTGCGCGCTTTGGTGGGGCCAGTGCTGGAAGGGCAAAAGGGTGATAAGGCTCAACAGTTTTTGTGGGGTGCGCTTTCCGAGATGTGTTTGTATGCGGCGCGGCGCGTGCCGGAAATTTCCGACAACGTCGTGGACGTTGATCGTGCGCTGCGCTGGGGCTTTGCCTGGGAACTGGGGCCCTTCGAGATTATCGATGCGATCGGCGTGAAGGCGTTTGCCGGACAGCTACAGAAGGAAGGACGCGCGCTGCCGGCGGTCATCGAGAAAGTGCTGGCAAGCGGGCGCAAGGGATTTTACGAATCGGAGAAAGGGTCGAGGACCGTTTTCGATATTGGCAGCGGTGCATGGAAAAAAGTCGAAGAGCCCAAGGGCGTCATCATTATCAAGTCACTGAAAGATGCAGGCCGCGAAGTCGAGCGCAATTCCGGCGCGAGTCTGATCGATCTCGGCGACGGCGTACTGTGCTGCGAATTTCACGCCAAGATGAACGCCATCGGCGCGGACCTGATCGCTATGCTGCACAAAGGCTTGAAGCGGCTGGAGACGGGTTTTGACGCCATGGTCATCGCCAACCAGGCGGTGAATTTTTCCGTCGGCGCAAACCTGATGCTGGTTCTGGTGGGTGCCCAGGAGCAGGAGTGGGACGAATTGCACATGGCGGTGAAGCAATTATCAACTTAGCCATCAAGTACGCTCCAAAGCCGGTGGTAGCAGCGCCTCAAGGCCTGGCGCTCGGCGGCGGCTGCGAAGTGAGCCTGCACGCGGCAAAAATTCAAGCGGCGGCGGAAGCGTACATCGGCTTGGTGGAAACAGGCGTCGGCTTGATTCCGGGCGGCGGCGGCACAAAAGAAATGGTGATCCGTGCGAATGAGCACGCCGCCGGGGGCGAAGATTTGGACTTGTTCCACGCACTAAAGCCGGTATTTGAAGCCATCGCCATGGCTAAGGTCGGCACAAGCGCGGAGGAATGCCGCGACCTGGGATATTTGCGCCGCGGAGATGGTGTCTCCATGAACCGCGATCGGCTGGTTGCCGATGCGAAAGAAGCCGCGCTGGCGCTTGTTCGCGGCTGCTACAAGCCTCTCGCGGCAACTTGGCAGGAAGGCGCACAAACCACGCAGATCAAGGTGCTCGGCGAACAATTCCTTGCCGGCGCGAAGCTCGCCATCCACATGATGCTCCGCGGCGGCTATGCCTCCGAGTACGACGCGCATGTCGGCCGCAAGCTCGCGAATATCCTGGCGGGCGGTGCGCTGACGTCGCCACAACTAGTGAGTGAACAATACGTTCTTGACCTCGAACGCGAAGCTTTCGTCTCGCTCTGCGGCGAGAAGAAAACCCAAGAGCGCATCGCCCACACTCTCAAGACCGGCAAGCCGCTGCGGAATTAGCAGAGGCTCAGTGCACCCGATGCGCCAGCTTACCCGAAGTTTCCTCTCGCCCTTTCTTATTATCGTATAAAAGCGTATTGAAATGGCGGTTATAAATGCGGTATTCTGCGGGTTCGCAGGAGGCGCACCGTGCAGAAGCTTTTGGCGCCGCGGGAAGCGGCGCATATTCTGGGCATCAGTTATCCCACCTTGAAGCAGTGGATCTACCACGGAAAAATCAAGTCGGTGAAAACGCCCGGAGGACACCACCGCGTTCCGGAAAGCGAGATCGACCGCCTGTTTCCAAAGAAGTTGAACCATGGGGACATCCAGACGCGGCGCGGGAATTTCCGGAAGATCAGCGGGCGCAATCAGCTGATCGGGCGCGTGGTGGCGGTCAAATTCAGCGGGCTGCTGGCGCAAGTCACACTGGCGATCGGAGAGCAGCACATTACCTCGATCATCACCGCTGATGCGGCGAAGGAGCTGCGCTTGAAGCCCGGAGATCGGGCCGCGGCACTGATCAAGTCGACCGAAGTAATGATTTTAAGAGTGTGACTGGTGACTTATGACTGGTGGAAAAACAGACTGGCTTAGGCTGTTCAGCGTGTTGCCACTCATCATCTCTTTCTTCTTTGGGCAGCGTCAGGTGCGAGCTGCAGGAAAGGAAATCCGCATAGCGGCGGCGGCGGATTTGAAGTTTGCGATGGGGGAATTGGCGGAAGAGTTTGAGAAGCAGCAGGGAGCCAAAGTGAGCGTGAGTTACGGGTCGAGCGGAAACTTTTTCTCGCAACTGCAGCATGGGGCGCCTTTCGATCTGTTCTTTTCCGCGGACATCGAGTATCCGAAAAAGTTGGACGCGGCCGGACTCGCGGAGCCGGGGACCCTCTACGAATACGCTATCGGGCGAATCGTGATTTGGACGCCTGCGGATGCGAATGTGGATGTCCAGAAACACGGATGGAAGACCCTGCTCGATGCGCGCGTCGAGAAGATTGCGATCGCGAATCCGGAGCATGCGCCTTACGGACGCGCGGCAGTAGCGGCGCTGCAAAAGGCGGGAATCTACGAATCCGTCAATTCCAAGCTGGTGTACGGCGAAAATATTTCGCAGGCGGCGCAATTTGTGCAGTCGGGAAACGCGCAGGCGGGGATTGTGGCGCTGTCGCTGGCGGTTTCGCCAGCAATGCGCGAAGGGAAGCGCTGGGAGATTCCGGCGGAGATGCATCCGGCGCTTGAACAGGGAGCGATTGTCTTGAAGGACGCCAAGAATAAGCATGCGGCGCTGGCGTTTCTGGAATTTGTGAAGAGTGCGGCGGCGCGCGCCACACTGGCGAAGTATGGTTTTGAATTTCCAGAGAAGACGGAGAAAGAGGAAAAAAGATAACGCAGAGACGCGAGGGAGCGGAGAGAACGCAAGCGGCGTAGAAGAAAGAACTGTGAATGGAAGCATTGTGGTTGTCAATGAAGCTGGCGGCGTGCGTGGCGGCGATATTGCTGGTCATCGGCATGCCGGTAGCGTACTGGCTGGCGTATTCGAGCTGGCGCGGAAAATTCTTGCTCGAATCCGTGGTGGCGTTGCCGCTGGTGCTGCCGCCAACGGTGCTCGGATTTTACGCGCTCGTGGCCATGGGGCCGCGCGGACCGCTGGGAAAACTGTGGATCGCGCTGTTCGGCCACGGACTCGCATTTACATTCAGCGGACTGATTCTGGCGTCGGTGCTGTACAGCTTTCCATTTGCGGTCCAGCCGCTGATCGCTTCCTTCGAAGGAGTCGATCGAAGATTGCTTGATGCTTCGGCCGTTCTCGGTGCGGGAGGATTGCGGACATTTTGGCGGGTGATCCTGCCGTTGTCGCTGCCCGGAGTGGTCACTGCGGCGGTTCTGAGTTTCGCGCACACCCTGGGAGAATTTGGCGTGGTCTTGATGGTGGGCGGGAATTTGGCGGGCGTTACGCGAACGGTCTCTATCGACATTTACGATCACGTGCAGTCCTTGGAATATGGCCAAGCAAACCGCATGGCGCTGGTGCTGCTGGCGATTTCCTTCGCCGTCTTGTCCGTGATCTATGCGGTGAATCGCCGCGTGTGGACGCCGTGGGCGACGAAGTAAACGCCGCGATGCTCACGGCGCGAATTCGTAAAGAGCTACGCGGCGCGGGTGCTTCGTCTTTTGTCCTTGATGTTTCCATCGAGGTCTCCCCCGGCATCACGATTTTGTTTGGACCTTCCGGAGCGGGCAAATCCACTTTGCTGGATTGCGTTGCGGGACTGGCGCGGCCCGGCGAGGGACGAATCGTGGCCGGCGGCGATGTGCTGTTCGATTCCTCGAGTGGAATCCACGTTCCCGCATCGAAGCGGCGAATCGCCTACGTTTTTCAGACCCTGGCGCTGTTTCCGCATCTAAGCGTGGAAGAAAACGTTGCCTACGGATTGCAGGATTTAGGAGAGGAAAGTAGGCGGGAGCGAGTCGGAGCAATTCTCAAAGCTTTTCGCGTCAAGAAATTGAGGAGACAAAAGCCCGGCGAGATTTCCGGGGGCGAGAAGCAGCGAATCGCACTGGCGAGATCACTGGTAACTGAGCCGCGCGTGTTGTTGCTCGACGAGCCGCTGACAGGATTGGATGCCGAACTGAAAGCGGCGATCGTGGACGATTTGCGTGTGTGGAATGCGGCTAAGGGAATCCCGATTTTGTACGTAACCCACAGCCGCGATGAAGTCGATGCGCTGGGCGAACGCGTCATCGCGCTCGACCGTGGACGCGTCGTAAGCGCCGGGGCGCCGATGGAAGTCCTGAACGCGCCGCGTCGCAAGAGGCTGGCGCAGGCCGCAGGATTTGAGAACCTGCTGAACGCAACCGTGCTCGATTTGCGCGAAGCAGATGGCGTGATGCGCGTTCGCCTAAGCGACAGTGCGTGCGAGATCGAGGTTCCGCTCGGCTACGCGGTAGCCGGGAGCCGCGTCCAGGTAGCAATTCGCGCGGGAGATATTTTGCTGGCGACGGAGCCGCCCCATGGATTGAGCGCGCGAAACGTGATGCAAGGGTGCATCCTTTCGCTGGAGCAGCGTGGGACGATGGTCATTGCGCGCGTTGATTGTGGCGTCACGTTTATTGTACACATCACGCCCGGAGCCGTGCGCGCACTGGAGCTAACGGCGGGGAGTGCCGTGTGGGTAGTGTTGAAGACGCACTCATGCCATCTGGTGGATTAGAAGAGAAGCTTAAAAGCAATAAAACTTTTCAAGGCTTCGGCTTGGCGGAAGCGGGCATCGCGGGCTTGGCCGCGGCGGGGACGGAGAATTTGATTTCGTCAGCCTCCAGAGTCTCGTCCTTGCCTGTGGCGTGAACGACGACGAGATCCCCGGCGGCAAGCTCGCTAGCCTTGGCCGGTTTATCCTCATGGTTGGACCTCGCTAGAAAGACGGTCGAGGCGGCGAATTTCACCTCCACGGACTTGCCGTCCGCAGTTTTTACTACCACGGAATCGGCGCTGATTTTTTCGACCGTGCCCCTCACGTGAACTTTGTTGCCGTGAGCGAACGCCGTGCCCATAACGAATGCCAACAATAAAGCCATCGAGGATAAGCGAAGTTTCATGAGTCTCTCCCGCTGGAATCAGCGGCCTCCGCGATCCAGCCTCATTCCCGGTGATGATCTTGCGATTCCCGTTTCCGCTGCGGTGTTGCTCCATTCAAAAAATCATTTTCCTGCTGTTCTTCAGCCCTGTCATTCGGGCCTTTGAGATTATAGCGCTCCATTTCGGCGCGTTCCGCGGCTGTGAGATGAGGCAGGTGGCGGATAAAGTGAACCAGCTTCCAGCTCTCCTCGGTGCCTCCGTGCTCGCCGCCCTTGGAAAATGCCGGCATCCCCGTGAACCGCACGCCATTCTCAATGATCCAGAACAGCTCGCCGTCGGTAAGATTTTGCGTTTCCGGCAATCGCAAATCCGGTGGCTTGGGGTAGAGGCCATCGCCAATCATCGTCCGCCCGCCGCCGTCGTTGCCATGGCAGATGGCGCAATGATCCGCGAAATGCAGCCGCGCGTCGCGCAGATCCTCCGGCGAGGTGAGCAAGGGATTCTGGGTCAGCCGCGCATTCGAAGGGATCGCCAGATGACGCGTATTGCGGGTGATCATAATTTCCAATCGAGTAGGCGTGGCGAGCGAGCTGAGGCCATCATGCAGGAGCGAAGCAGCCACAGCGGCAACCAGGCCGAGGAGCGCCACAGCGACGATTATAATCACTAGAGTTCTGCGCTTCATGGCCCTGTGAGTATGTTAATGGATGCGGGCCGGAGCAGCCAGCGGCGAATCATTTGGCGCTGACGCTGGCAACGCCACACGGCTTCATTCCGGCGCGCGCAACGCCGCAGTGCAGAAGGGAATGGCGCGGAAGCGCCCGCTTTCCTATGATGAAATGCCGTTGCCTCTTATTCGAATCGAAGAACAATGCGAATATAGGGCATTTCCAGAAGAGCGGCGCGGGAACTGGCAGAGCCCCCGATGTAGCCCCGCAAGCGGTTTCCTCTGGTAGGATACACAGGAAATGGCGGCATCCTCGATAAACGGAAGCGAACTCACGGCCGTGGAAGCATGTCCGGTGGAAGTTCGCGAGATTCTTCACGCCGCGGCGTGCGGCGAAGAGTTGACGTTCGAACAGGGGCTGGTCTTGGCGACTGCCGAGGGTTTAGCGCAAGCAGCGCTCGTGGCCGTTGCAGATCAGTTGCGGCGAGAGACCGTGGGCGACGCCATCACTTACGTCGTAAATCGCAACATCAACTTCACCAACGTCTGTTTCGTGGGATGCAGTTTTTGCGGCTTTGCTCGCGGGCCGGCAGCCGCGGACGCCTACTCGCTCTCTTTCGACGAAGTAGTGCGCCGCGCTCGCGAGGCCTGGGAACGTGGCGCCACCGAAGTTTGTGTTCAGGGCGGGCTGCCGCGCGACCTCAACGGATTTTTCTACCGCGATCTGCTGCGCGCGATCAAACGCGCGATTCCCGAGATGCACGTGCATGCGTTCTCCCCGATGGAGATTGATTACGGCGTGACGAAAACGGGAATGGACCTGCGCGACTACCTCCGGATGATGAAGGACGAGGGGCTGGGCAGCATCCCCGGCACGGCGGCGGAAATCCTGGATGATCGCGTGCGGAAGGAACTGAGCCCGAACAAATTGCCGGCGGGGCGTTGGGCGGAGATCATCACCGCCGCGCACGAGTTGGGCATCCCCACGACTTCAACAATGATGTACGGGCACGTGGAGCAGCCTGCGGATTGGGTGCGGCACATGCTCCTGTTGCGCACCATCCAAAAACGCACCGGTGGATTTACGGAGTTCGTGCCTCTGGGATTCATCCATCAGAACACCCGGCTCTACCGTCATGGTGGAGCGAGGCCGGGAGCGAAACGGGAAGAACACCTGCGGGTACACGCCCTGGCGCGAGTGCTGCTCCACGGAGCAATCAAGAACTTGCAGGTGTCCTGGGTAAAGCTGGGATTCGAAACGTCTCTCGCATGCTTGCAGGCGGGCGCAAACGATTTCAGCGGCACGCTCATGGAAGAAAGTATTTCCAAGGCCGCCGGCGCAACTTTTGGCGAATATGTGTCGCCGGAAGAATTTCGCGCCAGGATTCGCTCGATTGGGAGAATCCCGGCGGAACGGACCACGACCTACAAAATTCGGCGCATGTTCGGTGAGCCGGAACACGGCCTGCGGACACCGGCTGCGCAACTCCCGATGGCTCGGGCGGAGAGCCACGCGCCATACACCGAAGGCGCTTACTGAGCGATTCCCATGCGAGCACTCCTCTTACCGGTCAAGGACCTGAACAACGCGAAGAAGAGGTTGATGGGCGTGCTAACGCCCCAAGAGAGGTTTGCGCTCGCCGGGGCCATGCTCGCGGACACCCTTCGTGCCGTGCGAGGCGTGCGCCGCGCGGAAAAGATTTTTGTCGTCACGAATTACGGGCCCATGATCCAGTTGGCCGAGGAAAATCGCTGGAAGATTCTGCGGGAGGAGCAGCAGATTTCCGAAAGCCATTCCGTGGATGCCGCTTCGAAGATCTGCGAACAGAGGGGCATTACCGGATTGCTGCGCCTGCCGCTCGATCTGCCGCTCATCCAATCGAGCGACATCGATGAACTCCTGGCCGAGGAATGTCAGGCGCCAGCTTTAGTGATGGTACCCTCGCGTGACGGAACCGGCACAAACGCCATCCTGCGGACCCCGCCCACGTTGTTTCCCTCGCATTTTGGAAGCGGAAGTTTCGCGAAGCATCTTGCCGAAGCCGAACAGGCCCGTGCCCGCGTGATGGTTCGCCGCAATGTCCGGCTGGAGATGGATGTGGACGACGAAGCGGATTTGCGCGCCCTGCTGGCGCACGATTTGAGCGCAACGGAAACGGGACGCTGGCTCCGCGCGAGCGGCGTGGAGGCGAAATTCCTGCCGAACATGCGAGCGGGAGCGCTGAGCGCGCGATGAAGAAAAAACTTTATGCGAGTCTCGACGAGGTCGTGGCGGATATTCCGGATGGCGCGCAAATCATGTTTGGCGGATTCGGCGGCGCGGGCTTTCCGAATAACCTGATTCAGGCGCTGGCGCGGAAAGGCACGAAGAACATCACCGCCATCAGCAACAATTGCGGGACGCGCGAAGGCGAGCTCGGGCTGATGTTCAAGTACAATCAGATCAAGCACGTGATTGCTTCTTTTCCCGGACCTCACGCCAACTATTTTCAGGAACGCTTTGCCGCGAAGGAAGTCACTCTGGAACTCGTGCCCCAGGGCATTTTGTGCGAGCGAATGCGTGCCGCCGCCGCCGGTCTGCAAGGTTTCTACACCACCGTGGGCGTGGGGACCGAAGTCGCCGAAGGAAAGGAAGAGCGCTTCCTGGAAGGACAGCGCTGCATTCTGGAATCGCCGATTCATGCGGACTATGCCTTGATCAAGGCGCAGCAGGCCGATGAGTTGGGGAATCTGACCTATCGGCTGGCCGCAAGAAATTTCAATCCCATCATGGCCATGGCCGCGAAGACGACCATCGCCGAAGTGGAAGAAATCGTGCCGGTGGGTTCCATCCATCCGGAACATGTCATGACACCGGCGATCTTCGTTCATCGCATCGTGCAAGCGAAAGGACTCCGTTATGCCGGGTAACGGCATTCAGAAAAAGGTCATGCCGGGTAACGGCATTCAGAAAAAGGTCATGCCGGGTGACGGCATCCAGAAAAAGGTCATGCCGGCTAAGCCGCGATTGACCAGGGAACAGATTGCACAGCGCGCTGCGCTCGAGTTGCCGGACGGCGCCTATGTGAATCTCGGCTGGGGAATTCCCAATCTCATCGCGGATTATTTGCCGAAAGAAATCACCGTTTATTTTCACAGCGAAAATGGAATTCTGGGGATGGGGCGCCGCGCAAAACCCGGCGAAGAAGATTTCGATCAGGTGGACGCCATGAAAGTGCCCGTGACGCTGATTCCGGGAGCTTCTTTCTTTCATCAGGCTGACGCGCATCTGATGTCGCGCGGCGGGCATCTGGATGTCGCTGTTCTGGGCGGGTTTCAAGTGTCGGAGAAGGGCGACCTGGCGAACTGGAAGATTCCCGGCGCGAAGGGTTCCGGCGGTATCGGTGGCGCGATGGACATCGCGGCAGGCGCCAAGACGTTGATCGTGTGCATGGAGCACACCACCAAGGACGGAGCGCCGAAAATCGTGAAGCAATGTACTTATCCGCTCACCGGTTTGGCCTGCGTGGATACCATCGTTACGGATCTGGCGGTGATCGACGTGAAGCCGGAAGGCTTGATCCTGCGCGAAGTGGCTCGCGGCTGGACAGCGGAGGAAGTGCAGGCATTGACCGGCGCGCGATTGATTGCGCGGCAGCGGATTCCGGAGATGAGTTTCGCTTGATTTTATGAGGAGGCCGCTATGAGCCAGGTGATTCCAGAAAACTACGTGGATTTGCTGGAGAAACAGGCATTCGGAAATTTGGGGACGCTGATGAAGGACGGCAGCCCGCAGGTGACGCCCGTGTGGGTGGATTACGACGGAAAATTCGTGCGCTTCAATTCCGCGAAGGGTCGCGTGAAGGACAAGAACATCCGGCGCGATCCCCGCGTTTCGATTTCGCTCCAGGACCCCGCGAACCCCTACCGCTACCTGGAAATCCGCGGGCGCGTCGTGGAAATCACCGAGAATGGCGCGGACGACCACATCAACAAGCTCTCGCAAAAATATCTGGGTAAGCCGGTCTATCCGTACCGCCAGACCGGCGAAGTGCGCGTGACCTACAAAATCGAACCGGAAAAAGTCAGCTCGATGGGTTAGCGCAACGACGGCTGACTCGATTTCAAATTGCAAATCTTTTAGTGCACCGTAGGACCCGCCCGCCGCAGGCGGGCGGGCCGCTCTTTCTGTTACATCCGCGCGGCGACGCGTGCGGCGATGCGCCCATCGGGCGGGCGGAAGACAAGCACAAGACTGTCCGTGAGCGGGACGCCCTTGCTGGGAACGGCCAACTGATAAGACCATTCGAAGCGCTTGGGCAATGCAGACGCCAGATTCGCGGCGTAGGGCACGATGGGTTCGACCGACGAGCGGACTTCGGTGATGTTCTTCACCGGGCGTAACTCCATGCCGCGTTTCCAGTAAAAAGAAAGATGAAGTGTGCTCATCATTTCCTGCGTCAAGTAAGTGCGCGCTTCGATTTCACGCAGTCCCGGCGTGCATGGCTGATCGTGGATATCGAAAGTCAAAAACAATTCACCGGGAAAATGCGTGACCGTTTCCGTACCGCGGCGGAACACTGTGCCCCGCTCGTCATTGATGCTTTTCAGATTGACGAAGAATTCGGGGGCATCCACGCCGCCGGATACCCGGAAGCAAACCCCGTTCGGAAGCGATCCATCGGTTGCAAACGAGACTCCACCGTCATAGTTCCAGATGTTTTTGTCGTGCCTGGTTTGGTTCGAAAATGCACTTGGAGTGAACTGCAAGAAAAAGAGAATCGCCAAGCCAGCCGTTTTGTGTTGCAGGGAGCGCATATCGGGCGAACTTCTCGAACTAATTCTTCTCCTTCTTGGGGGCGGTGAGAAGAAAATCAAAACCGCCAAAAGAATGCAGGGCTTTGCCTTCTCCTGCGGGCTTGACGCTGCCCTGGCCGGAGCGCACCGCCTGGATGGCGGCGACGAGTCTCGGCAGCACCGAAGGTTCGGCCACTGGGAGGTTGTGCGCGCCCAGCACGAGTTTCAATCCTGGTGCGAGTGCCGCGATGCGCTTCGCGGAATTGACGTAGGCATCGAGATCGGTTTCCGGCCGGAAGAGCCAAATGGGAGCGGGATAGTAAGTGTCGCCCGTAAAGAGCAGGCCGTTTTCACGGTCGAGCAGCGAGATGGCGTCGGGCGTGTGCCCGGGCGTGGATAAAACCTCCAGCGTGCGGCCGCCGAGATTGATCTTGAAGCCGTCGTGGATGAAGCGCGAAATTTTCCAGGGTTTTGTCGCGTACGTTTTTGGATTGAACCCCTTGGGCAATTCGCCGCAGAGCTGGTCGGGAGCAATTTCCGCCTGCGCATCTTCGCGCGAACCTTTGGCATTCTTCCGCGTAAAATCGGTGTCCATGCCGTAGACGAAATTGAATTGCCAGTTGCCGCCCACGTGATCGTTGTGGGTGTGCGAGTTGAGCACCACGACAGGACGCGAAGTCAATTGGGAGATGACCTTGCGGATGTTGCTGATGCCCATCCCCGTGTCGAAGAGCACGGCTTGCTTGTGGCCGACAATCAGATAGGAAATGACTTCTTCCGCTTGATGCGGTTCGTAGATGGCAAAGACTCTCGAGGCAACTTTGTAAACTTCAAACCATGGGTCGTCGGGCAGAACACGCTCGAGCGATTTGTATTCAGGCCGGGGCAGCGCGCGGCACCATTCGGGCTTTTCCGCGTGTGGCGAAGGGAGAGCCCGGTCTGGCCAAAAGAAAGGAAAAAGATTTAACGCAGAGGACACAGAGACCGCAGAGATCGCAGAGGGGGCAGAAGACAAGGAGGGCACGCCCGCATCTTCAAGCCGCTTGGGGGTGGAAGTAATCAGCGTCTGGATTTCGACGGTGTCGCCCGACTTGACGCGCAACACCGGCGCCGCCTTCGCGTCGTAATAGCCCCACGCGACGGTCTTCGGCGTCGGCTTGAGGGAATATTTCTCTTGGGCTCCGACATTGCTCTTGGTTGAGAACAAGAGCGATAGTGCGGTGATTGCTAACGAAGCGAAGCGAAGCTCGCGTCTTGTCATTGTGCGGTGCTCCGTTTTTTCAGAAGAAAATCAGGCGAAAGAGACTCTTCCGGAATCTCATGTTCCCTTGGAAGATAAACTGCCACAGGAATATCTACGCCAACTAGCTCGCGACAAATAATTGGCCCCACGTCTTTCCAGTCAAGATTGCCAAGGCCGCAGCCGAGCGCAGGAAGAGCAAGGGATTTGATGCCCTCTTTCCTATAGTTCTCTCTAATCCACCGCACACCCTTCTCAATCGCTCCCAGGTCCGAATCGTCTCGCCAGTGGCTCTTTGTTGCGAACAGCAAGAACCACTTGTTTGCATTCGGTCCTGGCATCGACCTCGGATCGTCGGCCAGTTCCTCGTCCATGAAAGACTCGCGCTTGTAGAGATACGGGACTCCCATGCGAAGGGTCTTGCGTCGGCAAGCATCTTGATAGGCGACGTAGACGTCTGGGAATTGATACTTTGCTCGGGACGCAAGCCCTTTGCCCATAATCCCTACAACATTCACACTGACGGTCAGCGTTTGCATCGAAGAAAAGAACATATCGCCTTCGACCAGCGAAATTTGGTCCGTAACGCGGAACTGTCTGGCCGGTCGGAAAAACATGTTGGGTTCTGGAATTATTGGAATATCTCGCCCCAGTTTCATCTGTCTAACTTTTTCAGCGACAGTTTGCGTTGCGACGTAAACACTGTGAATATATTCAGGCGGGACTCGATCCGGAACCAGGCACTCGGCCATAATCTTTCTCTTTGAGCCGTCGACTGAATTCCACCAATCGCTGCTGATCACCTTCCAGTTCTCAAATACGTGTTTTTGCCCTTCTTGCGAATCGAATATCTCAGTGTCAGAGCTAGCCGCGTTTCCCGTCGTCACGAGTGCGCCACTCAAAGATAGAACTCCAGGCTGGATCGCGACCACGACAATATCTGCTTTGTCTTTTTCCCGGAGCACGCGATAAAGCATCGGATTTCGTGGTTGAAAGTACATGTTGGCAAAATCCCAAAGCGTCTTGTTCCCCGTGACCTGTTTTCTTTCGCGGTTACTGACGATTTCCGCATCGTAAATCGGCGTGAATGGGATCTTGGACTCAAGAACGCGGCGGTGGGCCAGAATCCCATTCATGGCGATGGAAGGAAGGTTGTTGACGTGCGTTATGTAGTAAAGCCCTTTTACTTCAGGTTTTCTTCTTGGCATGGCTCCTCCGGCCAACGCGGTTGCTAGGCTGCTCATGGGTGGGTCATGTCCTCGGGTTTGACGAGGGCGTCGAATTCTTCGGCGGTGACGTAGCCGAGTTTGAGGGCGGCATCGCGGAGGCTGATGCGGGCGTGGTGGGCGGCTTTGGCGACCTGGGCGGCGTTGTCGTAGCCGATCTTGGGGACGAGCGCGGTGACGAGCATCACGGAATTGTGGACGTAGCGGTCGATCTGCTCGCGGTTGGCTTCGATGCCGCGGACGCAGTGCTCGACGAAGCTGTTGCAAGAGTCGGCGAGCAATTCCACGGAGTGCAGATAATTAAAAATCATCACGGGCTTGAAAACGTTGAGCTCGAAATTGCCTTGCGAGCCGGCGAAGCCGATGGCGGCGTCGTTGCCCATGACTTGAACGGAGACCATGGTGAGGGCTTCGGCCTGCGTGGGATTTACCTTGCCCGGCATAATCGAAGACCCGGGCTCGTTTTCGGGAAGGGTGAGTTCGCCGAGGCCGCAGCGCGGGCCGGAGGCGAGCCAGCGAATGTCGTTGGCAATTTTCATAAGCGAGGCAGCGAGAGTTTTTAATGCCCCGGAGGCGAAGACGATTTCATCGTGCGCGGAGAGCGCGGCGAATTTATTAGGATGCGAGCGGAAGGGGAGGCCGGTGAGTTCGGCGATTTTGCGCGCGGTTTTTTCAGCAAACTGGGGATGCGCGTTGAGGCCGGTGCCGACGGCAGTGCCGCCAATGGCGAGATCGTAGAGGCCGTCGAGAGCCACGGCAACGCGTCCGCCATCGCGATCAAGCATGTTCACATAGCCGGAAAATTCCTGACCGAGGGTAAGGGGCGTGGCGTCCTGCAAATGGGTACGGCCGATTTTTACGATGTCCGCAAATTCCTTGGCTTTGGCGTCAAGCGCGTCGCGCAGAGTCTTGATGGCGGGGAGGAGGCGGCGCGCGGTTTCCGCGGCGGCGGCGATGTGCATGGCGGCGGGAAACGTGTCGTTGGAAGATTGCGACATGTTGACGTCGTCGTTGGGGTGGATGGGCTTCTTGCTGCCCATGACGCCGCCGCCGATTTCAATGGCGCGATTGGAGATGACTTCGTTGACATTCATGTTGGTTTGCGTGCCGCTGCCGGTCTGCCAAATGCGCAGAGGGAAATGCTCGTCGAGTTTTCCAGCGATGACTTCATCGGCGGCTTGGGTGATGAGCGCGCACTTATCCGCAGGAAGTTTGCCGAGGTCTTGATTGACGAGCGCGGCGGCTTTTTTGAGGATACCGAAGGCGCGGATCAGCTCGGGCGGCATGACGTCCTTGCCGATAGCGAAGTGGATGAGCGAGCGGGCGGTCTGCGCGCCGTAATAGCGATCAACAGGCACTTCGATCTTGCCCATGGAGTCGGACTCGGTGCGAGTCGGAATGAATGCTGCTGGCTTCGCGGCTTCAGACATGATGGGCTCCTGCGCAGTGCTGTGCCTTGAGTTTAGCAGGGTGGAAGCGCGGAGGTAAGGAAGTAAGGAGGTGAGGAAAGGACGCCCAGCGGACCCTTTGCAGACTACGCTCTGGGTAAACCCTTCGCGAACTGCGCTCAGGGCAAGCCGAAATGGGGGCGGAGCCCCCACCCCCGTGTTTTTTGTAAGTGTTGCATCTAAAGGAGTTAGCCCTGCCGTAAGTCTTTTGTTTGCAACACTTGCGGGGCAATGCATAAGTGTTGCAGCTAAAGGACTTACGCAAGCGAGCGGCCGGCGAGAAAGTAACTTCGTGAGTCGCGATGAATTTGAAGGAGTTTGAAGGACTAGCTGGCGAGCGGGGATGGAGGAGCAGCAGGAAGCTGGGAGCGACCCAGAAAGAGGGAGGAGCGAGCAACTCACGAGATATTATAGCATATAGGTACAGTCTGTCAAGTATTACTAGTAAGTGGTTTAGCTGCTAGGAGATAGCGGGGGCGGGTGCGAAGGGGCGCCGGGAAAAACGGTGAAGCGGGCCTTTCACGAAGCAAATTTGTAGGGGGGAGGCACCAGGCGGTGCTAGAATCCCACTGCGAGTCAGCCTCCGGAAAACACGGCAAGGAGAATCCCTAACAACTGGAGTGTCATTCGTGCAAGGAACACCCCGGAAGGCCCGACTGAAAGCGAAAGGAGAATTTAAATGAGGAAGAATGCGGTGGCACTGGCATCTTTTCTTATTCTCCTGGTGGCGGCGGTCATGGGGTCCTGTGCGAGACCTTACCACGAGGAAAACGAATATTACGTTTTCGTTTCGACCAATATTAATTTGCCGTACTGGCAGGAAGCGCAAGCAGGCTTTCTGGACGCGGCCACAGCGCTCGGTGTGAAGGGCGAACTCATAGGCCCGGCGACGTATGACCCCGGCGCAGAGGCAGGGATGTTCCGGGACTTGGTGGAAAAGCACCCCGCCGGAATCTGCCTCTCCGCGGCGCGACCGGAGTTTTTCCGGGCGTACATTGACAAAGCGGTGGCGGAAGGCATTCCGGTAATTTGCGTGGATGCGGATGTGCCGGAGTCGAGGCGGGTGCTGTACATCGGAACGGATAACTTCAAGGCCGGGAGAGAGAGCCTGAAGCGAATGGCGACGCTCGTTCCCGGAAAGGGAAACATCGTGGTTATCACCATTCCGGGCCAGCGTAATCTGGACGATCGAGTGGCCGGCGTGGCCGACGCACTGAAGAATTTTCCGGCACTGAAGCTGACGAAGATCATTGACGACAAGGGGGACTGGCGGAACGCTTTTGACCAGATCTCCGAGATGATCCTGAAGAAAGAAAAAATAGACGGAATTATTTGCCTGGAAGCGGCAGGAGGTCCCGGCGCCGCCGATGCGCTGAACCGGTTCGATATGGCAGGCAAGCTGCCGATCGTGGCGTTCGACAAAGATCCGAAGACCTTGGAGCTGATTGAGAAAGGATCAATTGCGGCAACGATTGCTCAGAAGCCCTATGTGATGAGCTACTACGGGTTAAAATTCCTGGACGATCTGCACCACAACGCGGTGAGGGAATTCAAGGACTGGCGCACCGCCCCGGCAGCCCCGTTGCCGAGCATGGTGGATACCGGCACGGCGGTTGTAGATAAGAACAATCTGACTGCGTTTCGCGAGGCCATGGCAGCGCACCCCAAACCCCTGTAAAGAAGCGCGCTCCCTGCCGCGCAAAAGCAGGCGGGTCGCAAAAGGATGAAGGCAGCGGCGGTTCCTCACTGGCTTATTAGGCCGGCACACTGGGGACCGATGCATAGGGAAATCCAACACAAGAGGCTGATTTGCGGGGAACAACAGTGCGAATGGGGCAATGGCGCAGCGAGGTTACCGCAGGTCATGTATAATTTTTGGCAGGGGATTTTGTGTCTTTCATGGCTGAAGAAACAAAGACAGTGCAGGCGAGCGCGAAAACACGCTTGCGGAGACGGCTGCGGTTCCTGCGGACGCGAGCGCGCGAGCTGAAGATGATCGGGAAGGCGCTCGTTTCGACGAAGCACCCCATCCTGGTGCACATCATCCCCATGCGGCAATGCAATCTGGCGTGCACGTATTGCAACGAATACGATGATTTCTCGAAGCCGGTGCCGCTGGAGGAAATGAAGAAGCGGCTGGACGCGCTGGCGGACATGGGGACTTCGATCATCACGATCAGCGGAGGCGAGCCGCTGATGCATCCGGATCTGGATGAGGTGATCCGGCACATCCGGCGGCGGGGCATGATCGCCGGGTTGATCACCAACGGTTTCTATCTAAGCAAAGAGCGCATTGAGCGGTTGAACGAGGCGGGGCTGGAGCAGGATGGCCGGCTGGCGATGCTGTCGCAGTACGCGGTGTTCCAGGTAAACATCAACTCGGTGCTGGGCAGCGGCGTGAAAGATCCGGAAGATGCGCTGAAGATCGCGCACCGGGCCGTGGAGCTGGGGTTTACGAGCACGGTGGGAATCATTCACGACAACAACGGGCAATTGAAACCGCTGGGGCCGCATGAGCAGGAAATTTTTGAAGAAGTGATGGCGTTGGGGAAGCGGTCATTTTCGCGATTCAACGAGTTTCAGCACAACGTGGCGCGCGGGCGGGAACACAACTGGCGGTGCCGCTCGGGCTCGCGTTACCTGTACATTTGCGAAGAGGGGCTGGTGCACTGGTGCTCGCAGCAGCGCGGGTATCCGGCGATTCCGCTGGCGGAGTACACGCCGAAGATGCGCCATCGGGAGTACTCCACCCAGAAGTTTTGCGCGCCACGGTGCACCGTCTCGTGCGTGCAGCAGGTGGGGATACTGGATAACTGGCGCGACCCGCAAAACCTGAAGCCGATGCCAATGACGCCGCCGGCAACACCGCAAGCGGAGCTGGTGCAGATCGGGCACATCCGTGGCGACTCTTGATTTTGGACGTTTAAATCTGAGCTGTCGCTTTCTTTATAGTTTCACTCCCCGCACATCCTCCCGCTGAACGATTGACAGTCAATCCCGGCTTGCCAACAATAAATACATGCCAGGTCCTGCGATTGAGATTGAAAATCTGACCAAGGAATATCCCTTCGGATTTCTTCACCTAAAAAAGAAAACGTCGCTCGAAGGGCTGAACATGCAGGTGGAGACGGGCGAAGTGTTCGGTTTTATCGGGCCGAATGGCGCAGGTAAATCGACGACCATCAAGCTCCTGATGAGGCTAATTTTCCCAACGGCGGCGGCAAGCCGATCAGCGACGTGGAAATGCACCGGGACATTGGCTATCTGCCCGAGCAGCCCTACTTCTACGACTATTTGACCGCGGCGGAAGTGCTCGACTATTTTGCGCGCTTTCACGGCCTGACCGCGGCTGACCGGAAGGATCGCGTGGAGCGCATGCTGAAGAAGGTCGGCCTCGAAACCGCGCGCAAGATACAGCTTCGCAAGTATTCGAAGGGGATGCTGCAGCGCGTGGGGCTGGCGCAGGCGATCCTGCACGATCCGAAAGTAGTGATTCTGGATGAGCCGATGTCGGGACTGGACCCGGTCGGCAGGCGCGAGGTGCGCGACGTTATTCTGGAGTTGAAGAGGGACGGGAAGACGGTGATGTTTTCCACGCACATTCTCCCGGACGCGGAGATGTTGTGCGACCGCGTGGGCGTGATTGTCGGAGGAAAGCTTCGCGGGGTCGGCGCGCCGGGCACCCTCGTGGACATGAAAACGCAGGGGATGGAGATTCTGTTTGAGCTGGCGGGAACGAGCAATGCGCCGCTGCTCTCCAAGGCGACACGCACAGGCGACCGGTACCGGCTGCAGGTGGCTGAGGAAGAGCTGTACGCGGCAATCGAGCAACTGCGAGGAGCCGGGGCGCGCATCCTCTCGGTATCAGAAGTGAAAGCGACGCTGGAAGAATTTTTCATGAACGTGGTAGAGGCCGACCGCGCGCAGGCACCGGCGGTGGAGGTGAGCGGGAAATGAGGCGCGCCGGAGTAGTGGCGTTGAATACGTTTCGCGAGGCAGTGCGTGACCGCGTGCTCTACAACCTGGTGTTTTTCGCGCTGTTGATGATGGCGGCGGCCATTGCCGTAGGACAGATTTCGATCGGGATCGAACAAACGGTCATCGTGAGCCTGGGGCTGAGCGCCATTTCGGTGATCGGGCTGCTGATTTCAATTTTCATCGGTGTCGCGCTGGTCTCCAAGGAAATGGACAAGCGCACGCTGTACGCGCTGCTGGCGAAGCCGGTGCGGCGATGGGAATTCCTGCTCGGAAAATTCGCGGGACTGGTGCTGACGCTGGCGGTGAACACCGCGGCGATGGCGCTGGGATTGCTATTGGTGATGATTTACGTGAAGCATGCGCTGGAGCGAAGCGACGCCGTGGTTCTGGTGGCGGTGTATTTCATACTGCTGAAACTGGCGCTGATCGTGGCGCTGGCGCTGCTGTTTTCCTGTTTCACGACGCCGCTGCTGGCGATTTTGTTCACGGTGGGGTTGTACATCGTGGGTCTGTACGTGCAGGAACTGCGGAATTTGCCGGTCCAGGTGATGAGTCCCGCGATGTCCGCCTTCACGAAATGGCTGTCCTATGTGCTTCCGAATTTTGAGAACTTCAACGTGATGGCCATGGCCGCGCACGGGCGAACGGTTCCCGGCGCGTTGATCCTGCAAAACACTTTGTACACGGTGGTTTATTGCACGATGGTATTGACGGCGGCGGCCGCGGTGTTTTCGCGGCGAAATCTGAAATGAAATCGCGGAATCCCATCGCCTGGGTGCTGGCGCTGGTCCTGCCGATCGGATTTGCAGGCATCTGGCGGCTGCAGCACAGCATCGACGCCCAGCGCGCATCGTTAAGCGAGGAGCGCGACGAGGTCCTGCTACGCTCACGAAAGCTCGTAAAGGCGATGAGCCTGGAGTACGCGCCGCTGCTGGCGGACATTTACTGGACGCGTGCGGTGCAGTACTACGGAAAATAAACACGTGCGAGGCAAGGCGAATCTCGAGTTGCTCTGGCCGCTCCTGGATATCACCACGACGCTCGATCCGAATCTGCTGATCGCCTACCGGTTTGGGGCGATGTTTCTCAGCCAGGCGGCGCCGGGCGGCGCGGGCAGGCCGGACCTGGCGGTGCAACTGATCCAGCGCGGTATCCAGGCAAATCCCGACTACTGGCGCCTCTATGAAGATCTGGGCTTCGTCTACTACTTCGATGTGAAGGACTACAAGAAGGCCTCGGAAGCTTTTCTGGAAGGAAGCAAGAACCCCAAAGCGCAGCTGTGGATGAAAGTGATGGCTGCCAAGGTTGCCGCGGACGGGGAGTCGTTCACAACCTCGGCGTTCTTGTGGAAGGATATTTACGATTCGACGGCCGATCCCACGGTCAAAAAGACTGCGCTGCTGCATTTGCAGTTGCTCAGAGTGAGAGAAGACTGCAAGCAGCTCGACGCGCTGGCCGATGAATATGCGCAGCGGTACGGGAAACGCCCGACGCGTGTGAGCGAGATGGTCCAAGCCGGGCTGTTACGTGGAGTTCCTGGGGATCCCCTTGGTTTCGCATACCTTTTCGGCGAGGACGGAAAAGCGGAGCTCAATCCGGATAGCCCGCTCCTCGAACAACAGTTGCTGCTCGAGCGCTTCAAGTAAGCTGCGCCTGTAGTTTCCATCTCCTTATTCCAGAATCCAATTGGAAATTCAAGATCGAAGCCGGGGAAGAACCGCAAGAGCGGCCGCGCGGACCCGAGCAGAGCCGCGGTAAAGCGCCACACTCCAAGCGGATAGCAGGTTTGATTATTCCGAGGTGCACAGCAGGGTCATCTGGGGATCAACGACAATTTTGTGCGGAAGGGTTGGAGCGACGAAGTGGAACGAAGTTTCCGGGCCAGCTGCAACCACGGTGCCGAGAAGCGCGCCGTGCCCGGCACCACCGGCATAGAGCGGAACGCTGGCGATGAACGAACGTGGCACGCCAGTCTGAAAGAGCTTTCCGCGAATCTGATAGCCCTTTTCCGTGTGGTGAGCCGTGAATTCCACGCGATAATGCGGAATCCCCGTCCCGCGCACCCACTCTTCGAAGAACCATTCCATGGAACGCCCGCCTTCGAGGTCCATGCCGGGGGTC
>WNFJ01484975.1_pt1 | contig 21023 bp, 21 predicted proteins | sample 5400461 | NCBI WGS metagenome assembly WNFJ01 (sample SAMN13153349, study PRJNA577476) | soil metagenome | isolation source: 115 cm saprolite on Douglas fir-dominated hillslope | place: USA:California | collected 2013-09-17
CCGGTCCGGTCGTCGGTGATGGTCTGCTCCCCCAAGAGGGACACGTGCAACATTTCGACACGGCCTCCTGACACCTCAGGTTAGACCCAAGCCGCCTCGATGGAAGCCCGCAACCAGCAGCGATAGGCGGGAGCCCATCGGGAGGGGGGTAATTCCGTGGCTGCCGCGGTGGTGCGTGCTGCAGCATGTGGCGGTGATCGACCCTGCGGCTGAGAGCCGCAGCCGCCGCGGTCTGTCTGGCTCGCGCGGTCACCGAACGCTGCTCGACTGGGCGTCAAGCAGTTGCCTCGCCGGTTTGACGGCCGGCCCGGGTCGGCACAGCCGCGCGCCGGCGAGGCCCGCGACGAGTACCGCGACACCGGCCAGCGGCCAGGTCACGGACACTGCTGACAGCGGCAGGCCGATGATGCCGAGGGTGTAGAGCCCAGCGCCAGTCGCGACGGCGTTCAGCATTCCGCCGACGGACAGCAGCGTCGCTCTCGTCGAACTTGCGGCGCGCTCGTTGATGGCGGCCTTGATGCCCGGCATGCACAGGCCCCAGCAGACGGTGAACAGGACGTACAGCGCGATTCCGAGATAGGCGCCGGGAAGCAGCGCGGCGCAGACGAGGCAGACAGCGGCGCACGCCGCGGCGAGCGCGATCGTCTCACGGCGCTTTCCCGGGCTGGCCGTTACCCTGGCGACGACCGTCAGCAGTGGTATCTGCAGCAGGTCGCCGAGCGCCCGTGCGATCCCGAGCGCGATCAGCGTGCCGCCGGTGATCACGTCGAAATGAACGGTCCACTGCACGCCGGGGATTCCGCGGATCAGCCACATCCCAGCTGAGACGACAAGCAGGGCGGTGAGCACACGGTCGCTGCGCAGAGCCAGGCGCACCCCGCGAACGACGTCGCGGGCCGAGTTTCTCATCGGCCCGATGAGAGCTCCGTCCGGAGCGGCTTGAGCGGCTCGCGATTCTCGTTGCGCGCGGCCGAGGACGATCGTGCAGACGGCGGCGGTGATCATGCAAACCGCTCCCGCGGCGAGCTGGGGGACGGCCAGGCCGAGCATCTGCCCGAGCCCGGCGCCAGTGAGCAGCCCAGCTACGATGCCGCTGCTCTCCGCGACTTTGCCGAAGGTGAAGACCCGGTCGAGATTGACGGCCCGGCTCAGCATCTGGAGGTGATCTACGGCCCACGCCTCGAGTGCCCCGGAGGCGAACGGCCCGCCGACCGACGCGGTCAGGACCCCCGCCACCGCGATGGTCTTACTGGCCGAGAAGAACAACAGGGAGTACCCCACGCCGCGGATGGTGAAGCTGACGACAACAGACAGACGCCGCCCCATCGCGTCCGCGAAGGCTCCCGTGGGCACTTCGAGCACGGCCTCGAGCAGCCACACCGTCGCGACGAGCCACAGGATCCCCGCGCTGGAAAATCCCCGCTGCCGCAGCAGCAGCACGGACGTCACGGTGATGCACATGTCACCGAAGTAGTCGAGGAACGTGAGGGCCACGAAGGCGCGCATCACCCGGTGCGGCGACCCGGGCCGGCGCGCTGCCACCGGGCCCGGTGTCACCTCACCACCTCCGGCACGGCCCCCATGTCGAAGCGGTAGGGCCGTCCGGCCAGGTTGAACGACTTACGTATGTTCATCCGCAGCGACATCGGTATTCCGTCCGGGTAGCGGCGGGCGAAGGCCAGTTCGTGCTGCAACACGATGAAAAGCCCGTCCGCGCCGAACTGATGCCGGGTGTGCGCCGGTCCAAAACAGTCTCCGAAGGACACCGGGAAGAGGCGGTGGGCATCGAAGCTGAACCACCATTCCGGATTCTCCAGATCCGGCATGGTGACCTGCGTGGCCGGGGCTGAATGCGCACCCAGCCAGCGCAGCGACTCAAGTGTCGCGGACCGCAACGCCTCGGCCGTTTCCCCATGATTTGCCGGAAGCTGCAGCACATAGCCGTCCGCATCCGTGCTGAGCACCGCCTGGAGGGCGGCGCGGAAGCTGGGCAGCGCACGTTCGAGATGCGCCCGGATCGTCAGCCCACCGTCTGGCGCCGGGGAACGGAGCCAGGCGGAACGCCGCGCGAACGGGCACTGGGTATTGTCGAGAAGAAGCTGGAAATCCGGTTCGCCCATGCTCACGACCTCCGCTTGAGTGCCCCGGCGAGCGGCGCCGCGTCGTCCCGGTCCAGGTATGGCGCCGCGACGGCCCGCAGGACGCGGGTGGGATCGAGATCGCCGAGCCGGGCCGCGAGCCCGGCAATGAGCTGTGGCAGCCGCGCCTCGCGATCGTCAGCCAGGGCGGGCAGAGTTTGTGCGGCGGAGTCCTTGAGCACAAGTTCCAGCGCCAGCGCGGCGGCGCGGGAAATGGGCAGAGGGTGGAACGTGAAAGAGACGTGCAGCGAGTAATCGCCCTGGCTCATCACCTCGTGCGGCACGCCCCGTGGTACGAACAGCGCCATATGACGTTCGAGGGTGACCGACGAGACCGGGCGGCCATGGCCCGTCACGGCCCCTGGCGCCGTTTCTCCCCCGGTTTTCTCGAATTGGCGCCAGAGTTTGCTGCCTGCGAGCTGCACGGCCAGCACATCCTCGGCGTCGACGTGGGCGGAGAACGCCTGCGACGAGGAGGGGGACAGGATCGCAACCGCGTGCACCTCCGCCAGCGCCGCGCCGGCCAGGCCGGAAACGGCGCCGGCCACTCCCCGGTGCCACGCCTCGACGTTGCTGAGCACGAGGGACGCACCCGCCGTGAACTCCCGGCCGATGCCGGCGATGTCGGCGATGTCGGCGAAACCGCCGAGCCGCCTGCCCCGGATCTCACGCGACCGGGTGATCCGTTCCGTCCCGACCTCCTGATGGCCGTGGACCATGCCGAACGCGGGGACACGCAGGAGACTCTCCGACAGTGCCCGCTCCACCGCGGGCACGGACAGCAGGCGCGCGGGCTCGATCGGCGCGACGTCGACGACGCTGGCCCGGTCGCGTGGCAGCCCGCGGAGCCGCTGCACCAGCGTCCTGGTGCCTTCGCCCGCGGCCGCTTCGAGATCGAGGGTCAGCATGGCACCAACGGCCCGGCGGTCTGGCCGGCCTGGCCGGCCTGGCCGGCCTGCTCGGTCTCGCCCGCGTGGTCAGGCCGGCCGGTCTGGCCCGTCCGGGGGCGCGCTCCCGTGCCGCGGAGCAGGCCGCGCAACCGCTGCCAGGCCCGCTCCTGGTCGGCCCACCGATCGCCGTAGCGGCGAATCAGGCTCTGCCGCAGCTCATCGGCGGCCGAGTACGCGGCGAGCAGCGTCCGCCAGTACGTGGCGCGGCCGGCTTCCTCCTGCGGATGGCCCGCCTCGATCAGGCCGTCGGTGAGCTCGGTGACCAGCCGGGCCCGGCGGTGCACGGGAGTCTGATCACACAAGATGATCAGCGCGGCGAGCGCACGGTTGTAGCGGTCCTCGTGCGTGCAATAGCCGGCCGCCTGCGTGGCGGCCCGCGGCTCGATACCGAGTTCGCGCAGCCAGCGCTCGTCCCGCCCGAGCGCCTCTACGACCATCGCCGCCGTCTCGGCGGCCAGGTTACTGACCTGCCAGCGATCGAGGAGTGACCAGTGGGCGGGCCGCGACGCGACCTCGATGACGTGGCCGAACTCGTGATGGACGTACTGGCTGGCGAGCACGACCGGCTGGGCGGGGAGGGCGACGGCGGTCCACCCCGGAATGCGGATGGGCAGGGTCATGGAGGGGCGGCCGTCGGTCCACACGAGCGATACCTTGCGGTCGCGGTCGATGGCGCCCACGTCGCGTAGCCGCTGATGCAGGGCGCGCACGAGCGTGCGCACGGGAAACTCGACGGCGACGTCGTGGCCGCGCAGAAAGCGGGTCCGGCTCGCCCGGAACGCCGACTCCGATCGGCCGGTTGCGGCACACCAGTTCCTGACGATGGCGGGAAGTTCGGCCGCCATGGACGTTAGCTGCTGCGGATCGGGCCCTGGCCCGGGCCCATGGCCGGCCGGATCGTGACGCGGGGCAGCGGTGTCCACGAGAATCGGCTCGAGCAGGGCGAGCAGGGCTGACGCCCGGGCGTGAGCCTCCTCCCCGGCGGCGGGCAGCCGAAGCTGAAGCGAGCGGGCCAGCGTGATGACCTGCTCGACCGCCGCCTCGTCGGCGGAACCACCGGCCTCGGTCACTTGATCAGCCCGGCGGCGGTGAGCCGGGTCAGGAAGTCGCCGCTCGGCTCGATGGGCCGTATCCGCCAGTAGTCGGCGTCAGGAGCACCCACCAGCCAGGCGAGCGCTCTGGCCTCGTCGTCCCGCACCACCAGGGCGCGAGCGTCGCCGTTGCCGTCGGCCGCCGGCTTGAACATGGCGCACGCGCGTCCCACCGGGCGCACCGTTTCGAGCACGAGATCCCACGGCCCGACGTGCTCACGCCACAGGCGCGACCCGGCCTGGTTGAGCCGCAGGCAGGCCCCGTTTTCCCCGGCACCCGCAATATATATGTGGCCGCATTCATCCAATGTGGGCAGCGTGGTCACAAGAGCCATGGCAATGTCCTCGTCTGCGAAAATATGAGTTGTGATGGCGGCCCACGGCGGTGTGGGCCGCCATCGCCGTGTCTCCGTCAGGAGTAGATGCGGCCAAGCATCTTGGTGTAACTCGCATCGCCCATCGTGACTACATCGGCATCTGGATATTCAACCTCTTCGAAGCCGGCGTCGGTCGTCGTCTCCTCGTTCTGCTCCATTGTCTTCCACCTCCTTCCACACACGTCAGCTGCGCGCGTGACTAGTGAAAGCGGCAGTCAACGCAGTGGTGATGACTCATTGATTGACCATGAGATAATCACATTCATAGCCGGGGCGGCTCAATTTTGGTGCACTGACGGTATAGTTTCGCTCGGGCGCGGCTATAGGCCGGGTATAACCGGCTGGTCAGCTCGAAGCCCCCCGACGATGAGCAAGGCGCCCACCGGCCCGCACCCCGGGCCCCGCCCGGGGACGGCGTCACCGTCCGGATCTGGGCAGGGCAAACCCCCAAGATCCCGAACGGCTCACGCGCGCTGGCACCTCTCTGGCAGGTGTCACGCCAGCGGCGCGGGCGCCCCGTCCTCAGCCCACCATGTCCGCGTGGCCAAGCCGGGAGCGCATTGCGACGAGGCCGTAGAACTTGGTGGTGTACCCCCAGCCGGCGTTGGACGTGGCGAAGTAGCGCAGGAACTCGTCGGCCTGTCCGGGGTAGCGGGCGTCCATCTCGGCCCGGCGCGCGACGATCCGCTCGATCCACTGGTCTATGGTGCGCCGGTAGTGCTCAGTAAGGTCGTAGCAGCCGACCATGCTGAGCCGGGCCTCCTCGAACCCGCCGATGAGTGCGGACAACGGCCGGAGAACGCCGTAGCCGAAAATGTCTTCTGACACGTGCCGGCTCGCCGGCCGCGTGACGTACTGTCCGAACATTTCGCCGCTCCGGTAACAGGCCGCCGACAGGTAGACCCGGCCAGACGGTTTCAGGTGCGCCGCGACCTTCCGCAAGACCGGGACCAGGCTGGGCATTGCCTCGATGACACCCACCAGGGTCGCCGCGTCGAACGACTGGCCCGACAGGTCGGTGTCGTAGATGGAGGAGCAGTCGATCTGCACCCTGCCGGACACGCCGGCAGCCGCTGCCCGATCCCGGATGAACCGCGTCTGGCGAGGCGACGGCGTGACCCCGACGACGTCACAGCCGAGGTTCTCGGCAAGGAACAGCGCCATGCTCCCCCACCCGGACCCGACGTCGAGCACCCGCTCGCCGCCCCGCAGCCGCAGCAACCGCGCGACGAAGCGCAGCTTCGCCTCCTGGGCCTCGTCAAGCGACTCCGTCCCGTCCCGGTACAGCCCGGACGTGTATTTCATCCGCCGGCCGAGGAACAGGCCGAACAAGTCAGGTGACTGGTCGTAATGCCGATTCGTCGCCGCTGCCGCGGCGTCCGGCGACACGGTCATGCCGTCACCTCGGCCGGCATCGCCGGGCAGGACGCTGAGCGGGCATGGAGCCGGTCACGTGCGCGCAGCCGTTGCCATTTCCCGCTGGTCGTCCGGGTGAGGTAGCGCGGCGGCACGATGTGCACCACCACGGCTGCGAGCCCGAGTTCGGCGCTGACCCGCCGGCGTATCTCCTCGGCAAGCGCGGCGTGGTCGGTCTTCGCCAGAGCCGTCTCCGCGACGACCCCGATCGCCTCGCCGTCCGCGCCGCCATCGGCGGCGAACGCGACGCAGTGACCGCGGTAGACGCCTGCCGTGCCGCTGGCGACCACCTCGGCGTCCTCGGGAAAGAAGTTCCGGCCGTGGACGATGATCATCTCCTTGCGCCGTCCCCCGATGAACAGTTCGCCGCCGAGCGTGAATCCGATGTCGCCGGTCTGGAACCATGGCCCGGCGAACGCCCGGGCGGTCGCCTCGGGATCGCGGTAGTACCCGGTCGTGACGGCGTCGCCGCGGATCTGGATCTCGCCGAGCCTGCCTTCCCCGATCGGCGCCCCGGCCTCGTCGACAACCCGTACACCGATGCCGTGCACGGGCCGGCCAACGCTGACCAGGCTCGTCACCCCGCCGCCGCCCGGCGGCACCGCACGGACCAGCCCCGAACCGGCCATGGCGGCCCGGTCGACATGGACGATGCGCGGCGGCCGTCCCGGCGGTGGGAAGGTGACCGCGAGGGTGGCCTCGGCCATCCCGTAACAGGGGAACATCACCGACGGTCTCAGGCCGGCCCGCTCGAGGGCTCCGCCGAAGCGCGTCACGGTTGCCGGATTGACCGGCTCGGCTCCGTTGAACGCGATCCGCATCCGGCCGAGGTCAAGCGGCCCCGCGTGGTCGCTACCCGGCACTGCGGCGGCCAGCAGGTCATAGCTGAAGTTCGGCCCCGTCGTCACCGTCGCGCCGTGGTCGGACAGGTAACGCAGAAACTTGCCCGGGTCGCGAAGGAACGCCAGCGAGTCGAGCACGTGTGCGGTCGCCCCGTTCAGCACCTGGCTCAGCAGCCCGAACAGGCCCATGTCGTGATAGGTCGGAATCCACTGCACATGGACATCCCGCGGCGTGAGCGCGGCGGAGACGACGATGGCCCGCAGTCCCGCGATCACGGCGCGATGGGTCAGCATGACGCCACGTGGGCGGCCCGTTGTGCCCGAGGTGAATTGCACGATCGCCAGGTCGCCGGGCTGCAGTGCCGGCAACTCGGCGGCCGGTCCGGCCATCTCGGGCTCGAGGACGGTCAGCCGCGGATCGCGCGAGCGCAGCGCTTCGCCGACGTCGCCGTACCGCGGATCGATGAGCAGATGCCGGATCCCGGCGGACTCGACGATCCGGCCGATCCGGCGGATGCTGTCTGACGCGGCGGCCAGGCCGAGCGGCACGGGCAGGACGCTTGCCGCGGCACCGCTGCGCAGCACCCCGAACAGGCGGGTCAGGAAGCTTGGCGCGTTCCCGTGGACCAGGCCGACCAGGTCTCCCCGGCCGACGCCGTGGCGGCGCAGGCCCGCCGCACACGCGGCCGACTCGGTGTCCAGTTCGGCGCACGTCAGCGCCTCGGCCGTGCCAGGGAAGTGCGTGGTGGCGCCCGGGTACACGCGGCTGGCCATCGTAAGCGCCGCGCCAAGCGTCGCCGCCGCAAGCAACGGCGTCACCTGCGGTCGCCCGATCGTGGCGGTCATCGTCATCAGCTCCTTCTGCCATCCGAAGCGGGGTCGCCGGCGTGCTCCTGCACGCCGGGCTGCGGTGGATGGGTCCGCCTGCGCCGCAGCGGCAGCCCGCGCCGGCGCAGCTGCCAGCTCTGGTACCGGATCCGGACCGCGGTCAAGCGGACTGTGACCGGGTTGAGCAGCGTCATCCCCATCCGGCGGGCGGCGCCAGGGTGCACCCGGGTGCCCGTCAGCGTCGCGGTGAGAGCGGGCCGCTCGGCCCCATCGGGGCCGCCGCGGCGCACGGTGGCTGAGAGCCTGACCTGGGATTCGGTCAGGCCGATCAGGAAGACATACCGCCCGTCGACGGGAAGGAACGGCGAAACGTACATCTGTTTGGCGGCTGCCGTTCGCCCGGACTTGCCTGGGTACAGCAGATAGCAGTGCCGGTCGCCGAGGGTGTTGCGCACCTCCGCGATCACGCAGGAGAGATGGCCAGCCCGGTCGTGACACCAAAACAGCGTGATCGGATCGAAGACGTAACCAAGCCCGCGGCACTGGGACAGCATCAGCACGGCGCCGCCGTCGAGATCGACGCCGCTGAGGCGGAGGAACGCCGCCACGTTCTCACGCAGGCTGCGGGCTGGGTCGCCCAGGTGGTCGGCGGCGCACACGCGGCGCAGCCGGTAGCCGGGCACGGCGCGGGGGACGGCGTCGATGTCGGTGAGCACGAGGCTGATCCGGTACCTGAAGGAGTAACGCGTCCCTTCCAGCCGGTGGTGGGTAACCGCGCACCGGTACACCGCTCCGGCCAGGCCGGCCGGATGCGCGGGCATCGCGCCGGTCCTCACCACGTCACCCCGAGCGCCTGGGCGGCGAGCACGCCCGATCGGCACGCGTCCTCGTGAAACCCCCACCCGTGATACGCGCCCGCGTAGGCGATCGCCGCCGAGTTGAGCGCGGCAAGCTGGCGCTGGGCGGCGAGGCTCTCCGGGCTGTAGAGCGGATGCTCGTCCCGCATGACGGCGATCACGAGGTCCTTCGCGACCTGTTCGTCCGCGTTGAGCGTGACGACATAGTCGATGTCGCCTGGGATCCGCTGCAGCGCGTTGAGGTGGTAGCTGACGCTGGCCTGGTCGTCGGCCGCGCCGCAGTGGCGCTGCCGGTAGTTCCAGGCGCCGCGGTCCCCGGGGCGCTCGGGCAGCAGCCGCGCATCGGTGTGCAGGACGACGCTGCTAGCGACGTACCCGATGGCCGAGAGCACGCTCTTCTCCTGCGGGGTGGCGTCGGCGCGAAGCAAGAGCGCATCCCCCGGGTGCGTGGCTATCACCGCGCCGGCGAAGCGCTGCGCCCTTCCGCTGTCGTCGACCACCTCGACGCCACCGGGCACCCGCGTCACCGCGGTCACCCGGGTCGCCGTGCGAACCGCTGACAATCTGGCACCGAGCGCGGCGACGTAGATCGCGCAGCCGCCGGCCACGGTCCGCCATCGCGAGGCGGGGATGCCGCGCAGCAGGCCGTGGTTGGCAAGGAACCGGAGCAAGTAGGCGGCCGGGTACTGGCGGGCGCTTTGCGGCCCGCACGACCAGACGGCGCAGACCAGCGGCAATACCATGTGCGTGACGAAGAACTCGGTGTAGGCGCCCCGGTCAAGCATCTCGCCGAGGGTCAGATCGCCGGGCGGATGGGCCAGGACCGCCGCGGCTGCCGCGTTGAACCGGTCTGTCTCGGCGAGAAGGTGTTCCCACGTTGCGCGATCAATCGAGGACGGCCGGCTTGGCAAGGTCCGCAGCGAACTTCCGCTCAGATACCGTAACCCGCAGCCATCGCAACTCACCGAGAACGACATCTCTGAACCTTGAGTCGCCACCCCGAGTTCGGCGAACAGCCGGGACAGGAGTGGATAGTTCGAGGGGTTGTACACGATGAAGCCGGAATCAAGCGCTACGGCGCCGCCGGACGGCGTGGCGGCCAGATGAGTGCGCGCGTGCCCGCCCAGACGGGCCTGAGCCTCGAAGAGCGTCACGGCACGCTCCCGCTGAAGGACGTGCGCGGCGGTGAGGCCGCCGGCCCCGGCGCCGATGACCGCCACGCCAGCCCTGTCGGAGTGGATCACATCAAGCTCCTAGGCCGGCAGCCGCAGTTCGCCCGGGCGGCTGTTGCTGGCGGTCAGCGCATAGTGCCTGGCCGTGTAGCCCCAACTGGCGTTCGCCGTGTCGAAGTACCTGCAGATCTCGTCGGCGAAGCCGGGGGCGATGTTGTCCATGCGGACGCGGTGCTCAGCGATCCGGTCCTGCCAGGCGGCGATGGTCCGCCGGTAGTCGGCGGTGAGATCGGTCAGCGAGGTGATCCCAAGGCCGGCCGACTCGAACGCCCTGACCAGTTCGGACAGGGTCGGCATCGCGGTGTAGCCGAACACCTTGACGGCATGCTCGCTGGCCGGACGGTGCTCATACTGTGCCTTGTCGCCTTCGGTGCGGTAGCACGACGCCGACAGGTACAGCCGCCCGCGCGGCTTGAGCAGCTTCCGCATTTTTGCGATCGCACCGGCGCGATCGGACATGTGCTCGATGACGCCGACGGCGGTCACCGCGTCGAACCGCCGCTCGGGCAGTGTCACATTCTCGAAGGTGCCGGCCTCGATGCGTACCCGGCCGGCCACTCCGGCGGCCGATGCCCGGCCGCGGATGAACCGTGCCTGCCGCGGTGACGGCGTCACCCCGACGACCTCGCAGCCAAGCTCCGCGGCGAGGAACAACACCATGCTCCCCCACCCGGACCCGACATCAAGCACCCGCTCGCCGCCCCGCAGCCGCAGCAAGCCGCCGACAAACCGCAGCTTGGCGTCCTGCGCCTCATCGAGCGACTCCATCGCGTCCCCGTACAGGCCGCTCGTGTACTTCATCCGCCGGTCGAGAAACAGGCCGAACAGCTCCGGCGCCTGGTCATAATGCCGGTTCGTCACCACCTCGGCATCTCGCGCGGCCGCGTGCCCGGTCTTCATGGCCGGCTTGGGGCCGGGCTGACCGAGGCGAAAACGAGGTCTGCCAGTTCAGCTACGGTCTCGGCGCTGCGGATCGCGTCGTCGTCGAACTCGGCGTCGTAGATGTCCTCCAGGCGGGCTATCACCCGCATCAGACGGACCGAGTCAGCGCGAGGCAGCGAGTCGAGCTCGTCGGCGTCAGCTATCTGCGACGCATAGAGTGCGAGCTCACGAGCCAGGCAGTCGCGGACGGCCTGCATCACGGCTGCTCTGGTCGGGGCTGGTAGGGGGGGTGGCATGGGTGCCTGGTCGGATTTCATGCGAGTTCTCCGCTCGAGAGGATGGAATCAGTCCGCGATATGGATGGTCCGTCGGCCTGGGCGGTCAGGACTGCGACAGCAGGCGCGGTGATACCGCGCCCGACGACGGCCACGACCGTGTCGTCCCACTGGAAGGTCCACACAGAACTACGGACGGCACGGCCATTGAGCTTCAAAACGACCGTGGGCTGAGCACCCGTCCAGTCGACCCGGTAGTGCTTGAGGCTGGCCGGGCCGCTGACCTGTGCCTTGAACGCGGCCTCCTTCACCGACCACAGCAGCGTCGGGTCGACGTCGGGCGGCGTGCGCTCGTCCGGCCCGGCGATCCTGCGCATCAGTTCCCCGTTACGCCGGTCCTGCCGTTCAATGTCCACGCCGACCTGCGCCTCGCCGGTTACCGCGACGCACACAACCCGGTCGCCGGTGTGGGACAACGAGATCGTCGCGGGCGACCGGGGCGGCAGGCCACGCACGACCGGCGCGCCAGAGCGGCTGTCGCGAAGGATCTCCACCTGTTCGCCGAGGCCGCCGCGGGCCATCCGCAACGCCGCGCGGGCGGTGAGCCTGCCGGTCAGCCATTCGCGGCGGCGCCACGGGGGAAAGGTCTGCGCTATCTGCCGTTCCCGGTATCCGGCTGCGGCCGGGTCAGGGTCGACGGCTGACCAGTCGGCAAGCACGGTCACGCAAGCGGCGAGCGCGGTCACGCGAGCGACCGCAGCTTGGCGACGAACTCGAGCATGCCGCCGCTGTCGGCGTCGCCTGGGCGGCCCGCGAACTCGGCCACCATCCGCGTGAGCGCGGCGTACGCCTCGGTGTGGTCGTAGCCGATCCCGTCAGCGACCTGAAGCGACCAGCGCCGGTATCCCGCCAGCGTGTTTGCGAGCGGCATGCGGAACGTGCCGACAACGTCCCTGAGATAGGGCACGGTCCTTGCCCCGTCGCGCGCCAGGTAGCTCGACACCAGGCGGGCGTAGAGCGCGAAATGACGTGCCTCGTCGCGGGCCATGAGCCGGAGCAGGTTCCGAAGCACCGGCTCCTCCACCACCCCAAGGAAACGCTGATAAAATAGCTGGGTCGCCTTCTCCTGGATGAGTGTGTACGTAAATGCCTGCAGCGGATGGTCATACGGCAGGGCGAAGGGCTTGATCCCTTCAGCGGCGAGTTCCAGCGACAAGGCGTCCTCGTTCGCCGAGATGCCCGCGGCCAGTTGATAGCGGGTCAGAGCCGAGGCATGCCGCTCCTCGTCATAGGCCCACGCCACGAAGAAGCGGAAATATTCCCGGTTCGCGCAGAACACGGCGACGTCGCGCTCGGCGCCGGTAGCCGGGAACGTTCTGAGGAGCCAATCGAGGTAGCCAGGCAGGTGGTCTTCGATATAGGTGATGTAACGCACCACCGACCGAGCCAGGTCGGTCAGCCGCCCAGCCTCCAGGTCGGCCCAGCCGAGGTCATCGACGCTCCACATCTGATCCGCGCCGCGCTGCACCGCGGGCAGCACAGACCGGCGCACGACGGCGGGGTCCAGCGGTGCCAGCGGTGTGCCGTCCTGCTGGCCGCTGTCGTGTCGGGCTCGGCCGTCCATGATGCGGGTGCGCATACCTAGCACTACGGCTGGGGCCGGGAGATTCTTCAAGCGCACCCGGGCCAGACGCATATGTCCTGTTCACACGGGGCGCGGTCATGGTCAAGAAGGTGCCGGGAATCGGTGCCAGGCTGGAGTTGCGGCAGCTTGCGCAGCCGTTCGGGATCATGCCGCGACTCTTTTTTAAAAAACCGGGTAAGAACGCTCGCCAGCACGCCGCACCGCGGGCGCACCGCAGGCCTGTGACGCAGATAACAATCCGCCGGGGCTGTTGCGTTATTTTTCATCCCCCTGTCACATCGTCGCGATGAATATGTAACACGCCGCCGCAAATCTGGTGAGCAGCCGCAGCATTTCACCAGAGATGTTTACGGACAAGGAACTGGTTACAAAAAAAAGACCGAAAAGGACCGAAAGTTCGGAGAATTGATGCCGGGGACCACCGTGACCTCCCCAGACGCCGCGACCTCGACGCGCCGGGCTTGGCGCCCGCTGCAGCGATCGACCCGGGTGGCGATCCTGGGTGCGCTGCTCGCCACGGTCTCCTACCTGTTGTTCCTGTTCAACCCCGCGTATCGCGGCCCGCTGTGGCTGTGGACCGCGATGCTGCTGGCCGAAGGGCTGATCGCGCTGCACGTGGTCGGCACCTGGTGGACGATCCTCGCCCACGACGATCAGCCGGAGCCGGCGAACGTCACGGTATGGCGTAACGAGTTGCGCGCCGGGGCCGGGCCGCCGGCCATCGACGTCTTCATCACGGTGTGCGGGGAAGAGCCCGAACTGGTGCGCCGCACCGTGTGCGCGGCCCGCGACATGGAGCTGGCGCACCGCACCTGGGTCCTCGACGACGGGCGCAGCGACGTCATCAAGGACATCTGCGCCGGGGAAGACGCCGGCTACCTGCGCCGGGAGGGGCGCGAGCACGCGAAGGCCGGCAATGTCAACGCGGCCCTGGCTCGCACCTCGGGCGAGTTCGTGGTGATCCTGGACGCCGACCATGTGCCCGAGCCCAGCTTCCTGATCGAGGTGCTGCCGCACTTCGCGGACGCCGACGTCGCCTTCGTGCAGTCGCCGCAGTTCTACACCAACCGGGTCAACCTCGTCTCCGAAGGCTCCGCGGAAGCACAGCGGATCTTCTACGAGCTGGTCTGCCCGGGGAAGAACCGCTTCAACGCCGCCTTCTGCGTCGGCACCAACGTCATGTTCCGCCGCCGGGCGCTCGAAGGCATCGGCGGCATCGCGACCGGCAGTAACTCCGAAGACATCTGGACCTCGCTCAAGCTGCACCGGGCCGGCTGGAAGTCGATCTACGTGCCCGAGGTGCTGGCGCGCGGCCTGTCACCACAAGATGTCGCCTCCTACCTCAAACAGCAGCTTCGCTGGGCGAGCGGCGGGTTCGAGGTGCTGCTGCGCGGCCGGCTCTTCCGCCGCCGCACCGGGCTGACCCTGGACCAGCGGCTGCAGTACCTGTTCGTCGCCACCCACTACCTGCTGTCGGTCGCGATGATCACGTTCATGCTGCTGCCGTCGGCCTACCTGCTGTTCGGGGTGAGCCCGATCCAGGCCAACGGGTGGACGTGGGCCACGCGCTACCTGCCGTTCTACGGCATGGCCCTGCTCGTCACGTGGCTGCAGTCGGGCGGTTTCAAGGTATCGGCGATCGTGGTCAGCATCGGCGCCGCACCGGTGCACGTGCGGGCGCTGTGGGCGACGTTGCGGAACCGGCCGACCGTCTGGAGAGCGACGAACGGCAGCGGCGGCACCATCCGGTCGTTGTGGGTGGTGATGCCGCACGTGGCGCTGCTGTTGGTCAACAGCACGGCCATCGCCGTCGGCATCGCGGTCATGGCCGACCCGCCGCCCACCGTGCTGTGGGCCGCGTGGGCCAGCATCTACGTGGTGATCCTCAGCCGGATGATCTTCGAGTCGGCCGCTGGGCGCCGCCCCCTGGAGGCGAGCCAGTGACCTAGCGACAGCCCGCGGGCGCGCGCACACCCCAGGCGCCGCGGTCCTCGTCGGCGACCACGTACCAGCACTCCAGGGGAGGCTCCCATGAGCACCGAAGCGCTGCAGGAACACGCCGTGTCAAGCGCAGCGGCATCGGCTGACGTCCGGGCCCAACCGGCACCAACGTCAGGTGACCAGGCCGGCCAGGTCGCGCAGCGGCGGCCGCCCCGCCGGCGCCTATGGGCGTTCCTGCGCGGCTTGCGGACCACGCTCGTCGTCCTCGTGCTGCTGGCCGCGGCGCTTGGCGGCGGCACGTACGTCGCCCGTCACCGGCTCGCCGCCCAGTCGTATATCGGCTTGACCAACGCGGCGCTGACGGCGCAGCCGGTCCCCGTCGGATCACCGTCGGCGGGCCTGGTCGTCGGCGTGTTCGTCGTGCCGCAGAACCAGGTGACCGCCGGTCAGGCGCTTGCCCGGGTCATCGTCGTCGGCCCCGACGCCAAATCGCACACCCAGACGCTCCGGGCGCCGGTCGCCGGCATCGTCTCGACCGTCGATCTCACCGGCGGGGCAGCCACCTCGGGCGAGCCGATCGTCACCCTGTACGACCCGGCGCAGCTGACGTTCCACGCCGCCGTCTCGATTGATCAGCTCCGGCGGCTCCGGCTCGGGATGAGCGCCAAGATCACGTCCCCGGGCCTCGGCCGTCCCATCTCGGCGCGGCTCGAGCGGGTCGTGCCCAAGGTGGGGGGTGAGGCCCCGTCGGGCCAGCCGTTCACCGTGGTCTTCGTCCCGGATCAGAGCCAGCTGGGCATCGTGCGCACGCTCGTTCCCGGCCTGCCCGTGACCGTCACCGTCGACACGAGAACCATGGCCGGCGGCACGCCAGCGGTGAATATCGTCCGATGACGGCGTGCCCGTGACGGCGCGGCGGCGACCGGCGGCCCGGGTGCTCGTCATGATTCTGCTGGCCGGTGCCGCCGGTACCGCCTGCGCCGGCGGGACGGGCAGCCGGTCCGGCGACCGCGCTGCACCGGGCCCGGCGGCCTGCCCGGGGCCCGGCGAAGCTAGCGCCACGACCTCGATCGGGGTACCCATGCCCGGCGGCACGGGCAGCTTCGCGGCCACTCCCCCGGCCGGGATGCGGCCGGCCGGGGCGCCCGTGCAGGCCGGGCCGGCGCTCGCCGGGCAGGCGCTGCCCACCAACCAGTGGTGGACCTCGGCGCTCACCGGGCCACTCAGCCAGCCGATCTGGGCCCACCCGCTGGCGGTCCAGGCGACCGGGGGTGGGCTGCAGGTCAGCTCCGCCGCGCCGATCGCGTCCGCGAACTCCGTCGGCACGCCCTTCGTGCCCGCGCTCACCGCGGGCGGCCTCGTGTCGGGGCTCCAGGTCGTCGGGTACGGCGCCTTCGACGTCGTCCTGCGGGCCCGGCTGCCGGGCGGCGGTACGGTCGAGGCGACGATCGTCCAAGGTTCCCCGCTGCTGTACCTGTGCTTCCAGGGCGTGGCGCCGTCGGTCACCACGACCAGCCCGCCGCGGTCCACGATCGGCGGCGCGGCGGCGCGTCTGACCGTCGCCGGGCAACGCTGGGACCTGCTCTCCGACGGCGGGCACTGGCAGCGGGCCGGCCACCGGTTCACCGTCTCCGGCGCCGCGAGCGGGCAGGTCGCGGTCGCCCGCGTCCCCGACGGCGTCGACGAGGCCGCATGGTCGTCCGCGATCGCCGCGGCCGCCGCTGACCCCGTCGCTTCGACCACGGCCACGATGGCGTACGACCGGGCATCGGGCACCGTCACCCAGACCCTGACCGCCCGGCGACGGTCCGGGGCGCCGGGGGTGTGGGCGTTGCTGCCGCACCAGCAGGCCGGTCTGGTCGCGGGCGGCACCCGGCCGCTCGCCGGCCGCTATCGCGACGCGCTTGGCGCGCTGTCCCTCGTGGTGGGCGACTCGGTCCAGGTACGGGTGCCGATGCCCGGCCTGCTGACCGGCGCGCCGTCGGTTCCGCTGTCCGGCCCGGCCCGCGCCGCCCTGCTGGCCGACCTCGGCCAGGACCTCGCCGTCAAGCCGGGCGGCGGCGGTAGCTACTTCGGGCTCAAGGAGCTTGGCCGGCTGGCCACGATCGCGGAGATCGCCAAGGCGGCCGGCGCGACCAGCCTGCGCCGGCAGGCGGTCGACCGGCTGCGGCCGCAACTGGAGGACTGGCTCACCTACAGCGGCCACGCGGACGCCCGCTACTTCGCGTACGACCGCACGTGGGGAGGCTTGATCGCGGTCCCCGCCGAGTTCGGCAGCAACGACTACAACGACCACCACTTCCAGTACGGCTACCTGGTGCGCGCGGCGGCGGTGCTCGCCGAGTCGGATCCGGCCTTCCTGCGCGACTACGGCCGCGCCGTCGACCTGGTGGCCGCGGACTACTGCGGCACGACCGGCGCCGGGGGCCAGCGCGGGTTTCCCGCGTTCCGGGTGTTCAACCCCTACCTCGGGCACTCGGCCGCCTCGGGGTTCGCGCCGTTCACGGCCGGCAACAACCAGGAGTCGTCCAGCGAAGCCCTCGGCGCGTGGGAGGCCGCGGTGCGCTGGGGGCTGGTCACCCGCGACCAGAACCTGGTCACCTACGGCGTCACGCACTACGCGATGGAGGCGGCCACCGCGCGGATGTACTGGCTCGGCCAGGGCATCACCCGGCCCGCGGGATACGCGCACACCGTCGCGGGCATCGTGTGGGATTCCAAGCTCGACTTCGCGACCTTCTTCGATCCACGGCCCGAGGCGGTCGTCGGCATTCAGTTGCTGCCGCTCACGTTCGGCTCCCTGTACCGCGCGGACCCGGCGGCCGCGGCGGGACGCGCGCGCGACCTCGCCCAAGCGGTACCCGGGCCGCCACGCGAATGGGGCGACCTGTTCGCCGCGGACCTCGCCGCCGCCGACCCGGCTGCCGCGCTGCGGCGGCTGACCCCCAGCCTGCCCCGGGAGCCGAGCACGAGCCGGGCGATGGTGCGCTACTACGTCGAGATGCTGGCCGCGTTCGGCCCGCCGCAGCCGGCGGTGACGGCGGATGGCCCCTACGGGATGGCGTTCGGCCGCGCGGACGCTCCGACCCTCGCGGTGGTCAACCCGACCGGTGACGCGCGGACGGTGACGTTCCGCCGCGGCCCTACCGTGATCGCGAAAATCCAGGCCGGCCCCGGCCAGGCCCTGTCCCGGCGTGCCTGACCGGCGGGTCTTCTGTGCTCGTCGGTGCCCTACCCCAGTCGGCCGGCCTTGACGTCGCGGATGAACGCGCGCCACTCGCCAGCCGAGAATCGCAGTACCGGGCCGTGCGGGTCCTTGCTGTCACGGACAGCCGCGCCGTTCGGCACGGCGGCGACCTCGACGCAGTTGTCGCCCTGGGAACTTGAATATGAGGACTTACGCCACATCATATTTGTCTCCAAATCTGACTAGCATGTTCAATGATGCGGCACGCGGCAGGGCGGATGCCCGCACACGGTCGAAATATGTCATCGCTTCGGCTACCTCGGACGGGATCTCGATAACACGGCCGGTGCCGACACCTTCCGTATATGCGACGGACGGGCCGCCGTCAAACTCAAGGATGCGCATAGGCCCATCAGCGCCGGGCTGGTCTGTTGCTTCAAATGGCAACACTTGCAAGATCACATTTGGGAATCCTGCGACGTCCGCCAGTCGCCTTAACTGGTGATGCATCACTTGCGCCCCGCCGAACGGCCTGTGAAGTACCGACTCGTCTACGATGAAGAACATCATGGGCGCACCGTCCCGCGTTAGTATCTGCTGTCTGTCTAACCGCGTCGTGACATCCCTCTCTATGCTTTCGTCATCATTTCCAGGCCGTCCAGCGCGCATTATCGCCCTGGCGTATTCCGCGGTCTGGAGCAACCCTGGAACGCATCTCGGCTCCCACTCGAAGATTTTGGTTGCCTGCGCTTCGAGCCCGGCAACGCGCTTGAACCATTCGGGGTAAGCCGTCTTAGAGACCAGCGGCCAGACGCTGCGGAGCACTCCACCCGACTGGAGAGCACCGTCTAACCGCTCGACAAGATCAAGTTTCGCGGGCCGGGTGCCGTTCTCGATCGCGCTGATGAGCGACGGTGAGCAGAACACCAGCGCGGCAAGCTCTGCCTGTGTCTGGTCGGCTCTGGTTCGCTGCACACGCAGTACGTTGCCGAACACGCGAACAGGATCGATCTCTACATCACTCAAGGTTATCTCCACACAAGGAACCGCTGATAGCACAGGTTGCATGTTGCGCCTGTGTTGGTTCACACCGTACGTCTGACCGGCAAGTATCGGTAGGCACAACCTAGCCGATCACAGCGAACGGTCAAGATCATGCCATCCCGTGTCGTAAGCCCGCACCGTTTGCCCGTTGAGACGGGCGACTGGCCGCTGCACAGCCACCTCGCGCTCGGCGCACTGCCCAGCGCCGTGCCGTGCGCGAGGTTGCATGCGCGCCACGTGCTATGGGAGTGGGGTTTCCGCCGCGACCTGACCGACAGCGTTGAGCTGCTCGTCTCGGAATTGACCACAAATGCCATCGCCGCGGCACAGGCGACGGAAACGGGCCTGCCCGTCCGACTTTGGATGCTTTCGGACACAAAGCACGTCCTCATTCTCGTCTGGGACGCCAACCCGAACCCGCCCGTGCGCATGCACCCGGACGACCGCACCGAAGGCGGCCGCGGCCTCATGCTCGTGGACGCCATGAGCGAACAATGGGACTGGTACCCCACCCCCGACATGATCGAGGGAAAAGTCGTCTGGGCGCTGATTTCGGGATGAACTCACCCGAAGATCTCCCGTTCAAGGACTGGTTACGGGCCGGGCCGCCCTCCAGCGCGGCCCACAGCCGGCCCAGCTGCCCCTCGCCCAGCCGGCACACCGCCCCACCAGGGCCTTTCGAGGCCAGCGCAGCCTCGCCGCCAGCACGCCAGCGCCGCCGCCACACATACACCGAGTTAGACGTGCTCAGAACGTCACCAGCCGCCACGTGGCGCCGCTGTCCGCGCTGAGCAGCAGTTGCCCGGGGCGGTGGTCGCGGTTCCCGTCGCTGACGGCGGGCCCGTGCACCACGACCCCGTCGGCGGCCGTGGTGAAGCCGATGTCGGACCAGCCCATCCCGCCGTCGTCCTGCGTGCGCACGGTTTGCCAGCTGGCTGCGGCGTCGCCCGAGTGGAACAGCCAGCTCGCGGCGCTCGCGGTGGCGATAGCCAACCGGCTTGAGGTGGCTGCAGCGAGGGTTCCACCATCGCCTTCGCTGTTTGGTGTGCCCGCTCTCGTCCACCGCGCTCCACCGTCAGCACTCATGTAGATCCGCTTGTCGGTGTGGCCGGTGTAACCCTGGCCGATGCACAGCAGCGCCAAGCCGCGAGGCGAGCTCACCGCGACCGAGGTGGCGTACGCCAGGCCGAGCGTGGTGCATGGCGTGCGGTGGAGGGTGACGCTGCGCCCGCCATCTCGTGTGACGACGACCTTGGTGCCGTCGAGCAGTGCTGCCGTACCAGCCCGGGTAGCGATCAGGTCGGTCGGGCCCGCGCCGGTGACGTGAACGGCCGCGACCGTGCTCCAGGAACCCCCGCCAAGCAGTCGGCGTAGCAGGTTAGCTCGCTGGCAGCCGTAGCCAGGCGAGCACCGCGCGGTAAGCGCGAGCACCTGTCCGTCCAGGGCGGCAAGCGCAAGGATCGAACCTCCGGGCCGCGGGTCGTGACTCCAGTGTTCGCCGCCGTCGGCGGTCTCCCACAAGCCGTCACCGAATACGAAGCCGTGCGCCGGCGTGGCGAAGCGGATGCCCCACACAGCCGGCGTCGTGCCGATCCCTGGCCACCCGATGGGCACCACAGGGGCGGGTAGGCCGCGCCAGCTCCCACCCCGGTCCAAGGTGCGCACGATCGACGTGCAGGGCGGATTCGCACACGGAGCGGTGCCGAGCACAAACGCCTCGTCCGCCGAGACGAACGTGACCGACGTGGCGGCGAATCGGCCGGGCACCGGGCCGCCGGCCGGCGGGCTCGGCGAACCAGCCGAGATGGCGTTCGACGTGACCTGGGACCGCGCCGGTGAGGCCGAGCCGGACGGCTGCCGGCCTGCCGCCGGCTGATGGGCTGGCGCGCAGCCTGCCACGCTGGTGAGCAGCGCGGCGACCGCGGCACCAGCCAGCGCAGAGACCTTCACAGACAGCATTGCCATTTCCTTCCCTCGTCCCGTAGACGAGGGAGCCAACCGGAAGGTTGTGGGTCAAACGAGGCGTCACCGGCCCGTACGCGCCACCGGCGCAGCCGTTAAGAAAAAATCAACATCGGCCCGTGCGAGCTGAGCGGCTGGCGACCAGCCCGCCTGTCATTCGGGTAGCGACCAGATACGTGTAATCCGGCCATCGGTGCTGGTTGTTAGGCCTCATTTGCCCTGAGTGTCGGCCGTCACTCTGGGCGAACCGCGGTTGCTAGAGGGTTATTCAGGCGGGGATGCCAGGCATGTGGCAAATTTCCGGTTAGCGGCGCGCCTACGTGAAAGGCGGCCTGCTTCTCGAAAGGATTGGGTTA
>WNFJ01638909.1_pt1 | contig 21008 bp, 13 predicted proteins | sample 5400461 | NCBI WGS metagenome assembly WNFJ01 (sample SAMN13153349, study PRJNA577476) | soil metagenome | isolation source: 115 cm saprolite on Douglas fir-dominated hillslope | place: USA:California | collected 2013-09-17
ATCGCCGAGACGGTCAAGCGCGCCAAGAAGATCGTGGAGAAGGAGAGCGCCGAGGTGTTCGAGATCCTGGAAGAAATCATCCAGGACCACCCGGTGCTCTTGAACCGCGCGCCCACGCTGCACCGCCTGGGCATCCAGGCGTTCGAGCCCGTGCTGGTGGAAGGCAAGGCTATCCGCATCCACCCGCTGGTGTGCGCGGCGTTCAACGCCGACTTCGACGGCGATCAGATGGCTGTGCACGTGCCGCTCTCGTTCGAGAGCCAGCTCGAGTGTCGGCTGCTGATGATTTCGTCGAACAACATCCTCAAGCCCTCCGACGGCCGGCCCGTGGCCGAGCCGTCGCAGGACATGGTGCTGGGCTGCTACTTCTTGACCAAGGAGCCGGCGGATTTCGAGGCGGCCGTGGGCAAGGCGCCGCGCGTGGGCTCGCTGGCCGAGCTCGAGATGGGTCTCGCCACCAAGCGGCTGATCTATCACTCGCCGGTGCAGTTCCTGTATGAGCCGCCGCAGGGCAAGACGGAGTGGATCGGCACCACGGCGGGCCGCGTGATCTTCAACTCGATCCTGCCGGACGACTTGAAGCGCGAGGTGGGTTACCAGAACAAGGGCATGCGCAAGCGGGACCTGTCGGAGCTCGTGTTCGAGAGCTACCGGCGCGCCGGGCTCGCGCCCACCGTGCAGTTCCTGGACGCGCTGAAGGAGTTCGGGTTCCGCTACGCCACGATCGGCGGGGTGTCGATCGGTATCGAAGATCTGGAGATTCCGGCCGAGAAGGCACCGCTGTTGCACGACGCCGAGGCGCGGGTGGAGCGGTTCCAGCGCGCGTACGCCACGGGCCAGATCACCTTCGGCGAGCGCTACAACAAGGTGATCGACGCCTGGACCCACGCCAACAACGACATCGCCGAGGCGATGGTCGCGACGATGAAGAAGTCCAAGGGCGGCTTCAACCCGGTATTCATGATGTTCGACTCCGGGAGCCGCGGCTCGCGCGACCAGATCCGCCAGCTGGCGGGCATGCGCGGCCTGATGGCGAAGCCGCAGAAGAAACTGACGGGCGGTATCGGTGAAATCATCGAGAGCCCGATCAAGTCGAACTTCCGCGAAGGCCTGTCGGTGCTCGAGTACTTCATCTCGACGCACGGCGCCCGCAAGGGTTTGGCCGACACGGCGTTGAAGACGGCGGACGCGGGGTATCTGACGCGCCGCCTCGTGGACGTGGCGCAGGACGTCACGGTCACCGAGGAGGACTGCGGGACGATTCTAGGCCTCGAGATGGCCGCGCTGAAGGAAGGCGAGGACATCATCGAGCCGCTGCGCGAGCGCATCGTCGGCTGCGTGGCGGCCGAGGACGTGTTCGATCCGCATGAGCTCGACGAGGACGGCGACAAGAGGGTCCTGGTCGGAGCGGGGCAGCTGATCGCCGAGGAGACTGCCGCACACATCGAAGATGCGGGGATCGAGTCCGTGCGCATCCGCTCGGTGCTCACCTGCGAAGCGCGGCGCGGCATCTGCCGCATGTGCTATGGCCGCAACCTCGCCACCATGGATCGGGTGGACCTGGGCGAGGCCGTGGGCATTCTCGCCGCGCAGTCGATCGGCGAGCCGGGCACGCAGCTCACCCTGCGGACCTTCCACATCGGCGGTACGGCGGCACGCATCGCGGAGCAGACGGTGCGCAAGACCAAAGTCGAGGGCGTGATCGAGTACGGCGACCGGCTGGTGTTCGTGACCACGCCGGAGGGCCCGAAGATCGTCACGAGCTACGAAGGCGAGCTGACCCTCAAGGCCGTGCCGGCGGGCGAGAAAGTGAACCTTGCCAAGATCGCGGTGCACTCGCGCTTCCACGTGCCGCTCGGCGCCACGCTGATCGTGGAGGACGGCGCGCGCGTCCCCAAAGACGGCGTCCTGTTCACGTGGGACCCCTACACCAACCCGATTCTCACCGACGTGCCGGGCGTGGTGCGGTTCGTCGACATCGTCGATGACGAGACGGTGCGCGAGGAGCTGGACGAAATCACGGGCCGGCGCCAGCGCGTGATCATCGAGGATCGCGAAAAGAAGCTCCACCCGCACATCGAGGTGGTGCAGAAGAAGGGCGAGAAGGAGAAGCGCCTGCGCGACTTCGTAATCCCCGAGGGCGCCCAGCTGACCGTCGAAGACGGCCAGGAGGTGTACGCGGGGTTGGTGCTGGCCAAGGTGAGCCGCGAGGCGTACAAGACGCGCGACATCACCGGCGGCCTGCCGCGCGTGGCCGAGTTGTTCGAAGCCCGGCGGCCGAAGGATCCGGCGACCATCTCCGAAGTGGACGGCACCGTCCGCTTCGGCGACATCAAGCGCGGCAAGCGCGAGATCTACGTGCACCCCGAAGAGGGCGAACCGCAGCTGTACGAGGTGCCCGCGGGCAAGCACTTGCGCGTGCACGAGGGCGACCGGGTGCGGGCGGGCGACCGCCTCACCGAGGGCCCGGTCAATCCGCACGACATTCTGCGGATCAAGGGTCCGCGCGCGGTGCAGGAATACCTCCTGAACGAAGTGCAGGAGGTGTACCGGCTCCAGGGCGTGAAGATCAACGACAAGCACATCGGCGTGATCGTGCGCCAGATGCTGCAGAAGGTGAAAGTCGTGGATCCGGGCGACACGGAGTCGCTGGAAGGCGAGCACGTGGACAAGCTCACGTTCCGCGAGGCGAACGCGCGGGTCGTGAAGAAGGGCGGCAAGCCGGCCACCAGCGAGCCGTTGCTCCTGGGCATCACCAAGGCGAGTCTCACAACGCAGTCGTTCATTTCGGCGGCTTCGTTCCAGGAGACCACGCGGGTGCTGACCGACGCCGCCATCCGCGGCGCGCGGGACGACTTGCTGGGTCTCAAGGAGAACATCATCATCGGCCATCTGATTCCGGCGGGCACCGGCATCTACCGCTACCACGACATCGAAGTGGAGCCGCCGCCGGATTTCCAGCCCCCGCCGCCGCCCGCCGATCCCCTCACCGGCCTCGCGCCGATCGTGGAGGAAGTGGAAGCGGAGTCGTAGAAGAAGGAAGTACCGCAGCGCCCGGGAGGATTCCGGGCGCTGCGGGCTTCGGCGCCGGCGGGAACCTTGCGACGCCGCAGCGTTACCACTACCGGAGCAAATGACCGCCGTCGCCCTGTTCTTGTGGCAGTTGGCCGCACCTGCCACGTCCTGCGCTTCCCTGGCGGACTCGATCGCCGCCGTGTCTGCCGACACGACGAGCGCCCGCCCCGCGATCCTCGCCCGCCGTCTCGATCAACGTTGTCACGACGACTTCGACGCGTTGTTCAGCGCCGGGGCGGCGCTCGGTCGCGCGGCCCCGTATCGGCCGTTCAGCGTGGGCAACTCATCGGGCGGAGCAGCCGTGCGCCTGCTCGCGCGGGCCGTGGCGCTCCGACCGAAGCATGCGGGTGTCTGGCTCGCGTACGGTGTAGCCCTGCGGAAGACCGGCGGCGTGCAGGTGGACGCCAACCGCGCCATTCAAACCGCGTTGCGCCTGGTCGATGAATTCCCCGACTCCACGCCCGCGCCGTTGCTCGCCCAAATCTATGCGCAGGCGGCACTCTATCTCCAGGATTGGGTGGATCGCGCGCGCTGGCTCAAGGACGGCTCACGCTTGGGAGTGGTGACGCTCGCGTGCGCCAATCTGGGCGCGTTCTGTGAGAACTTCACGCAACCGGCCCGCTTCAACGACGAGCTGGACGACGCCGCTCCCGTCGACCCCGGTCTTGCCGAGCGGCGCGAGACGCTTCTCCGCTACTACGGCCGCGCGCTGCGCTTCGACCCCACCAACCTCGACGTCGCGCTGCGCGACGCTCGCGAATTGGCGCTGGGAGAGGAATGGGAGCAAGTGCAGGACCTGGCGGACGCGCGCGGCGCGGCAGCCGACGCGCCGGGGTTGCTGCGGGCGGTGGCGGGGCTGGCGCGCTACCGGCTGGGGCGTTACGCGGCGGCCGACAGCGCGTTCGAGGGAGCGATCCCGCAATTACCCGACCCGCTGCGCCGCTGGTACGACCCCCCGCCCCGGGGTCTCGACACGGTGCCCGACTACTGGTCGCGCGCGCGCCCCCTCTGGCTTGCGCCCTTCAACGAGATCCGGCTCGAGTACTGGGCGCGCGTGACGTACGCACTGCTCGTGCTGCACGACCGCGAGGGGGGTGTGACCGGTCCAGAAACACCTCAAGGAGATGCGTTATTGCGCTACGGCTGGCCGCAGCGCGTGACGCAGGTCGAGCGCGACGCACAGAAGGTGCTCGAATGGTCCCAGCAGTACAACGCGCTCTACATCCTCGGGTGCCTGTGGGACACGATGGACGCGACGAAATGCGAGCCCGGCGGCGGGTCGGGGCACAGCAAAGACGTTTCGGGGGGGCGGTGGGTGTTCTGGACATACGAGCACGAACGGCCCAGCATGATCTTCGAGCAGCGGCCCGGCATCCGGGTGGCACGCTACGAGCGGGAGGCACCCGCCGAGCAATACGCGGGAGAGGTACGCGAGGCCACGCCGCTCACGTTTCGCTCCAAACTCGTCACGCGGCCATTCCGCTTGCCCGTCCAGGTCGCCCGATTCCGCGGCACCGGGCCCGATCGGACGGCGGTCGCGTTGTTCGGACTGGTGCCTGCCAAACAGATGGAACTGCCGCCTGCGGACTCCATCGCCACGGCCCTGTTCGTCTTCTATGACACTGTGGGAATGCCGCCGGTCGCGCGTCAGAACGCCAACACGGTGCCGGGCGCGGCTCTGGCCCTTACTTACCGCGTGACTCTCCCCGTGGGCCGTTACGTCTACAGCATGGAGGCATTCAGTCCGGAATCGGCCAGCGCGGCGGTGGCGCGGGACTCACTGCGTGCGCCGTACTGGGCCCCCGAGGCCCTCTCGTTGTCGGACTTGGTAGTTGCGCACCGGGCTGATCCGCCGGAAGGAGGAGCGGCGCTGACTTGGAGCGATCTGCATCTGGAGCCCAGCCGGACGCTCGAAGTGACGGCCGGTAGCGCGCTCTGGCTGGTCTGGGAAGTTTACGGGTTGCCCCCGGATAGTCGCGGGCTCGGCACGTACGACGTCACGTTGAGTGTGCTGGACCGGAATGACCACCCACTAGCCGTGCGGCTGCTGTCCCGGCTCGGCTTGCGCCGGCCGCCCGCCGCCTCGGCTGTTACGTTGCAGTGGCGATCCGAACGCCCTGAGGCGGCCGACGGCCGCGCACTCGAGGTGGTCGCCGTGCAGCTGCCGCCGGACGCTCGGGGTGCCTACCGGTTGCGTGTTACCGCTCGCGATGCGGCTGGCCGCGAGGCGGCGAGCGAGCGGGATATCGGTATCATTAAGCCATGATCCCGGCTGTCCTCCTGCTGCAGGTCGCGACCGCAGCTGCGCCGCGCCCCGCGTCCAAATGCGCGATGCTGAGCGACTCGGTCGTCGCCACGGCGGATTCGGTGCCTAACCGCGCCGTCGGCTTCGCCCGCACCATAGGTCGCGAATGCCGCAACGACTTCGGCGCTCTGTTTCGTGCCGGGCGCGCCCTGAACCGCGGCGCCAGCTTCAAGGGGTCGCAGCGCAACTATGCCCTGCGCGACCAGGCACAGCGCTTGCTCGACCGCGCCACCCAGCTGCACCCGCGCGATGCCGTCGCGTGGCTCGAGTACGGCACGCTGCTCCGCAAGATCGGGGGCATCCAGATCGACGCGCAGCGCGCCATCCAAAAAGCCCTCGCCCTTGCCGAGCAGTACCCCGACTCCACCGATCCCCTGTTGCTGGCGGCGGTCGAGCTGCAGCGCGCGCGCTACGCTCAGGACCTGGTGGACCGCCAGCGCTGGCTCAAGAACCCGGTCGCGCTGCCGATCAGCACGCCGTCGTGCGGCGCCATGGGCGCGTTTTGCGAGAACTACATTCGTCCCGCGCAGTTCAACCAGGCGTTGCAAGAGGCCGCGCGCTTCGATCAGAGTCTGCGTGAACGGCGCGAGGAGCTGCTGCACCTCTACGAGCGCGTGCTGGTGCTCGACCCCCAGAATGGGGAAGCGGCCGGGCGCTACGCGCGCGAGCTCGCCCTCGGCGGCGAATGGGAGCGGCTCGCGAGCTTCGCTGACGAGGTCGCCACCCGCGGCGTGGCGTCCGGATTCTTCCGCATCGTGGCGGCGCTCGCGGCAGAGCGCAGCGGCCGACCGCGTCTCGCGGATTCGCTGTTGGAGACGACCGTGTCGCAGCTCCCCGACTCGCTGCGCCGCTGGTTCGAGCGGCTGCCTGCGGGGCTCGACTCGGTCCCCGATTTCTGGAACCGCGCCCGACCGCTGTGGATCGTGCCGTACGATGAGCTGCGCCTCGCCTACCGCACGCGTGTGGCGTACGCCCTGCTGGTCCTGCGCGACCGCGAAGGCGAGGTGGCGGGGCCCGATACGCCGGTGGGCGACGCGCTGCTCCGCTACGGCTGGCCGGCGATGGTTACGCAGATCGAGCGCGACCCGAGCAAGATCCTGGGCGCGGGGCAGGAGGCCGCCGCCCAAGCGCTGCTCAGCTGTGTGGGGGCGGACGCGGGCGGCAACCCCGGCGCGTGCGAGGCGGGCGCGGGGGTGGGGAATCAAACCGATGGCTCGGGCGGCCGCTGGCTGTTCTGGACCTACGCCATGGACCGCCCCTCGATGATCTTCGAGCAGCGTCCAGGCATGCGCGTGGCGCGCTACATGCGCGACGCGCCGGCCGAGCAGTACGCCGGCCAGCTGCGCGAAGCGAGCCCCCTCACCTTCGCGTCCCGGCTCGCCCCCAAGAGCTTCCACCTGCCCGTCCAGGTGGCGCGATTCAAGGGGGAGAGCGGGGGGCTTACCACGCTCGCGATCTTTGGCCTGGTGCCGGCCCATCAAATGGCGCTGCCGCCCAGTGACTCGATCAGCGCGGGCTTGTTCGTATTCACCGACACTGCGGGCTTCCCGATCGCCGCGCAGCAGGTGGGCCGCTACGCGCCGGGCGAAGGTCTCGCGCTTTCCTATCGCGCGCCCCTGCCCACCGGTCGGTACTCCTACGACGTCGAGGCTTATGCTGAGGGTGCGGGCGCGGCCGCGACCGCGCGCGATACGGTTACCTTGCCCGCTTGGCGCGCGGACACGTTGACCATGTCCGACCTGCTGGTGGCGCACCAGCTGAGCCCGCGCTCCGACGCCCCAGCGCTCACGTGGCGCGACCTGCTGTTGCAGCCCAGCCGCACCCTCACCGTGACCCCGGGCGCGAACCTCTGGATCGCGTGGGAGACCTACGGCCTGAAGCCGAGCGAGCAAGCCACCGGGCGCTACCACGTCGCGGTCACCGTGCAGGACGTCACCGCCAAGCCGTTGCTGGTGAGGCTGGTGCGCCGGCTCGGTGGCACCAGCGGCCCGGCCCCGGGGGTGACGCTGGAATGGGACTCGGAGCGCCCCCTGGCGGCGGACGGCCGGGCCCTGGAATACGTCGCCATCCAGCTGCCGGCCGAGGCGGCGGGCGACTACCAGCTGGTGGTCACGTTGAAGGACCCGCAAGGCCGCACCACGCAGACGACGCGCCGGATCTCCATCCTGGTGCCCGGTGCCGCGAAGTAGCCCCGGTTGACCTAACCCCAAGTCCCCGCTTATGATTCAAGTCTGTCCCGCCGGTTTTTGCATCGGCAGGGGTCGATAGGGAACTCGGTACCGGGAAGACATGCCGACCATCAACCAGCTCGTCCGGCACGGCCGCAGAGAAGTGGCCAAGAAGGAAAAGGCGCCCGCGCTGCGCTCGAACCCGCAGAAGCGGGGCGTCTGCACGCGGGTCTACACGACGACGCCCAAGAAGCCGAACTCGGCGCTGCGGAAGGTCGCGCGCGTGCGGCTCACCAACGGCTTCGAGGTGACGGCCTACATCCCGGGCGAGGGGCACAACCTGCAGGAGCACTCGATCGTGATGATTCGCGGCGGGCGCGTGAAGGACCTGCCGGGCGTCCGCTACCACATCATTCGTGGCACGCTGGATGCGGCCGGGGTGAATGACCGCAAGAAGTCGCGGTCGAAGTACGGTGCCAAGCGGCCCAAGGAGGCCGGGAAGTGAGCCGACGCAAGAAGGCGGTCCGCCGGCCCGTGCCGGCCGATCCGCGTTACGATAGCCAGACCGTCTCCAAGTTCGTCAACAATCTGATGGACCGGGGCAAGAAGTCGCTGTCGGAGCGGGTGTTCTACAGCGCGATGGACCTGATCGAGCAGCGCACCGGACAGCCCGGCGTGAACGTCTTCAAGCAGGCGCTGTCCAACGCCAAGCCGGCGCTGGAAGTGAAGTCGCGCCGCGTCGGTGGCGCCACATACCAGGTGCCGGTGGAAGTGCGGCCCGAGCGCCGCACCGCGTTGGCCATGCGCTGGCTCATTCAGTACTCGCGCGCGCGCCGCGAAAAGACGATGTCGGAGCGGTTGGCGGCGGAGATGATCCTCGCCTCGAAGGGCGAGGGCGAGACGATCAAGAAGAAGGAAGACACGCACCGCATGGCGGAGGCGAACCGGGCCTTCGCGCATTACCGGTGGTAGACTGAAACCAGTGTAAGGGCGCGGCGGTGCCGCGCTTCGACACGCAGACCGACAATCCCGGGACCCTGCACTAAGGGATCCTGCATCCAGGGCGGCATGCCGCCCGGATGATGGCGGAGCGAGACCGGCCCAACGGTGGGCGCCAGGTCGCCCCGCATTTTTGCTGAATAGAGCGCTGCTTAAAGGACGGAAATGGCTCGTACCACGCCGCTCGAAAAGATTCGGAATATCGGCATCATGGCCCACATTGATGCCGGGAAAACGACTACGACCGAGCGCATCCTCTATTACACGGGCCGCACCTACAAGCTGGGTGAGGTGCACGACGGTACGGCCACGATGGACTGGATGGAGCAGGAGCAGGAGCGCGGCATCACGATCACCTCCGCGGCCACCACCACCTTCTGGAACCGCTTCGAGCAGCAGTACCGCATCAACATCATCGATACGCCGGGCCACGTGGATTTCACCGTCGAGGTGGAGCGCAGCCTGCGCGTGCTCGACGGCGCCGTGACCGTGCTCGACGCGGTGGGCGGCGTGGAGCCGCAGACCGAGACGGTATGGCGCCAGGCGGACCGCTACGGCGTGCCGCGCATCGTCTTCGTCAACAAGATGGACCGCGTGGGCGCGGACTTCGAGCGCTGCGTCGCGATGGTGCAGGACCGCCTCGGCGCCAAGCCGGTCGTGATCCAGCTGCCGCTCGGCTCGGGCGAGCTGTTCACCGGCATCGTCGACTTGGTGCGGCAGATCGAGATCGTCTACGACGATGAAACGTTGGGCAAGAAGTACGTCGAGGGACCCATCCCGGCGGCCCTGCTCGACCGAGTGAAGGAGATGCGCCACCTGATGCTCGAGGCCGTGGTGGAGCACGACGACGCGATCCTGCACAAGTATCTCGAAGGGCAGCCGCTCTCGGAGGCGGAGATCCGCACCGTGTTGCGCAAGGCGACGCTCGCGGGGCACGTCGTCCCCGTGATCTGCGGCGCCGCGTTCAAGAACAAGGGCGTGCAGGCGTTGCTCGATGCCGTGGTCGACTTCCTGCCGGCGCCGGTGGATGTGGCGGCGATCAAGGGGCACCTGCCGCACCACGACGCGACCCTCGCCGAGCGCAAGGCGTCCGACGAAGAGCCGTTCGCGGCGCTGGCGTTCAAGATCATGACCGACCCCTATGTCGGGAAGTTGACCTTCTTCCGCGTCTATTCGGGCGTCCTCACCGCCGGCTCCTACATCTACAACAGCACCAAAGACCGCCGCGAGCGGATCGGCCGGCTGCTGCAGATGCACGCGAACAAGCGCGAGGAAATCGAGGAGGTGCGCGCGGGCGACATCGCCGCGGCCATCGGCCTGAAGGACACCAAGACGGGCGACACGCTGTGCGTGGAAGAGCACCCGATCATCCTCGAGGCCATGAAGTTCCCCGAGCCCGTGATCTCGGTGGCGATCGAGCCCAAGACCAAGGCCGACCAAGACAAGCTGGGCGTGGCGCTGCAGAAGCTGTCGGAGGAAGATCCGACCTTCCGCGTGCACACGGACACGGAGACCAGCCAGACGATCATCAGCGGCATGGGCGAGCTGCACCTCGAGATCATCGTCGAGCGCATGAAGCGCGAGTTCAAGGTCGAGGCGAACGTGGGCCGCCCGCAGGTGGCGTACCGCGAGACGATCCGCAAGCGCGTGGAAGACGTCGAGGGCAAGTTCATCCGCCAGACCGGCGGCCGCGGCCAGTACGGCCACGTGGTGCTCAACGTCGAGCCGGGCCCGCCGGGCTCGGGCTTCGTGTTCGAGGACAACATCGTGGGCGGCACCGTCCCCAAGGAGTACATCGGGCCGGTGGAGCAGGGCGTGAAGGAAGCGCTGGAGAACGGCGTGCTCGCGGGCTATCCGATGGTGGACGTGAAGGTCGAGCTGGTGGACGGCTCCTACCACGACGTCGACTCCAGCGAAATGGCGTTCAAGATCGCGGGCTCGATGGGCGTGAAGGAGGCCGTGCGCAAGGCGGGCCCGGTGCTGCTCGAGCCGATCATGGACGTGGAAGTCGTGACGCCGTCGGAGTACATGGGCGACGTGATCGGCGACCTGTCGGCCCGGCGCGGCAAGATCGGCGGCATGACCGAGCGCGGTGGCGCGCAGGTCGTGGCCGCGAGCGTGCCGCTGTCCGACATGTTCGGCTACTCGACCACGCTGCGCTCGATGAGCCAGGGGCGCGCCGTCTTCCACATGCAGTTCAGCCACTACGCGGAAGTGCCGAAGGCGAAGGCTGAAGAGATCATCAGCAAGATCAAGAGCTAACGGACCAGAGGAGATCATGGGCAAGGCCAAGTTTGAGCGGACGAAGCCGCACGTGAACGTCGGGACGATCGGGCACGTGGATCACGGCAAGACGACCCTGACGGCGGCGCTGACCAAGGTGTCGGCCGACGCGGGGCTCGCCACCTATGTCAGCTACGACCAGGTGGCGAAGGCCTCCGAGAGCCAGGGCCGGCGCGACGCGACGAAGATCTTGACGATTGCGACGAGCCACGTGGAGTATGCGACGACGGCGCGGCATTACGCGCACGTCGACTGCCCGGGGCACGCCGACTACGTGAAGAACATGATCACGGGCGCGGCCCAGATGGACGGGGCGATCTTGGTGGTGAGTGCGGTGGACGGGCCGATGCCGCAGACGCGCGAGCACATCTTGCTCGCGCGCCAGGTGAACGTGCCGGCGATTGTCGTGTTCTTGAACAAGTGCGACCTGATCGACGACCCCGAGCTGTTGGATCTGGTGGAGCTCGAGGTGCGCGAACTCTTGAGCAAGTATGAGTATGCGGGCGACGACATCCCGGTGATCCGGGGGGCCGCGCTCAAGGCGATCGAGGGCGACAAGCAGTGGGTGGGGAAGGTCCAGGAGCTGCTGGCGGCCCTGGATGCCTCGATCCCGATTCCCAAGCGCGACATCGACAAGCCGTTCCTGATGCCGGTGGAGGACGTGTTCTCCATCACCGGGCGCGGCACGGTGGCGACAGGCCGCATCGACCGCGGCAAGGTGAAGGTCCAGGACGAAGTCGAGATGGTGGGCTTCGGCACGGACAAGAAGGTGGTGGTCACGGGGGTCGAGATGTTCCGCAAGCTGCTGGACGACGGGCAGGCGGGCGACAACGTCGGGCTGCTGCTGCGCGGCGTGGAGAAGACGGACGTGGAGCGGGGGATGGTCTTGGCGAAGCCCGGGAGCATCACGCCGCACACGCAGTTTGAAGCCGAGGTGTACGTGCTGACCAAGGAGGAGGGGGGCCGGCACACGCCCTTCTTCAAGGGGTATCGGCCGCAGTTTTATCTGCGCACGACGGATGTGACGGGGACGGTGGAGCTGCCGGCGGGGGTGGAGATGGTGATGCCGGGCGACAACACGAAGATGACCATCGAGCTGATCACGCCGATCGCGATGGAAGACCAGCTGCGGTTTGCGATCCGCGAAGGCGGCCGGACGGTGGGCGCCGGCGTGGTCACGAAAATCTTGAAGTAAGGGGCGGACCGTGCCGCGCGAGAACATCATTATGGAGTGCACGGTGTGCAAGAGCCGGAACTACTTCACCACGAAGAACCGGCGCAAGCACCCCGAACGGGCGGAGTGGAAGAAGTTCTGCCCGCGCTGCAACAAGCAGCAGGCGCACAAGGAATCGAAGTAGGTGTCGACCGAAGCGATGACAGGTCCGGGGCGGCGCAATCTGGCGCTGCGCGTCGTGGATTTCCTGCGCGACGTGCGCGCGGAAATGCGCAAAGTCACCTGGCCCACGATGGATGAGCTCCGGAAAGCGACGATGGTGATCATCGCCTTCGTCGCGTTCCTGGGGTTCACGATCGGCGTGATGGACACCATCCTGCAGTTCGTGCTGGTGACTGCCATCGCGAAGTGGTTCTGATGTCCGAGCACCGTTGGTATGCGATTCAGACGACCGCCGGCCACGAGAACAAGGTGCGGTCGTTGATCGAGCGGCGCATCAAGGACGATACCCGCCCCGACGAGGAGAAGCCGATCCGGCAGGCCCTGGTCCCCACCCAGGAAGTGGTGGAGATCAAGAACGGCAAGAAGGTGAACGTGGAGCGCAAGATCTATCCCGGCTACGTGCTCGTGGAGATGGTCTTGAATCAGGAAACGATCCACGTCATCAACTCGATCCAGGGCGTGATCAAGTTTGTGGGCACGGGCCGGTTGCCGATGCCGCTGCGCCAGGACGAAGTGAACCGCTTGCTGGGCATCGAAGCCGCCGTGCCGGAAGAGGAGCCGACCGAGGCGATTCCGTTCCTCGTCGGGCAGGTCGTGGAGATCACGGAAGGGCCGTTTTCGGATTTCAGCGGCACCGTGGAGGAAGTCATTCCGGACAAGGGCAAAGTCCGGGTCTCGGTCTCGCTGTTCGGGCGGCCGACGTCGGTGGAGCTGGATTACTTGCAATTGAAAGCGCACTAGTCCCTAGTCGCTAGCCGGCTAGTCCCTTCACCACGGGGAGTCCAGTGGGAGCCCGCGAGACGGGCGCGAGACGAGGAGCACATGGCCAAACCGATTACCGCAGTCGTGAAGCTGCAAGTTGCCGCCGGGCAGGCGACGCCTGCCCCGCCGGTCGGTACCGCGCTCGGGCCCCATGGCATCAACATCATGGAGTTCGTGAAGCAGTTCAACGCGAAAACCGGCAAAGAGATGGGGATGATCACCCCGGTCGAAGTTACGATCTTCAAGGACCGGACGTTCACCTTCATCACCAAGACGCCGCCCGCCGCGATCCTCCTCAAAAAGGAAGCGGGCATCGAGAAGGGCTCGGCCACCTCCAACCGCCAGAAGGTGGGGAAGGTGACGCGCGCGCAACTCAAGAAGATCGCCGAGATCAAGATGCCGGACTTGAACGCCACCTCGCTCGAAGCGGCGATGAAGATGGTGGCGGGCACGGCCCGTTCGATGGGGCTGGAGGTCGTGGACTGATGCGCACGCACGGCAAGCTGTACCGCGCGGCGGTCGCGACCCTCGAGCCCAAGAAGCTGTACGCGGCGCGCGAAGCGGTGGATCGCGTGAAAGCCGCGGCGTTCGCCAAGTTCGACGAGTCGGTCGACGTGGCGGTGCGGCTGGGCGTCGACCCCAAGCACGCCGACCAGGTCGTGCGCGGCACGGTCTCGCTGCCGCACGGCACCGGCAAGACGGTGCGCGTGCTGGCGATCGCGGCGGGCGACAAGGCCAAGGAGGCCGAGGCTGCGGGCGCCGATTTCGTGGGCGTCGAGTACATCCAGAAGATCAAGGACGGCTGGCTCGACACGGACGTGATCGTGGCGACCCCGGACCTGATGGGCCAGCTCGCGCCGCTGGGCAAGATCCTGGGCCCGCGCGGCTTGATGCCCAATCCCAAGGCGGGCACCGTCTCGATGGACGTGGGACGAGCGGTGAAGGAGCTGAAGGCGGGCAAGATCGAGTTCCGCGTGGACAAGAGCGGCATCGTGCACGCGCCGATCGGCAAGAAGTCCTTCGCCCCGGACGCGCTGGCGGAGAACCTCCAGCACTTCCTCGAGGCGATCGTCCGGGCGAGGCCCGCGGCGGCTAAGGGCCACTACATCCGGTCCATCACGGTCTCCAGCACCATGGGACCGGGTGTGCCGCTCGATCCGGCGGTGTACGCATGATTCGCACCAAGGCGCAGAAGCAGGAGAGCGTGACGGCGCTGGCGACCAAGCTGAAGCGCTCGCCCACCGTCTACGTGACGGATTTCACCGGGCTCAACGTCGCCCGCATCACGGATCTGCGGCGCAAGCTGCGAGCCGCGGGCGTCGAGTACGTGGTCGTGAAGAACACGCTGGCGCTGCGCGCGTTCGGCGAGGCGCAGCTGACGGGACTGGATGCGCACCTCGCGGGGCCCACGGCCCTGGTGCTGGCGGGCGCCGATCCCGTGGCGGCGGCGAAGGTGCTGGCGGACTTCGCCAAGGAGCACGAGAAGCCCGCGATCAAGATCGGACTGGTGGACGGCAAGGCGGTGACGCCGGAGCAGGTGAAGCGGCTCGCGACGCTGCCGTCCCGGGTGGAGCTGTTGGCCCAGCTGGGCGGCGCGTTGCAGGCGCCGCTGGCCAACTTCGTCGGTGCGCTGAACGGATTGCTGCTGCTGATGGTGGGTGCCCTCGAGGCGCTCAAGACCAAGCGGGCCTCGGGCGCCGCTTCTTAAGGAGAGCACACATGGCGACGCAAACGATGAGCAAGGACGACATCCTCGAAGCCATCGGCCACATGTCGGTGACCGACCTGGCCGAGTTGATCGAGGCGTTCAAGGAGAAGTTCGGCGTGACCATCGCCGCTCCGGCGGCGGCGCCCGCGGCGGCTGCCGCGGCCGCGGCGCCGGCGGCCGAAGAGAAGACCGAGTTCACCGTCGTGCTCAAGGACGGCGGCGAGAAGAAGATCCAGGTCATTAAGGAAGTCCGGACCCTGACGAGCCTGGGCCTGAAGGAGGCCAAGGACCTCGTCGAGGCCGGCGGGGTGATTAAGGAAGGCGTGTCCAAACAAGAAGCCGAAGAAGCCAAAAAGAAGCTCGAAGCGCAGGGCGCGGTCGTCGAGCTGAAGTAGCCCGGGCGAACACGCCAGCGGCCATGGGGGCCGCCGGCGCTCGACCTCGGCTCACTTCGGTTCACGACATGCGCGCATTTGCCAGACTTCTGCTCGTTATTTCGAGCCCCCAGCGTCGCCCCCGGCCCGCCGTCCGGCGGGGGGCGCGGGGGCCTTTTGCGCCGTTTCCAAAGGACTGACGGATGAGCCAGACACTACCGGTTTTGTCGTTCGCGAAGCTGGAGACGGGGATGCCGATGCCCCACCTCCTCGACATCCAGACGCGCGCCTTCGCGTCGCTGCTGCAACCCGATGGGAAGGGCGCCGAGCGCTCCGACATGGGGTTGGAGCGCGTGTTCAAGGATGTCTTCCCGATCGCCGACGTGAACGGGAATTACTCGCTCGAGTTCGTGAAGTACGCGCTCGGGGAGCCCAAGTACACCGTCGAGGAGTGCATCGAGCGCGACATGACGTACTCGGTGCCGCTCAAGGCGACGCTGCAGCTCGTGGTGATGGAAGAGGTGGGCGAGACGGTCAAGACGAAGCGCCCCAAGAACATCATCGAGAAGGAAGTCTACCTCGGCGAGCTGCCGATTCTCACGCCCCTGGGCACGTTCGTCATCAACGGGGCCGAGCGCGTGATCGTGTCGCAGCTGCACCGCTCGCCCGGCGTGGTGTTCGAGGAGAGCACGCATCCCAACGGCCAGCGCCTGTTCTCGGCGCGCATCATCCCGTTCCGCGGCTCGTGGGTCGAGTTCACGATCGACATCCACGACGTGGTCTACGTGCACATCGACAAGAAGAAGAAATTTCCGGCCACGGCCCTGTTGCGCGCGTTCGGCTACGGCACCAACGCCGAGATCCTGAAGCTGTTCTACGCCACCAAGGAGCTCGACATCACGGGCAAGCTCGAGGGCCGCGCGCAGAAGCGCGAGGTGCTCGGCACCCTGCTGGCGCAGGACGTGCCCGATCCGGAGAACAAGAAGGGTGAGCCGCTCGGCAAGATCGGCGATGAGCTCACGCTCGAGAAATTCAACACGTTCCGGCGGGCGGGCATCAGCCGCGTGAAGGTGTTCGCGGGCTACACCGCGCTCGACCTGCGCGACGACGCGCAGCCCACCACGACGCGCGAGCGCGAGCAGAAGTACATCCTCGCCTTCGACGTGGCGGACCCGGAGACCGGCGAGGTGATCGCCGAGAGCGGGCGCGAGCTGTCCGACACGCTGCGCAAGCGCTTGCTCAAGGCCACGGTGACCAAGGTGGACGTGCTGCTGCCGGCGGGCCGCAGCGAGTCGCCCCTGATCAAGAACACGCTGATCAAGGACCCGACGCACTCCGAGGCGGAGGCGCTGGAGCAGATCTACACGCTGCTGCGGCCCGGCGAGGCGCCGAATCTCGAGACCGCGCGCCAGGCGCTGGAGCGCCTGTTCTTCCACCCCAAGCGCTACGACCTGGGGCGGGTGGGCCGCTACAAGATCAACCAGCGGCTCAAGGTGGGCGTCGCCAAGGACCACACGGTCCTCACCGAGGACGACTTCATCGCGATCATCCGCTACCTGATCGAGCTGCGTGAAGGCCGCGGCTATACCGACGATATCGACCACCTGGGTAACCGCCGGGTGCGCTCGGTGGGCGAACTGATCGCCAATCAGTTCTCGGTGGGCCTGTCGCGCATGGCGCGGCTCATCAAGGAGCGAATGAGCATCAACAACGATCCCGAGCGCATCACGCTCGACGATCTGGTCAACGCGCGGACCGTGAGCGCCGTGATTCAGGCGTTCTTCGGCAGCTCGCAGCTGTCGCAGTTCATGGATCAGACCAATCCGCTGGCGGAGCTGACGCACAAGCGGCGCCTGTCGGCCCTTGGACCGGGCGGCCTGACGCGCGAGCGCGCCGGCTTCGAAGTGCGTGACGTGCACTACAGCCAGTACGGCCGCATGTGCCCGATCGAGACGCCGGAAGGTCCGAACATCGGCCTGATCACGAGCCTCTCGTGCTACGCCCGCGTCAACGACCTCGGCTTCATCGAGACGCCGTACCGCGTGGTGAAGGACAGCCGTGTCACCGACGACATCCGTTGGCTGTCCGCCTCGGAGGAGGAGGAGTACGCGGTGGCGCAGGCCAACGCGCCGCTGGACGAGAACGGTCGCTTCGTGGACGAGCTGGTGTTGTGCCGCAAGCGCGACGACTACCCGCTGCTGCCAGCCGCGCGGATCGACTTCATGGACGTGGCGCCGGAGCAGCTGGTGTCGATCGCCGCGGCGCTGATTCCGTTCCTCGAGCACGACGACGCCAACCGCGCGTTGATGGGCTCGAACATGCAGCGGCAGTCCGTACCGTTGCTCTTCCCGCGCACGCCCCTCGTGGGCACGGGTCTCGAGGAGAAAGTGGCCCGGGACTCAGGGGCGGTGGTGATCGCGCGACGCGCCGGGACGGTGCAGCGCGTGACGGCGGACGAAATCATCATCGACACGGGCGGCGACGACAGCCGTCCCGGCGAGAATCCGCTGGCGCGGCTCAAGCAGCACGACCGCTACCGGCTGAAGAAGTTCTGGCGCACCAATCAGGACACGGCCATCAACCAGCGGCCGCTCGTCGCGGTGGGGCAGAAGGTCAAGACCGGCCAGATCATCGCCGACGGCGCCGGCACTGACCGGGGCGAGATCGCGCTCGGCGCGAACGTGGTGGTCGCGTTCATGCCGTGGTATGGGCACAACTTCGAGGATGCCATCGTCCTGTCGGAGCGCCTGGTGAAGGACGATGTGTACTCGTCAATCCACATCCAGGAGCTGGAGCTCCACGTGCGCGACACCAAGCGCGGCCGTGAAGAGATCACGCGCGAAATCCCCAACGTGGCCGAGGAATCGCTCGTCGATCTCGACGAGCGGGGCATCGTCCGCATCGGCGCGCACGTCAAGGCGGGCGACATCCTCGTGGGCAAGATCACGCCCAAGGGCGAGACCGAGCTGTCGCCGGAAGAGAAACTGCTGACGGCTATCTTCGGCGAGAAGGCGAAGGACGTGAAGGATTCGTCCTTGAAGGTGCCGCCGGGGATGGAGGGCGTCGTCATCGACGTGAAGATCTTCTCGCGCATCGAAGACCAGGTGGTGGAGAAGGACCGCGGCGAGCGCATCGGCGAGGTGCGGCGCGTGGAGGGCGAGGAGAAAGCCCGCATCACCGAGGCCGTGTTCTCCGAGCTGCGCGAGCTGCTCGCGGGCCAGGAGCTGGGCCTGATGCTCAAGGCCGGCACCGTGGAGGAGTTCCTCCCCGGCGGCACCAAGCTCACGAAGCAGCAGCTCGCCGAGCTGAACTTCGTCGACGTCGACCTGAAGACGCTGCGCGTGTCGAACAAGGGCGTGAACGAGAAGATCCGGGCCCTGTTGGACGCCGCCACGGGCGAGCGGGCCAAACTCGAGGAGAAGGCGGAGGATCAGATCGACAAGATCCTCCAGCCCGACGAGCTGCCGCCCGGCGTGATCCAACTGGTGAAAGTCTACCTCGCCGAGAAGCGCAAGATCTCCGTGGGCGACAAGATGGCCGGCCGCCACGGCAACAAGGGCATCATCGCCCGCATCGTGCCGGAAGAGGACATGCCGTTCCTCCCGGACGGGTCGCCGGTGGACATCGTCCTCAATCCGCTGGGCGTGCCGTCGCGTATGAACGTGGGTCAGATCCTCGAGACCCACCTCGGCTGGGCCGCGGCGATTCTCGGCTTCGAGGCCAAGACGCCCGTCTTCCAGGGTGCCAACGAGACCGAGATCGGCGCCTTGATGCGGCTCGCCGGTCTGCAGTGGGCCGCCGAGACGCTGCGGCTCGAGCAGCGGCCGCCGGAGCTCGACCCCGACACCGTTCGCGCGGTGGCGGACGACCTGCGGCACCTGCCCGCAGGCAACGGGAACCGGCCGGATGTGGCGACGGCGGGATTGTCGCTGCTGGCGCACCGGGCGCTGACGCCGGCGACGCGCGAGCTGTTCCGGCGGCTCGAGGACTTCCTCAAGTTCGCAGCCAAGGACTTGGCGGAGCGCGAGCTCGCCCAGCGGCGTATCGAGAAGGAAGCGCACGAAGCGCGGCTCGAGGCGGCGGAGCTCGGCAAAGTCGAGAAGGCCGGTCTCAAGGCCGGGGTCAAGGAAATCGAAAAGTTCCTGGCGAACGACAAGCCCCAGGACGTGCTGGCGGCGGTCGGCCTGCCGGGTCTGGCGGCGCTGCTCGGCCCCAAGGCCGACGCGGACGTGGACGTGGCGGTGCGCGAGTTGTTGGAGCGCGCGGGCTTCTCGCCGATGGGCAAGGCGCGGCTGCGCGACGGCCGCTCGGGCGAGCAGTTCGCCTCGCTCGTCACCGTCGGCTCGATCTACATGATGAAGCTGTCGCACCTGGTGGACGACAAGATTCACGCGCGGTCCATCGGTCCGTATTCACTCGTGACGCAGCAGCCGCTCGCCGGCAAGGCGCAGTTCGGCGGCCAGCGGTTCGGCGAAATGGAAGTGTGGGCGCTCGAGGCGTACGGCGCGGCGCACACGCTGCAGGAAATTCTCACGGTCAAGTCGGACGACGTGAACGGCCGTAGCCGAGTGTACGAGGCCATCGTCAAGGGGCAGAACCTGCCGAAACCCGGCATCCCCGAGTCCTTCAACGTCTTGGTGAAGGAACTCCAGGCTTTGGGGTTGAAGGTGACCCTGGGCGTCACCGAAGAAGTTGAAGAGTAAGGGGAGGGAGACGCGATGATCGACTTCCGGAGCGGGCGCGAGCCGAAGGGCACGAGCTTCGACTTCATACAGATCCGGATCGCCGCCCCCGAAGAAATTCGGGGCCCGCGCGATTCCAAAGAGCGCGAGCGCCTGGAGCTGCAGGGGCAGCGTACCTGGTGGTCGTGGGGCGAAGTCACCAAGCCCGAGACCATCAACTACCGGTCGTTCAAGCCGGAACGGGATGGGCTCTTCTGCGAGCGCATCTTCGGTCCGGTGAAGGACTGGGAGTGCCACTGCGGCAAGTACAAGCGCATTCGCTACCGCGGCGTGATCTGCGACCGCTGCGGCGTCGAGGTGACGCTGTCGAAGGTGCGCCGCGAGCGCATGGGTCACATTGAGCTCGCGGTGCCGGTGGCGCACATCTGGTTCTTCAAGACGCTGCCGTCGCCGATGGGCAACCTGCTCGATCTCACGCTGCGGGATCTCGAGCGGGTGATCTACTATACGAACTACGTCGTGATCGAACCGGGCCAGCAGGAGGTGGAGGTCCGCGAGCTGATCGACGAGGACCGCTACCTCGAGCTGCGCCAGAAGGCGAAGGCCGAGGGCGACCAGGCGTTCAAAGCCGACATCGGCGCGCCGGCGGTGCGGTCGCTGCTCGAGAAGCTCAACATCGACAAGCTGTCCGACGAGCTGAAGGAGTCGGTGGCCACGGAGACGAGCCAGCATCGCAAGAAGCAGATGCTGAAGCGGCTCAAGATCGTGGACGCGTTCCGCAACTCGGGCCAGGTGGGCGAGTTGCGCAACGACCCGCGCTGGATGATTCTCGACGTGGTGCCCGTGATTCCGCCCGACCTGCGGCCGCTGGTGCCGCTCGACGGCGGGCGCTTTGCCACGTCGGACCTGAACGACCTGTATCGCCGCGTGATCAACCGGAACAACCGGCTGCAGAAGCTGATCCTGCATCGGGCGCCGGAGGTCATCCTGCGCAACGAGAAGCGCATGCTGCAGGAGGCGGTGGACGCGCTGTTCGACAACGGCCGCCGTTCCAAGGCGATTCGCGGGCGTGGCAAGCGGCCGCTCAAGTCGCTGTCGGACATGCTCAAGGGCAAGCAGGGCCGGTTCCGCCAGAACCTGCTCGGCAAGCGTGTGGACTACTCGGGCCGCGCGGTGATCGTGGTCGGTCCTGAGCTGCGGCTGCCCCAGTGCGGCCTGCCCAAGGCGATGGCGGTGGAATTGTTCAAGCCGTTCAT
>WNFJ01097008.1_pt1 | contig 20972 bp, 22 predicted proteins | sample 5400461 | NCBI WGS metagenome assembly WNFJ01 (sample SAMN13153349, study PRJNA577476) | soil metagenome | isolation source: 115 cm saprolite on Douglas fir-dominated hillslope | place: USA:California | collected 2013-09-17
ATCCCGTTGTAGTTGCTCGCCATCGCGAGGCAGTAGGCGCCGGCGGCCGGCACGGCGATCACGTCACCTGATTTCAGCGGCGGCATCTCGATGTCGGAGATCAGGATGTCCGTCGATTCGCAGTACTTGCCCGCGATCGTGACCTTCCCGTCCGGCGCGTGATCGGGGTCGGAAGCGAGGAACGCCTCATATCGCGCTCCGTAGAGCTTCGGCCGGATGTTGTCGCCCATGCCGCCGTCGACCGCGACGTAGCGGCGCACGCCCGGAATGTCCTTGATCGAGCCCACCGTGTAGATGGCCATTCCCGCCGGCCCGGCGATCGACCGCCCCGGCTCGACCACCAGCTCCGGCACCTTCAGACCCCGCCGCGCGCTGCCGGATTCGAGCGCATGACGCACCGTCTCCACGAAATGACGCGGGGTCGGCGGGTCGTCGTGCTGCGTGTACGCGATGCCGAGCCCACCGCCGGCGCCGAGCTTGCGCGGCTCGAAGCCGAGCTCGTCGCGCAGCTGCACGAGGAGGCCGAGCATGATGTCCATCGCCTGCTCGTACGCGCCGAGGGCGAAGATCTGCGAACCGATGTGCGAGTGCAGGCCGACAAGGTCGAGGCGTGAGTGGCCGAGCGCGGTCTCCACGGCTTTCCGCGCCGCCCCGGACTCGATCGAAAAGCCGAACTTCGAGTCGAGCTGCCCGGTCGAGATGTGGTCGTGCGTGTCGGGCTTGACGCCGGGCGAGATCCTGAGCATCACCGCCGTGCGATGCCCCTCGGGCACGATCTGCCGCAGAAGGTCGAACTCGTGGTCGCCGTCGATCACGATCGTCGAGCCGGCGCTGTACGCAGCGCGAAGGTCATCGAGACTCTTGTTGTTGCCGAGGAAGTGGATGCGCTCGCGTGGAAACCCCGAGGTCAGCGCGAGGTGCAGCTCACCGGCCGACACCACGTCGAGGCCCAGGCCTTCCTCGGCGACGACGCGCAGGAACTGCGGCGACGCGAAGGCCTTCGCCGAATACAGGACCTGGCCGTGATCGCCCATCGCCGCGACGTACTCCGACGCGCGCTGCCGGATGGTCGCTTCGTCGTAGACGTACAGAGGAGTGCCGCGGCGGCGGGCCAGGTCGACGAGGTCGCAGCCGCCCACCTCCATGTGGCCCGCGGCGTTGACCCGGTACGTGACCGGGAAAAGCAACCTACAGAGTCAGACTTAGTTGGAGCTCGAGCCACAGGAGCCGCACGCGCCGCCGCAGCATCCGCCGCCGGTCGACTCGCTCGCGAAGTCCGAGAGAGACGACGACTCGCCGCCGCTGGCGAAGGCGAAGCTCGAGACGAGGACCCGCGTCTTGTTCGACTCGCACGCCGGGCAGACCTGCGCGGTGTCGCGCTCGGCGAAACGGGTCAGCACCTCGAACTTCTCGGCGCAGCTCTCGCACCGATACTCGTAGATGGGCATGTCAGTGAACGATTCTAGGTTGTCGGAGCTCGCGCGGATGATCGGCGACTGGCCAGGTCTCGTCGCCGGACCGCCAGGCGAGCTGGTCGAAGACTCGCTCGTCCTGCTGGACCACCTCGAAGATGCCCGCAACCTGGTCGACGTCGGTTCGGGCGGAGGGCTTCCTGGCCTGCCGCTCAAGATCGCTCGCCCGGGCCTTGCAGTCACGCTTGTCGAGGCCGACCAGGCAAAGGCCGCCTTCCTGGTCCAGGCCTGCGCTCGGCTCGGCCTCCACGACGTCGAGGTGCTGGCGCGGCGGGCGGAGGAGGTAGGCCGCGACCCGCGGTATCGGGAAGCGTTCGACGTCGCCGTGGCGCGAGCGTTGGCGCCGATGGCCGCGTTGGTCGAGCTATGCCTTCCGCTTGTCCGCGTCGGCGGCAGGCTGCTTGCCCAGAAGACGGAGAAGGAGGAGCTGAGCGGAGCGCGGCATGCGATCGAGCTGCTGGGCGGATCCCGCGAAGAGGTTGCGCCGGCTCCTTCGACCGCCAGGCGATCGGGAACCGTGGTGATCGTGCGCAAGATCGCGCCGACGCCGGCCGCCTACCCCCGACGGGCCGGCGTCCCGGTTCGCAAGCCGCTCGAGAAATAGAAAACGGCGAGGGCCCAGCGCCCTCGCCGTCGGACCGATCGTCGTTTACGGGAGGACGGGCGCCCCTCCCGCCTGGATCGTCTTGAGGTTGGTCAGCGCGAGCTGCTGCACGGCCGACGGGAGCGGCGCGTACTGCAGGTCCTTGCCGTCGGACTGGCCGCTCGTGACAAGCCACTTGAAGAGATAGACAGTGGCCTTGCCCTTGCCTGCGTCGCTGTAATTGGTGTAGAGCATCACCCAGCTGAACCCGGCGATCGGGTAGCACGCGTCGCACGCCGCGTTGGTGATCGAGTAGTTGGTCGGGCTGACGCTGGCGTTCGTGCCGGCCGCGGCGGTGGCTCCGTCGACGGTCGCCTTGACGAACTTGCCGTTCGAATTCTTCAGCGCGGCCTGGTTCATGCCGGTCTGCACGACGTAGGCGAGCTCGACGTAGCCGATCGAGCCGTCGGTCGACTGGACGGCCTGGGCCACTCCCTGGTTCTGCTGGCCACCGACGCCGGTCGGCCAGCTGACCGCCTTGGCGGTGCCGACCTTGGACTTCCATTCGTCGGATACCTTGGCCAGGTAGTCGGTGAAGTGGAACGTGGTGCCGCTGCTGTCGGCGCGGTGAACCACGGTGATCGACTTGTTGGGCAGCGTAGTCCCGGAGTTGAGCGCGGCGAGCGCCGGGTCGTTCCAGTTCGTGATGTGCTTCAGGTAGATGTTGGCCAGAGTCGTTCCGTCGAGGTTCAGGCTGCTGACGCCCGCGATGTTGAATGCGATCGAGATCACTCCGAGCGTCGTCGGGATCTGTGTCAGCGCGGATGGGCCGCCTGCGGTCGTGATGTCGGCGGCGCCCATCGGCACGTCGCTCGCGCCGAAGTCCACCGTCTTGGCCTGGAACTGCTTGATGCCGGCGCCGGATCCAACCGCCTGGTAGTTGATCGTCACCTGCGGATACTTCGCGGTGTAGTCGGCGAATGCCTTGGTGTAGAACGGCGCGGGAAATGTCGCGCCGGCTCCGACGAGCGAACCGGTACCGACATCGACCGGCGACAGCGATGGCGAGCCTGCGTTGGTGCCGCCGCAAGCGGCGGCGAGCATGGCAGCAGCCCCACTGAGAAGCAACAACCGCCCCATCGATGAAAGTCGAGACATCTATCCCTCCCTGGTTGCTCCGCGGTAGTTACTGAGCCCACGCTATGGGATGAGGGTTTAAGGACGGGTTATCGAGCGCTTAAGGGTCGGGGCTTTCCACTCGCTCATATACTCCGGCCGTGATCTGGGATCGAAGACGAGGGGACGACGTAGGCCAGCCCGCGCCCCAGCGTCGCGATCCTTTCGGCGAGGTGCTCGAGCTCGCGCCGACGATCGCGCTCCTGCTCGACGCGGACGGGAGGGTGCTGCGGGCCAACAAGGCGGCGCGCGACTTCTTCTCGATCGACACGACGCGGCTTCCCGCGAGCCTGGTCGAGGTCACCCTGGAGTCAAGGCTCTTCGAGATCGTCCGAGCCGGCGAGCCGCGCTCTGAGGCGACCCTGGTCCATCACAGGCGCACGGTGGAGACGCACATCGTGCCCGGCCCCGAGTCCTCGCAGACGATCCTGTTCCTCGTCGACATCACCGAGCTGCGGCGCCTGGCGACCGTGCGCCAGGAGTTCGTCGCCAACCTGGTCCACGAGCTGAAGACGCCGATCACCTCGCTCCGGCTCACGGCCGAGAGCCTGCTCGGCGACCCGGTGCCAAAAGACCGGCGCCGCTTTGCCGAGCGGCTCGTCCGCGAGGCCGACCTGATGAGCAAGATCATCGACAACCTTCGCCAGCTGGGAGACATTGAGCAGGGGCTGATGGCAGTCGACGTTTCCACCTTCAAGCTCGATGAGCTGATCACGGACAGCCTCGCCCGCCTCAGCCTCGACCGGCCTGTCAACGCCGCCATCCCCGAGGGGCTCACCGTCGAGACAGACCGCGCCAAGCTCGTGCAGGCGCTCGACAACCTGCTCGACAACGCGGCCAAGTTCTCGCCGCCGGGCACCGCAATCGACGTCGAGGCGGAAGTCGCCGCCGACGAGCTGGTGATCAGCGTGCGCGACCGCGGCCCCGGCATCTCGCCCGAGCACTGGAGCCGGGTCTTCGAGCGCTTCTACAAGGTCGACCGAGCCAGGCCCCGTGAGGCGGGAGGTTTCGGGCTGGGCCTCGCCATCACCAAGCACCTGGTCCAGGTGCTGGGCGGCCGGATCTGGACCGAGGCGGCTCGAGAGGGCGGCCAGGTGTTCTACATCGCCCTGCCCCGCCAAGTCTTAACGAGTCCATAAATTTGCCTTAATCCAGCCCCGCCTATCCTGAGATCGGGGAATGGCTGACGTACGTCCTTACATCGAGCGGGCGGTCCAGGCGCCGAGGCCTGAGCTCCGAACGTTGCACGGAGCGGGAAAGCCCAAGCTGAAGGTGGACTCGCTTTCTTTCTACTACGGCAAGTTCCAGGCCCTGCGCGACGTCACGTTCGAGATCCCGGAGAGGCGGATCACCGCCATCATCGGGCCGTCCGGCTGCGGCAAGAGCACCCTGCTTCGCGTCTTCAACCGCATGTACGACCTGGTCCCGAACTCGCGAGCCGCCGGCCAGGTCATTCTCGACGGCGAGAACATCGTCACCACGCGCAAGCTCCTCGAGCTGCGCCAGAAGGTCGGCATGGTGTTCCAGCGCCCGAGCCCGTTCCCGATGTCGATCCGCGACAACATCTCGTTCGCGCCCCGGCTCCTCGGCTGGAACAAAGCACGCATCACAGAGGCGGTCGAGGACAGCCTCGAGCGAGCTGCTTTGCTCGACGAGGTGAAGGACCGCCTGGGCGATCCCGCCACCTCGCTGTCCGGTGGCCAGCAGCAGCGGCTCGCGATCGCGCGCTGCATCGCCGTCAACCCGCAGGTGATCCTGATGGACGAGCCGTGCTCCGCCCTCGACCCGGTGGCGACCCTGAAGATCGAGGACCTGATGGCCACGCTCACCCGTGACTTCACGATCGTGATCGTGACCCACAACATGCAGCAGGCCGCGCGCGTCTCGGACTTCACGGCCTTCATGCTCATGCAGCCCGAGGACCGTTACGGCGAGCTGATCGAGTTCGCCCCGACCGCCGATCTCTTCAACCAGCCCCAGGACCACAGAACTGAGGCCTACATCACCGGGCGTTTCGGCTAGTCCATGCCGCGACTGACATTTGAACGAGAGCTCGCGAGCCTGCGCGAGTCGCTGGTCCGGATGGGCACGCTGGTCGAGTCGCAGATCGAAGCCTCACTTGATGCGCTGCGGCGACGCGACGGCAGCTCCGCGGAGAAGGTGCGGACCCAGGACCAGTACCTCAACGAGCTCTTCCGCCAGATCCGTGAGCAGGTTTTCATGGTCATCTCCACGCAGCAGCCCGTGGCGCGCGATCTCCGATATCTGATGGGCCTGCAGTGGATCGCGACGGAGCTCGAGCGCATGGGCGACTACGCGGTGCGCATCGCGCGCATGACCAGCACCCTCGTCGCGCTGCCGGACAGGCCGCTGCGGGCGGAGTTCGGCCTGATGGGCGAGCTCGCGATCGGGCAGGTGCACGACATCCTGGAAGCGCTCATCGATCAGAACGAGCCGCGAGCCCGTGAGGTCGCAACGCGCGACAACGAGATCGACCGCCTCTATCACCGCGTGTTCGAGGACCTGGTCAAGGAGATGGGCAACGGGAAGGTCGACACCGACGACGCGCTCCGCTCCGTCACCTTGCTCCTGGTGGCGCACAACCTCGAGCGCATCTCGGACCGAGTCACCAACGTGGCCGAGGACATCGTCTTCCTCGAATCCGGCCAGGTGGTCGAGCTGGGATGACGCGCCCGGGCGGCAACGGAAGCGCCGGACGCGTGCTTGTCGTCGAGGACGACGAAGGCATTCGCGAGATGCTGAAGTACAACCTCGTCACCGCCGGCTTCTCGGTGCACGAGGCCAGCGACGGCGCGTCCGGCCTGCGGACGGCCAGGACCTCGCGCCCGGACCTGATCCTCCTCGACCTGATGCTGCCTGGCATGAGCGGCTTCGATTTCTGTCGGGCCCTGCGCAAGAGCAGCCGTGTGCCGATCATCATGATCACGGCCAAGGACGCCGAGGTGGACAAGATAGTCGGCCTCGAGCTCGGCGCCGACGACTACATCACCAAGCCCTTCTCGGTGCGCGAGGTCCTGGCCCGCGTCAACGCCGTGCTCCGCCGAGCCTCGCCCGAAGCGAACGAGCCGAAGTCGGTGCCGGAGCGCGACTCCATCGGCGAGTTCAGCATCGACCGCGCGGCGCGCCGCGTCGTGCTGCACGACAAGGACGTCAAACTCACCGCGCGCGAGTTCGACCTGCTTTCTTATTTGCTCGCGCACCCGGGCCGCGTGCACACTCGCGACACCCTGCTGGAGAACGTGTGGGGGCACGAGTTTTCCGGTGACCGCAAGACGGTCGACGTTCACATCCGCTGGCTGCGGGAAAAGTTCGCCGGCGTCGCGCCGTTCGAGATAGTGACCGTGCGGGGCATCGGCTACCGCCTCGACCGCAAGCCGTCCGACATAGCCGTCTAGGGGCTTTGGCGACCGCAGCCGACGCCAAACCCGCCGCCGCGGCAGGGGCGCACCGTCCAGGCGACGGCTTTCGCACGGTCGTCGGCATCGTCGCGAGCTTTGTGCCGGCAGCTCTGGTGCTGATCGTGCTCACCCTGCTCCAGCAGGCCGCGCCCGCGATCCGGCAGTTCGGCCCGGGCTTTCTGACCGGCACCGAATGGAACCCCGTGACGGACACTTTCGGCGCCCTGCCCGCGATCTTCGGCACGGTAGCCACGGCCTTCATGTCGCTGGCCCTCGCCCTGCCGGTCGGCGTGGCGGTGGCGGTGATCCTGGCCGAGCCCGGCCACACCAACCTTCGCGGGTTCGTGGGCACCGGCATCGAGCTGCTGGCGGCGATCCCGAGCGTGGTCTACGGGATCTGGGCCCTGTACGTGCTCGCGCCGTGGACCTACGCGCACATCGAAATCCCGGTCTCCGAACGCGTGACGTTCATCGGCTGGCTGGGCGACCCCGCGGTGCGCGGGCTGTTCACCGCGGCTCTCGTGCTGGCCGTGATGATCCTGCCCACGCTGACGGCCATCTCGAGGGACGTGATCAAGGCGGTGCCCCGCGGCATGAAGGAAAACGCGATCGCGCTGGGCGCCACGTGGTGGGAGACAACCTGGCGCGTGATCCTGCCCTCCGCGCGCGCCGGCATCTTCGGCGCCACGATCCTCGCCCTCGGCCGCGCGCTGGGGGAAACGATCGCGGTCACGATGGTGATCGGCAACGCCTACCAGATCCCACACTCGATCTTTCAGCCCGCGTACACGCTCGCGAGCGTGATCGCGAACGAGTTCACCGAGGCGACCGGGACGATCTATCCGGCCGCGCTGGTCGAGCTGGGGCTGGTCCTCATCCTCGTCACCCTCGTCGTCAACGTCGTTGCACTGCTCCTGGTCCACTCGATCTCGCGCGAGGCCCGGCTCGCCGCATGAACCGCAACAACTTGCGCAGGTTCACCAGCCGGGGGTGGCTCGGTCTGATGTACGCGCTGACAGTGCTCGCCCTGATCCCACTCGGACTCGTGCTGTGGTTCACGATCGCGAAAGGCCTGCCCTCCGTGATCCATCCAGAGTTCTTCTTCAACGCGGAGCTGCCTCCGTGCGAGCCGTCCTGCCCGCCGGTCTTGCAAGCAGGCGTGTCGCATGCGATCGCGGGGACCGCGATCATGGTCGGCCTGGCTTCCCTGATGGCGATCCCCATCGGCATCCTGGGAGGCATCTACCTGGCCGAGTACGGAGTCGCCGCACGCTGGACGTCCTGGGTCCGGCTCGCCGCCGACGTCCTTGTCGGAACACCGTCGATCGCGATCGGCCTATTCATCTACGCGTTCCTCGTCGTGCCGTTCCACCACTTCTCGGGCTACTCGGGCGCAGTGGCGCTCGCCGTCCTGATGCTGCCCATCGTGGTCCGCACCACAGAGGGCGCCGTCGCGCTGATCCCGAACGGACTTCGCGAGTCCGGCCTTGCCCTTGGCATTCCGCGATGGCGCGTGTCGCTGCAGCTGATTCTGCCCGCGGCCGCGCCCGGGGTCATCACCGGGGCGCTGCTCTCGGTCGCGCGCGCGGGCGGCGAGACGGCGCCGCTGCTCTTCACCGCGTTCGGCGCGCACATCCTGGTCCTCAATCCAGACCAGCCGATGCAGGCCCTGCCCATGACCGTCTTCCGCTACGCGCTGCTCCCGTACAAGTCGCTGCAAGCCCAGGCCTGGGGCGCGGCGCTCGTGCTGATCATCCTGGTGCTCGCGATCAACCTCTTCAGCCGGTGGGTGCTCCGTCGCCAGATCGCGCTTGCGGGCCAGCTCTGATGGCTCGCGTGCTCTTCGTGTGCCTGCACAACGCCGGACGATCGCAGATGAGCCAGGCGTTGTTCGAGCGCGCCGCAGGTGGCCGTCACGAAACGCAGTCGGCAGGCACCGAGCCGGGAGAGCGTGTCCATCCGAACGTCGTGTCCGCGATGCGCGAGGAGGGCATCGACCTGAGCCGTCGCGTGCCTCGAGTCCTCACCGACGAGCTGGCGCGATGGGCGGACGTCGTGATCACGATGGGCTGCGGCGACGCGTGCCCCGTGATCCCAGGCAAGACTTACGTCGACTGGGACCTGCGCGACCCGAAGGACCTAACACTCGATGACGTGCGTGCGATACGCAACGACATCGAATCTCGCATCGAGAATCTGGTAAAGGACCTCGACCTTGCGGCGATTCGCCGTTAAACTCACACTCACGACGTCAGTTACCGCCGCGCAGGGACCCCGCTCACCCAAACGTTTCAGCTGACGAAGGAGCAACGGTGGCAACAAAGATCCTTGATGTAGCGGATGTGAGCGTGATCAGAGCTGCGGGTGGTGTTGTAGTTCGGAGCTCGCGGTCGGGTGAGGCCGAGATCGCCGTCATCCACAGGCCCGAGTACGACGACTGGACTTTGCCCAAGGGCAAGATCGAGCCTGACGAGAGCCCCGAAGACTGCGCGCTGCGCGAGGTGCGCGAGGAGACCGGGTTGCGGTGCGACCTGGTCCGTCCCCTCGGCTGCACCGCTTACGTTGATCGCCGAGGACGCGACAAGGTCGCGTGCTACTGGGTGATGGAGGCGCGCGGCGGAAGGTTCAAGCCGGGCATCGAGGTCGACAAGCTGCTGTGGCTGCCGCTAGACGACGCAGTGAAACGCCTCACGTACGGCCGCGACAAGACGCTGCTCCTGCAGCAAGACCTGCCCTAGTCCTCCCCATTCATGGGGAGGTGGCCTGCAGGGCCGGAGGGGCTGGGCTCGGTAAACTCGACCGCGTGGCCACCACGCTGTCCCACGCGGATCCTCTTGTCGTCGCCGGCGTCCAGCTGCGCTCGCGGCTCTTCATCGGCACAGGCAAGTACCCGACCGACGAATCGATGCTCGCCGCGATCGAGGCGTCGGGGTGCGAGCTCGTCACCGTGGCGCTGCGCCGCCTCGACCTCGACGACCCGACGAAGAAGACCATCCTCGACGTCATCGACTGGCATCGCTACCGCATCCTTCCGAACACGGCCGGGTGCGAGACCGCCGATGAGGCGATCCGCATCGCCAGGCTGGCGCGGTCGATGGGGCTCTCGGACTGGGTCAAGCTCGAGGTGATCCCCGACCCGCGCTACCTCTTCCCGGATCCTGAAGAGACGCTCAAGGCCGCGCGCGTGCTGGTGGGCGAAGGATTCAAGGTGCTGCCCTACATCAACGCGGACCCCGTTCTCGCGCGCAAGCTCGAAGAGATCGGCACTGTGACAGTGATGCCGCTTGGCTCTCCGATCGGTTCGGGCCAGGGCATCCAGACCATGGAGCAGATCCGGATCATCATCGAAGAGGCACGTGTGCCGGTGGTCGTCGACGCGGGGATCGGCGTGCCCTCGGACGCCGCGCTGGCGATGGAGCTCGGCGCCGATGCCGTCCTCGTCAACACCGCGATCGCCCTCGCCAGCGAACCCGCGCTCATGGCCGAGGCGATCAGGGGAGGCGTGGAAGCCGGGCGCAAGGCCTACCTCGCCGGCCGGATTCCGAAGCGGCCCCAGGCCAGCCCGAGCTCGCCGACAGAGGGCATCTCGCGACCGAACTAAGGAGGCCGGTGGCGATGGCGATCGTCTCCAGCGCGGAGGCCGGCGTGAAGGCCGCCGCCCGAGCCACGATCCTCCAGCTGCGCGCGCCCGGCCTTCCCACGGCCGACCTCGAGCGCGAAGCAAGACGGCTCGTCGGTGAGTCCTCGCTGTCTGTGCTCATCAGCTCGCGCTGCGACGTCGTGCTCGCGTGCGGCGCCGCCGGCGTGAACCTCCCCGAGCGCGACATCCGGACGCGCGACGCGCGGACCCTGATGGGCGGTCGGCTCGTCGGTCGATCTGTCCACTCGCTGGAAGGCGCCGAGGCGGCAGAACGCGAAGGGGCCGACTTCGTCATCTTCGGGCCCGTCTGGGAAAGCGCCAGCCACACCGGCGGGGGAGCCGCCGGCACCGCGGCCCTGGGGCGGGTCGCCGCTGCGGTTCGCATCCCCGTGCTCGCCATCGGCGGCGTGACCGAAGAGCGAATCGCCGAGTGCCTGGCTGCCGGAGCCGCCGGCTACGCGGCCATCGGACTGTTCGCGTGATCGCCCTGCAGGTCAACGGCAAGCGGATCGAGCTCGCGGGCGCGACACCGTTGCTCGTCTACCTCGAACAGCTCGGCGTGAACCCTCGCGCGGTGGCTGTGGAGCACAACGGCGACATCATCGAGCGGGCCGCGTATGAGTCGGTGACGCTGCGCGAGGGCGACCGCGTCGAGATCGTGCGGATGGTGGGCGGCGGCTAGGAAACCGCCAGCCGCTCCTTGATCGCCGCCTCCGCCTCCGCGCGCTCGTCCCACGGCTCCGAGCCGCGCGCCGTCCGCATCGAGCGCTCGTGTCCCTTGCCCGCAAGGAGCACCGTGTCGCCCGCCTCGGCGATCTCGATCGCGCGCCTGATCGCGGCCCGGCGGTCGATCACCACCTCGAAGTCGCGGCCGGGCGCTTTGCCCTCTGCGCCCGACTGGACGTCGCGCGCGATCTCGACCGGGTCCTCGCTCAACGGGTCGTCCGTCGTGATGATGAAGAAATCGCTGAACTCGGCGGCCGCGCGCCCCATGCCCGGCCGGTCGTGGTCGGAGCGCGCGGTCGAGCCGAAGACGGCGATCAAGCGGCCGCGCGTGAAGGGCCGCAGCTCGGCCAGCGCGCTGGCCAGCGATCCGGCGGCGTGGGCGAAGTCGATGTAGACGCGGAAGTCCTGGCCCAGGTCGACCGGCTCGAGGCGGCCGCGCACTCCCTCGAACCCAGCGAGGCCCTGGCCCACGTCCTCGACCGGGACGCCCAGGGCGAGGCACACGCCCGCGGCGCACAGCGCGTTGTAGATGTTGAAGCGGGCCGGCACGTTGAGCGTGACCTCTGTTTCGCCGAACGGGGTCTTCATCCGGAAGCGCGAGCCCGACCCCGTGATCGCAAGGTCGAGCGGGTGCAGGTCGGAGGCGGTCGTCATGCCATACGTCCAGCGGCGCGCGATGGCCTTGCGCGCCAGGCGCTCGAAGCTCGGGTCGTCGCGGTTCAGCACCGCGGTCTTCTCGACCCCCTTGTCGGCGGCGTGGGCGGTCAGGTCGATGAGGCGCGCCTTCGCGTCGAGGTAGTCCTCCCACGTGGCGTGGTAGTCGAGGTGATCGTGTCCGACGTTGGTGAAAGCGGCGACGTCGAATTCACACGCCCGCACGCGCTCCTGCACCAGGGCATGAGATGTCGTCTCGATGACCGCGCACTGCGCCCCGGCCTCGACCATGCGCGCGAGCCAGGCCTGGACCTCGGGCGCCTCGGTCGTCGTCTGGCCGGTGAGGTTGTCGACCTCGCGGCCCCTGACCTTGAACGCGACCGTGCTCATAGCGCCCGCGACGACTCCGCTCGCCTGGAGCACGTGCTCGGCCATGTGCGTGACCGTCGTCTTGCCGTCTGTGCCCGTGATTCCGGCGACCTTGAGCCGCCGCGAAGGGCGGCCATAGAACTCCGCCGCCAGCTCGGCGAGACCGATCCGGGTCGAAGGCATCCGCAGAACCGGCACGCCCTCGGGCAGATTCACGCTGCGTTCGATCGCCAGCGCGACGGCGCCCTTCTTCACTGCGTCGGCCAGGTAGTGGTGGCCGTCGAGGTGGATCCCCTGGACCGCCACGAACAGGTCTCCCGGCGCGACGCGACGCGAGTCGTATGCGATGCCGGTGATCTCGACCTCGGGGTTGCCTTCGAGCGCGGCGCCTGCGCCGCGGGCGAGGTCGTCCAGCCTCATCTTGTCCCCGAGCATAATCGCGTCGTGATCGCGGAAATCGGAGGCCGGCACTTCGAGTGGGGCTCGCGCACTTATGTCATGGGCATCGTCAACGTCACGCCCGACTCGTTCAGCGGCGACGGCCTTGGCGATGACGTCGAGGCCGGCGTCGCGCAGGGCATGCGCATGGTGAGCGAAGGCGCGGACATGCTCGACGTCGGCGGCGAGTCGACTCGTCCCGGCCACGTCGCCATAACCGTGGCGGAAGAGATCTCTCGCACGGAAGCCGCGGTGCGCCGGCTGGCTGAACACGCGGGCGTTCCCGTCTCGATCGACACATATAAAGAGGACGTGGCCCGAGCGGCGGTTGCCGCCGGCGCGACGATCGTCAACGACGTCTGGGGGCTCACGCGATCGCCGGCCATGGCGGGGCTCGCCGCGAGCCACGGGTGCGCGATGGTCCTCATGCACAACCAGGATGGGACCGAGTACGCGGTCGACCTGATGCATGAGATCAAGCGATTCCTCGCCGCGGCTGCGGCGCGGGCGGTAAGTGCAGGCGTGCCGAAAGAGAAGGTGATCGTCGACCCGGGCATCGGCTTCGGCAAGACGGCGGACCAGAACTGGGAGGTCATGCGGAGGCTCGACGAGCTGAAGGAGCTCGGGCATCCCATCCTGATCGGCACGTCGCGGAAGTCCTTCATCGGCAAGCTGCTCGACCTGCCGGTGACCGACCGGCTCGAGGGCACGGCCGCGACGGTGGTGGCGGCCGTCCTGCGCGGCGCAGACATCGTGCGCGTGCACGACGTGCTGACGATGACGCGCGCCGTCCGCGTCGCCGACCGTATGCGCCGCCCGGGGCACTGATCAAATCGTTGACCGTCGTCTATCTGGGGCTCGGCTCGAATCTCGGCGCGCGCGCACGCAACCTGAGCGCTGCACGGCGGCGCCTGCGCGAGAGAGGCGTCCGCATCCTGCGCCAGAGCCACGTCATCGAGACCGAGCCATGGGGTGTCGCGGACCAGCCTCGTTTCCTGAACCAGGTCGTCGAAGGCGAATGGCCCGGCACACCGCGCCAGCTGCTGAACGCTGCCAAGAACGTGGAGCGAGAAGGTGGGCGCACCAGGACGCGCCGCTGGGGTCCGCGCGTCATCGACGTCGACATCCTCTACTTCGGCGACGAACGGGTAGCCACGCGTGACTTGGTGATCCCGCATCCCCGCATTGCGGAGCGGCCATTCGTCACCGAGTCTCTCAGTGAGCTAGGCCTAATCCCCCCCTTGTAAAGACATACTTGATAGTTGTCGCTCCCTAGCGAAAACTTGGTTCAGTGAGCCCTACCTATGGACCTGGCTGGACAATCCGAGCTCCTTTTGCCTTCCGGCCACGTTTCTGTGGGCCAAGTCGCTCGGTTTCTTGGCGAGCCGCCAGACCCTTCCACTCGCTTGAGATGTATGTGCGCCATGAGTCGGCTACTTCGGCGAGTAGCTCACCAAGGGGAACCACCTGCACTTTTCTGGGGCGCGACCGAATAAGCGTGGCCAATTCGCCGTCCGATGCGCTAAGTCGCGCCTGCGCCGGGTCTTGGAACCATATGAGATCGAGGCGCTCGGGAAACGTCGGATGCGACCAAAGGTCAGCCTGGATAGCCGACCAAGCCATTCGGACATCGTCAGGACTTAGAAACCGCAGTAAGTGCCTGACGACCACAAGTTCCACCACGGCATCTCGGTCGGCGCCTGTCTTGATTCGACGGACAAGTCCGTCCTTCACCCAGGCGTCTCGTGTTCTCTCTGGCACGTCTGCCCACTTGCACGCACGGGCGATGGTCGGAAGCGGAATACCTGCGGGTAATTGGTCAAACAATTTACGATTCAGGCCCCAGTTGGTATATTATTGCGGTAATTACGGTCCCGCCACAGGGAGACGTACGGATGGCTGAGATCGAATTGGTCGTGCGCAAGCGCAAGGACGTGGCGACTGAGCTTGTGGTGAGCCCGCGTGTCGTTCTGAGTGGCTCCTATCGTCGCGACCCTGCCGGTCTTCAGGCGATCTTTAACGACCTTCGAGGTTTTGGCTGCGAGATCGTTTCTCCAGGGTCGGTGGAGTTCGTCGTGGAGCGCGATGGGTTTGCTATGCAGCAGTCGGAGATTGACAGCGAACCACATTCAATCGAGGAACTACACCTTGACGCCATTAGAAGCAGCGACTTCGTTTGGCTACACGCCCCCGATGGCTATATAGGTCCCAGCGCGAGTCTCGAAATCGGCTTCGCCCACGCCTTCGGGATTCCCGTCTTCTGTTCTACAACTCTTGCGGACCCGGTTGTGGCCTCCTTTGTCGCAGTGGTAGCGAGCCCGGAGCAAGCCGTGCTCCGCTCATCTGAAGAACTCATCGTCGCTCCGGGCGCCGCCCTCCGGACACTGCAGCTGTACTACGGGGTGCAGGCGAAGCGCCGTGGTTACGCTCACGAGACTGCTCAGGACACGATGCTCCTGCTTACAGAGGAGCTAGGCGAGCTTGCTAGAGCGGTTAGGCGTCACGTCGGATTAGACAGGTCTGGCGGATTTTCCACCGAGGAAGTTGGCGAGGAAGTCGCCGACGTTCAGCTCTACCTCGTTCATTTGGCGAATGTCCTTGGAGCCGACCTTGGCGGAGCTGTCACGGAGAAGGAGCGTATCAACGATCAACGGCGACGGGAAGGTCACACAAGGTCGGCGTAGGTTAGACCGTCGATCTCGACCCCGAGTAGCCCGTGGCCTCGGTGGTTGAACTCGATCCGGCTCTCAGGTTCGAGTCGCTAAGGGCGGCACGACGAGGACTCGCCGAAATATGCAAACTGCATGAAGCGAGCGTTGCGTACTTTCGCGCTGGGAATGCCCCTTGGTTCCTGCTTACGGCTGACGAGAAGCCCGAGGATGTCAATGTCGCGAGCGTTCATCACTCCTCGACCTCAGCTTCGTGCATAGCAAGCTTGTACGACATCCCGATCAACGCCCGCCTGGGCGATTTGAATCCGCTTGCCGTTGGATTCAGTAAAGGGGCACTGGAGCGTCCGCAGCGGCGATGGCGGAGTGAGGGAGCCGCTGAAACCTACTGCCGCGTTAGAACTCTGCCGATAATCCTTGAGCGTGCGCCGGCGGCATTGATTAAGAAGCATCAAAAGACAATCACTGACTTAGTCCGGTTCGCATGGGCCGACGTTAGAGTGCAACAGCCCGACCAGGGAATCGCTGAGCATCCATACAAGCCACCCAAGCCTCCATCTGGGCTGCTCGCCTATCCTCCGAACTCATTTCTGACTTATTGGGGACTGAGGACGCTCCGAGCTCTTAGAAATCCACTATTCGGGCCCGTCATAGCCGAGCACCAGGAAAAAATGGAAATCGCGATCCTCTGGTCCGAGAAGATGCTGGGTACTCAGGTTGCCCTCTCGACAACGCGTGCACCTCAGTTCGATCCCCACCAACTGGCATGGGCAATAGCAACGATCGTCGACTTTGGCGAGGTCGAGGTTCTGCGACGAACCGAGACAAAACGACTCATAGAGGCCGGCTTGCGAGCGTTTTTCTCGGCGCAACAGCAAGCCGGTAACTGGGCTCGTGGAGAGGCGCTGTTCCACTACCCGGAGTCCGGCAACGCCTATTGCTACCTCTTTGAGACACTCGCGGAATTCGTCCGGCCAGCCCTCGATGCAAAGAAGGGCGCCGCGTACCTTGAGCTGTTGGAGCCATATGCGCCCAACCTCATACAGGCCTGGCAATATGCCGACCAAACCAAGGAAGCCCTCGCTGATGGCGTCGTCGGTTGGTGTTCAGGACATCACCCTCACCGCACTCGCGCGGAGGGGTGGGCCACCGCAGCGGCATTCTCATATCTGCAACAGCTCCGATGCCTCGTGGGCCTGTGGACTCGAAAGGCTGCCGCCCGAGATTTGGGTGTTGTTGTTCCGAGGTGGACGCGCCTTCCTGAAGCGACGAGGGTACTGACGGAGCGGGGTGACACATGGCCAGTCGGTGGCTGGTCCCTCGCTGATCGCCTCGCCGGCCTGTTCTTGAACCCCACGGAACAAGCCGCAGAATCGTCCGATCGCCTTGATCCAGATGCTCCATTGGTCAAACCGGATCAAGCCCGAAGTGCCATCCTGTTCGGGCCGCCGGGCACAAGCAAGACAACGGTAATTGAGGCGTTGGCGGCCTCGATCGGGTGGCAATATGTCGTTGTGCAGCCATCGCAATTTCTAGCAGATGGCCTGAACAGTGTCGCCGCTCGCGCTGACGCAATTTTCGACAAACTAATGGAGTTGGACCGTTGCGTCGTGCTCTTCGATGAAATCGATGAGTTGATCCGAAACCGCCGCGAAAGGGATAGCGATCCGTTTGGACGATTTTTGACCACAACTATGTTGCCGAAGCTTGCCCGCCTGTGGTCACAGCGCAGGGTCATATTCTTCGTCAACACAAACTGGATCACAAAGGCCGATCCTGCGATCCGCCGTAACCAGCGTTTCGACGCTGTTCTGTTTGTCGCTCCTCCATCGTTCGATCGAAAGCTCGCCTCGATCTCTGGTTTCTTGACGGATGCAGCGAAACAGGCCATCACAGTGGCGGCAGTCAGAGAAGCTCTCGCTTCTAACGAGAAGGATGCGCTCGGGTGGCTGGCCCTCCTTACCTATGATCACCTCCAAGAACTCATCAAGCGCCTCCAGCGTGTCAGGGCGAATCGGTGCGACCTTGCAGATGTGCGTAATGCATTAGCACAAATGGCCGTGAGGTTGGAGGCGGTTGACTGGCACCAGTGGACTGAGGACGCTGAACAGGAAGGCGGCGGCGAAACGCCGCTTCACCCTTTTGCGGCATTCAAATTACTGGAGCAGCAGGAGTCGGTGGATTTCGCCGCTGTCTGCGTCGTGCGTCTTAGGGCGGACGGCCTGACTACCTACGAACCAATTGACCCAGGTGAACCACCCCCCGCAACGTACAAGCTAGCTGGCAAGATCGTCAAACGAGGGCCATTGCTGCGCTACGGCGGCTAGCGACAAACACGCAAGCTTCCAAATCCCTCTTGATCATTCTGTCGGGCTCGTTGTGCGCCGGCAAGACAACGGTGGCCGAGCGACTACGCCTCAGCTTTGGAGCCGACGTCTTGTCTGCACGGGGGGTACTTGCCGTACACGGTGCCGGGATCGACGACCGCGACGGTTTGCAGAGAATGGGATCAAGTCTAGAACGAAGGACTCGTGGTGGTTGGCTTGCTCAAGCTGTGGCTTCTGTGTGGAGAATCCATACGAGTGAGTTGGTCGTCGTGGATTCGGCCCGCACTCAGGCGCAACTCTTGAGGTTACGAAAGATTGCCAAACGCTCCATCTCGATTCATCTGATTGCAACACGGCGTGCCCTAGTTCGGCGCTTTAATTCACGACTAAGGGCTGGCGTTCGAGATGCAGCAACATACGCGTTGGCAACTGCCGACCCAGTTGAAGCCGACCAATTACGAAGTATTGCCGACCACTTGATCGATACGACCGCTCTATCGCGAGAGGACGTGTTTCGGCGCGTACTTGTTCTTCTGAGGCAGCATGGCGCTAACCTCGCTCGTATCGACGGTCCTGCTAAAAGGCTTCCGCGTCGCGGGCCAACCTAGGTCGGGCGGGCGTTCGTGAAGCGGTAACCGATCCCCGGCACGGCGAGGATGTAGTAGGGACGCGAGGGCTGGGTCTCGATCTTCCGGCGCAGGTTTCGGATGTGGACGTCGATCACGCGCGTCTCGATCGGATACTCGTAGCCCCAGATCGAGTTGAGGATCTTCTCCCGGCTCAACACCTTGCCGGCATTACTGGCGAGGAACGTCAGCAGGTCGAACTCGGTGTGGGTCAGCTCGACCTCCTTGCCGCCCTTGTAGGTCCTCCGTTCGTTGACATCGATGACGAGGTCGCGGAACTCGAGCCGGCTGCGCATCGCCTCGGCGTTTTCGAGGCGCGACCGGCGGAGGTGCGCCGCCATGCGAGCGACCAGCTCGCGGAGGCGCAGCGGCTTGGTGACGTAGTCGTCGGCGCCGATCTCCAGGGCGACCACTGCGTCGATCTCGTCAGAGCGCGAGCTCATCATGATCACCGGCACGCCGGGGTCCACCTTGCGAAGCTCGCGGCACACGTCGAATCCCGCGGCGTCAGGGAGAGTTACCTCGAGCAGGATGACGCTCGGCCGCGAACTCTCGACCTGGCGCAGTGCCTCAGAGCCGGCGTCGGCTTCGACCACCTGGTAACCGTCCTGCTCGCAAACCAGCCTGATCTCCCGCCTCGTCGAGCTGTCCGGTTCCACGACCAGGACCTTGCGTGAGGACTCCGCCACAGCCACACGAACATCCTAACGTATCTGAAGGATTGTTAGGGAATGTTGCGTTTCAGGCCCCGAATGTAGGCTCTGGTTTTGCGTTCGATACCGATGAGCCGCGCCCCAGGGGCCGACAGCACGAGCTCCCACGCCCCGGGGTAGGAGACCGCGTCGCCGCCAAACTCGGACTTGAAAAGCCCGATGCCGTGCCACGGATGGTCGGGGCGGGCGTCGGGCGGCGGGATCCCCCACAGGTCGAAGTCGGTGCAGCCGGCCTCAGCCGCTGAGGCGATCGCCGACCACCACGCCAGGTCGTTGCCCATGAGCTCCGGGTGACTGCCGCTGCGCCCCGCGAAGAGGCTGTACGCGCGACCTGCGTGACGGGCGACGAGGACCGTCGCGAGAGCCTCTCGCGTCTCAGGCGCGAACGCGGTGTAAGTGCGACACCACGGCAGCATGTCGAGCAGGAGCTCGTAGTAGCGCCTGTCGGGCAGGTGGATCGACTCGCGCCTCTCGACCGCAGCCGACTGGTGCGCCAGCTCTTGCGCATCCTTGCCCTCCTCCACGATGACGCCGCGCTTGAGACCGGTGCGGATGTTGTAGCGGCGGCCGTGGCGAAAGGTCTTGAGGAGCTCGTCGGGAGGCAGCAACTTGATGATCCGTGTGTGCTGCGGCTGGATCGGTTTGACCTGCCGGAAGCCTTTGCCCGCGAGGACTTCGCCGAAGCTCTCGGGCGCCTCAGGCTCGACAACAAGCCGCGCGACCCGCTCGCTGCGGGCCCATGAGACGAGCATGTCGATAGCCTCAGGCCTGGCAGGAAGTGGTCCGCGTGGGACATACGCCTCGGTCGCGGGACCGACCTTGCGGAGCTGAACATTGGCCATCATGCCGCCGAGCTCCACATAGTCGGTGCTCCAGCCCACCTTGCGCTGCACCTGGCCCCACCTCCACGACTGGAGCAACGGCGCGGGCGAAGCGAGCCGGTCGAGGCGGCCGTCCCACTCCTCTGCGTCCCGGATCATCCGGGACCGACGTCCGTCACGAGCGCCGCCTCGAGATGCGCGATGTCGTTCACTCCTGCGATGACCGTCCGCCCGTTCCGCTTTTCGACGAGCGAGATCGAGGCGTTCTGGATCTTGAAAGGAAACAGGCCGCGGCTCGGACGGCCGACGACACGGTGGAGCGCGATCTGAATCACGCCGCCGTGCGTGACGACCAGGACGTCACCGCGGTCCCGCCGGCTGAAGATGTCATCCAGTGCTGCGCCGACCCTTCCGTCGAAATCTGCGGCGCCTTCGCCACCGGGCACCACGTCCCAGTCCGGCTCTTTGACCCACCTGGCCCATGCTTCGGGGAAGCGCTCGGCGATCTCCTCGGTCCGCAGTCCTTCCCAATCGCCGAGAAAAATCTCACGCAGCCCTCTGACCGGGGAGGCCCGCTCGAGGTCACTCGTATAGAAGCCTGCGAAGCGTCGCCCGGCGAGCCGATCGGCAAGGAGCTCGGCCTGACGGCGGCCTTCGGCCGAAAGCGGAGGGTCGAGCTGGCCCTGGATGCGGTGCTCGCTGTTCCAGGTCGACTGTCCGTGGCGGATCAACACGAGGCGCGCGGGGGCGGGTCGAGGTGCAAGCCCCTGCACAGGAGGCTCCGGGCGCGCTGCTCTGATCTCGATGCCTATACTAACTTTCTCTCTAAATCCCGATCGGGCTGCCCGATCTCAGGAGAAGACTGTTGCAGTCGCACGGCTCATTGGCCGAAACCACACTTCGAACGCTTCTCGAATCGGCTCAGGGTGAGCGGTCGACGGGTACTCTTACCGTCCGCGATGGGAACGGGCAGTCGGCTTCGCTCTACTTCCTGTTCGGGCATCTCTTTCACGCCCAGGGCGATGGCAAGTCGGGCGACGAGGCGGTGGTCAACGCTCTGCACTGGACCAGGGGCGATTTCGAGTTCGACGCCAAGGCCAAGCTGCCAGCCGATGAGACCGTCAAGGCCGGCATTCCGGAGCTCGTGCACGCCGCCCAGGCAGCCCCGAAGGCCGCTCCAGCCGAACCAAAACCTGAATCTGCGCCTCAGCCGCACGTCGAGGCGCCAGAGCTAAGAAGTGAGAGGAAGGATCATGCTGAACCGGAGAGAAAGGTGGAAGCACCACAGCCGAGACGTGGCGTGAAGCACCGCCCGCAGCCGAAGCACGGCCGCGAGCCG
>WNFJ01314926.1_pt1 | contig 20952 bp, 14 predicted proteins | sample 5400461 | NCBI WGS metagenome assembly WNFJ01 (sample SAMN13153349, study PRJNA577476) | soil metagenome | isolation source: 115 cm saprolite on Douglas fir-dominated hillslope | place: USA:California | collected 2013-09-17
GGCGGCATCTTCGACGGCGAGCACACGTTCACCATCACGCAGGTCAGGCCGGGCGTGGTCCTGTTCACCCAGCGCGAGGACTTCACCGGCGTGGCCGTCCCGTTCTACCAGCACTGGCTGCACACCGATACGCTGCCGATGTTCCGCGCGATGGACGCGGCCCTGGCACGCGAGGCCGGATGACCATGGAGATCGCGCCCTTCCGCGTCGAGATCCCGCAGGAGATCGCGCCGCCGATCCGGCGCTGTGCTGAGGCTGGGCTAGCGGTGGTCGCGGCTGCCGGGGGTGACCAGGCCGCTTTCGTAGGCGAGGACGACGAGCTGGGCGCGGTCGCGCGCGTTGAGCTTGGTCATGATGCGGCTGACGTGGGTCTTCGAGGTCAGCGGGCTGAGGAACAGGCCTCGGCCACCAGCCCCATCACCTCACGCTCCCGGTCGGTCAGCCCGGCGAGCGCGCGGTCGCTGGGCGGCGGCCGTTCGGGACGGCGGGCGAGGTCGGTAATGAGCCGCCGAGTCACGCTCGGCGACAGCAGCGCGTCGCCCCTGGCCACGACCCGGACCGCCTGGAGGAGGTCGGCCGGCTCGGTGTCCTTCACCAGGAAGCCGCTGGCCCCGGCGCGGATCGCCTGGTAGACGTATTCGTCGGACTCGAAGGTGGTCAAGATGATCACCTTGACGCCTGCGAGGTCCTCGTCGGCGGAGATGCGGCGGGTGGCCTCCAGGCCGTCCATCCTGGGCATCCTGATATCCATCAGTACCACGTCGGCGCGCTCGCGGCGGGCCAGGTCGACCGCCTGCGCCCCGTCGGTGGCCTCGCCCACCACCTCAAGGTCGTCGGCGGCGTCGATCAGCACGTGGAATCCGGCGCGGATCAGCGCTTGGTCATCGGCGAGCAGGACCCGGATCACGGCCGCGCGCCTTCCTGGGCCGCGGCGGGCGCGGGGCTGGAAGCCGGGCCGGGCGCGGACTGCGGCTCGGGGCCGGGCGCGGACTGGGGCTCGGGGCCGGGCGCGGACTGGGGCGCGGGGACCGGCGCGGGGTCGGCGAGACGGCCGCCGAGGGGCAGCCGGGCGGCGACCCGGAAGCCGCCGCGGGGGCCGGGGCCGGTCTCCACGGCACCGCCGACGGCGGCGGCGCGCTCGCGCATCCCGGCCAGCCCGTGGCCGCCGCCCTGGCTCGCGGCCGCACCCGCCAGGTGGCCCCCACCCTGGCCCGCAGCCGCGGGGCCGCGGCCTGTGTCGGTCACGTCGAGGAGAATTTCGCCGGCGAGGTAGCCGAGCGAGACCGCGGCGGTGGCCGGGCCGGCGTGGCGGATGGCGTTGGTCAGTGACTCCTGGACGATCCGGTAGGCGGCCAGGTCCACCGCGGCGGGCAGCGGGACGGGCTCCCCGGTCACGGTGAACGTGGTCCCCAGGCCGGCCCGGCGCGCCCCGTCGATGAGGGTCTCGAGCTGGGCGGTGCCGGGAGCCGGCTGGGTGGGGTCGGCGTCGTCGGCCTGGCGCAGCACGTTCAGGATGGCACGCAACTCCCTGAGCCCCTCCTTGCTCGCGGTCTTGATCGCCTGCAGCGACTCGGCCACCACCTCCGGGCGGGTGGCCAGGACGTGGGCGGCCACTCCGGCCTGGACGTTGATGGTGGCCATGGTGTGGGCCACGACGTCGTGTAGTTCCCGGGCGATGCGCAGGCGTTCCTCGTCGATGCGGCGGCGGGCGTCTTGTTCGGCCCGGTCGCGGATGGAGTCCACGTAGGCACGCCGGTTCGCCACCGCGATGCCGGCGAACAGCGCCGCCACGACCATGAACGGGATGATGTCGAACCCGCCGCCGCTGATGTGCCCGAACGGGTTGTTGGCCGCGGTGACCGTCAGCAGGATGCCGAGCGTCACCACGGCCGCCACCACCGCCCGGCGGACGCTTACCTCGGTGGCCACGGCGTACAGGGCGAGGATGGGGGCGATCAGGACGGCCCCGTTGACGAACCCGAGCAGTGAGTAGGCGGCCACCGCGGCGGTAGAGACGGTGAGCACTGCCACCGGGTGGCGACGCCGCCAGGCCAGGGCCAGGCAGGCGGCCGCGACCAGCAGCAGCGCGGCTCCCGGCTGCGGCGCCAGGTGGCCGCGGAACTGGGCCCGGTTGCCGGGATCATTGGGATGACCTTCGCCGTAGCTGCCGAGCAGCAGCACGGCGGTCACCGCCAGGGCGAGAACCGCGTCCCTGACGGCCGGGCTGAACCATCGCCGCCAGGCCGCCGCCACACCTTCCATGCACGCAAGCGTAGGCATGTCCACGGCCGACGTCGCCCTCCCCCGGTTGATCACCTGGATACTCCCGCGGGAGTAGGCGGCCCCCGGTTGATCCCGTGGTGGTACCGCCAAGTGCCTTCCTCCGCCGGACGACGGGCCGACGGGCCGGGCGGCAGTCTTGAGCTGCAGCTGGCGGAACGGCCGCCGGCTCCCCTGACTCGGAGGTCATGATGCCAGCGCTCACCCGCTTCGTCCTCCGCCACAAGGCGCTCGTGGCCCTTTTCTGGGTCGTCGTAGCGGCCGTCGGCGTGATGACCATCAGCGGCACAACCCACCGGATGACGAACAACTTCTCCATGCCGGGGCAGGCGTTCACGGTGGACAACCAGATCGCCAGCCAGTACGGCAACGGCGGATCCGAGGCCCCCTACCTGCCGGTGATCACCGTACCGGCCGGGCAGAAGGTCACCGACCCCGCGGTGGCGGCGGCCACCGGGCGGGCGTTCGCCGCCGTGGCCCGGGCGATTCCCGGCGTGCGGATCGCGGACTACGCGACCACCCACGATCCGGCGTTCGTCACCCGCGACGGCCGGTCCACCTTCGCGCTGGTGTACACGGCCCCGGCGACCGGCTTCGGCGGCCCCAGCCTCGGCCCAGTGCTCGAGCACGCCGTGACGGCGGCCGCGCCAGCCGGATGGCACGTCGGGGTCACCGGCTCACAACTGCTGGCCAACGGCAGCCCGAACTCCGGCAAGGGCACCGGGATCATGGCCGAGGCGATGATCGGATCCGTCGGCGCGCTGGTCATCCTGGCGCTGGTGTTCGCCAGCTTCCTGGCCCTGCTGCCGCTGCTCATCGGCGGGATCTCGGTGCTGGCCACGTTCCTGCTCGTCGGCGGGCTCACCGAGGTGACCGGGATCAGCCAGATCGTCGAGTTCCTGATCGCGCTGATCGGGCTGGGCGTGGCCATCGACTACTCGCTGCTCGTGGTCAGCCGCTGGCGCGAGGAGCGGGCCGCGGGCCGGGACAACGTGGCCGCCGTGACCGAGGCGATGACCCACGCGGGCCGGGCCGTGGTGTTCTCCGGCCTGACCGTGGCCATCGGCCTGCTGTCGATGATCGTCCTGCCCGTGCCCATGCTGCGCAGCGTCGGCTACGGCGGCGTGCTGGTGCCGCTGGTGTCTGTGATCGTCTCCATCACGCTGCTGCCGGTGATCCTGGCCACCGTCGGCCCGCGGCTGGACTGGCCGCGGCTGCGGACCGAGCGCCGCGCCAGCCGGGTGTTCTCGGCCTGGGCCCGCGGCGTCTACCGGCACCGCTGGCTGGCCGCGCTGGCCGGGCTCGGCATCCTGGCCGCGCTGATGCTGCCGGCGCTGTCCCTGCACCTGGGCGAGCCCGGCAGCTCCGCGCAGGCCACCAGCGGGCCCGCGCACAGTGCGCTGGTCACGCTGACCGACGGCGGCATCCCGTCCGGCGTGCTCACTCCGGCCGAGGTCCTGACCTCCTCCGCTCCGGGGGCTCCGGCCGCGGTGGCGGCCCAGGCGGCGCGGGTTCCCGGGGTGTACGCCGCGGTGGCCCCGGCCACGCCGGACTACCAGCGGGGCGGCACGGCGATCGTCACCGTCATCCCCTCGGCCGAGAGCAGCGTTCCCGCGGGCCAGACGACCGTCGGCGGGCTCGAGCACGCGCTGCTCGGACGCCCGCACGTGGTCGGCGTCGGCGGCGACGGCGCGTCGCTGATCGACTTCGACCACGCGGTCTACGGCGACTTCCCGCTCATGCTCGCCATCATCAGCGTCGCCACCTTCCTGCTGCTGACCCGGGCCTTCCGCTCGGTGCTGCTGGCGGCCAAGGCCGTGGTCTTCAACCTGATCTCGCTGGCCGCCGCCTACGGTGTGCTGACCTGGGTGTGGCAGGACGGGCACGGGTCTGGCGCGGTCTTTGGCATCCCGGCCACCGGGGCGATCACGATGTGGGTCCCGCTGATGGTGTTCGCCTTCTTGTTCGGCCTGTCGATGGACTACGAGGTGTTCATCCTCACCCGGATCCGGGAGGCCTACGACGCCAGCGGCGATGCCCGGCACGCCGTGGTGGAGGGCCTGGGCCGGACCGGGCGCCTGGTCACCAGCGCGGCCGCGATCTTGATGCTGAGCTTCCTGTCCATGTCCACCGGGCCGCAGACCGACCTGAAGATCCTGGCCACGGGGCTCGGCGCCGGCATCCTGATCGACGCGGTGGTGGTCCGCTGCCTGCTCGTCCCGGCGCTGGTCGCCCTGTTCGGCCGGGCCAACTGGTGGCTGCCGTCCTGGCTGGCGCGGGTGCTGCGGATCCCGGCTCCGGCCGCACCGGCTGCTCCGACCCGGGAGCTGGCCGCTGCGTACGCGGGTGAGCTCGAGGTGTCCGGGGTGAGGTAGCGCTCCCCGGACGGCCGGGCCAGGCGGTGATCCGCCTGGCCCGGTCTTATCTTCTTGCCTGACCGGCTGGGATAATCCGTCGGGTGCGGTGCCGATCACGGGAGGAGCGCGGGCGATGAACGGGTACCTGGACAACTCCGGGCGGGAGGACGTGCTGAGCGGGGGTGCCCGGATGATTCCGGTAGACACGCCCAAGGGTCCTTACCGGGTATGGGTGAAGCGGACCGGCAACAACCCCGGCCTGCGGGTGCTGCTCCTGCACGGCGGGCCAGGGGCGACCCACGAGTACCTGGAGGCCTGCGACAGCTATCTCCCCGGCGCGGGGATCGAGTACTACTACTACGACCAGCTCGGCTCGGGTTTCAGCGACCAGCCCGAGGAGCCGTCACTGTGGGACCTCGACCGCTTCGTCGACGAGGTGGAGCAGGTCCGGCGGGCGCTGGGACTCGGCCGGGAGAACTTCGTCCTGTTCGGCCATTCGTGGGGCGGCCTGCTGGCCACCGAGTACGCGCTGCACCACCAGGAGCACCTGCGCGGGCTCGTCATCTCCAGCATGATGTCGAGCGTCCCGGCCTACAACGCCTACGCCGAGCAGGTGCTGATGCCGGCCATGGACGCCGGCGCGCTGGCCGAGATCAAGTCACTCGAGGCGAGCGGGGATACCGACAACCCGAGGTACATGGAACTGCTGAACGAGCAGCACTACGTCCATCACGTGCTGCGGATGCCCGTCGCCGACTGGCCCGACCCGGTGGTGCGCGGCTTCGCGCACATCAACCCGGCCATCTACGTGTCCATGCAGGGTCCCAGCGAGCTCGGCATCAGCGCCGAGGCAAGCCTGGCCCAGTGGGAGCGGACCGCGGAGCTGGCCTCGATCGACGTGCCGGCGCTAGTCATCGGCGCGCGGCACGACACCATGGACCCGGCCCACATGGAGATGATGGCCGGGCGGCTGCCGCAGGGGCGCTACCTGTTCTGCCCGGACGGCAGCCACATGGCCATGTACGACGACCAGGCGGTGTACTTCGGCGGCCTGATCGACTTCCTGCGCGGCCTCGCCAACTCCTGACCGGACCCGGCTAATTAAGGCCGAGCGCTGCCGCCACCCAAACAAGGAGCGCTCGGGACAATAGGTTACTTATGACGACAGGCGAGTATATCTCATAATAATCGAATCCTCGTTCGGCCACGCTCCTGACTTGGCTGTCAGCCAGGTAAACCCGCCAGGCCACCGGGACGTCTAATGTTGTTGTGCGACCTTCCGGTCTCGGGCGAGCCCGGGCCGGCGTGTCGGTAATGAGATCTTCATATGCTGTACAAGGGGGAGGTCGGCGGGCTAGCGTTCTGAGTCTAGCCAGAGCCAATGCTTGGCGTTTTCTTACATGATGAAGACATCGTGAAGACAATGCCGACACATGAGGCGGACTGGGTCAAAACTGTCTCAGAAGAATTGAGTCCTCGCCGTACTCGACTAGCCTAGGATTCATTGCTAATTTAGAATAGGAAGTTTGGGGCGAAGTCGCTGGTCGGCGTGGGCACATGGTAGCCCGACGAGAACCAGGCGGCGCAGGGAGGCTGGCGTGACCCAGGTGGTCAAGGCCTTTGATGGGCGCAAGTTGTTGGCTGAGAGCCTAGGTGACCCAGACGGCAACCCAGTGTTCCTGCTCCACGGCACACCTGGTGGTCACAATGGTCCGCGTCCGCGGGGAATTGTCCTCTACCGGCTGGGCCTCCGCCTGATCAGCTATGACCGGCCCGGCTACCCTGGCTCTGACCGGAAACTCGGGCGCACCGTCGCGGATGCGGCCGAGGACGTCAGGGCTATCGCTGAGCACTTCGGGTTCGATCGGTTTAGTGTTGTGGGCAGGTCGGGTGGTGCCCCCCACGCTCTGGCGTGTGCCGCGCTGCTCAACAAGCACGTGATATGCGCCGCCGCGCTCGGCAGCCTTGCACCCTACAATGCCCAAGGCCTCGTTTGGAATGCCGGAATGGCGGACTCCAACGTCCGGGCGTACCGCGACGCCGAGGACGATCTAGAGGCTTTGAAAACCACACTCGATAAGCAGGCCAGGCAAGTTAGGAACAATTCTGAAGGCCTGCTCAAATTGCTCTGGCCGGAACTGGTCGGAGATGATAAAGCGGTCATCGGAGACATCGCGCTCCGCCGGATAATTGCCCGGGTCCACGCGGAGGCACTAAGCGATACGACCGACGGATGGATAGACGATGTGATCGCCCTGAGCCGACCATGGGGCTTCGAGCTTTCGGAAATTACAGCACCAGTCAAGCTGTGGAGTGGCATGGATGACGTATTCTCGCCGGCCAGCCACACGGACTGGCTTGCGAAACGGATCGAGACAGCGGAACTCGAGGTAGGGCTCGGAAAGGCACACTTCGGCGCGGTCGAGATCCTGCCCAAGATCTTGGCCTGGGTCGCGGAGAAGGCGAATTCAGAACGGCGAGCCGGGCGGCCCGCCGCCATGGCCGCGGTGGCGGTAGGCCCCTGAGGGAGGCGGAGCCAGGTCGACCCAGAGCCAGCCCAAGCCGAGGTCAATCAGGGACGGCGCCGCACGTCAGAACGGCAGCGGATCAATTGCGCTCAGCAACCGACCGCCGGTCATGGCCTTGGTCACGTCTGGATGATCAGGTCCGATGAGCGCGATCAACTCCCCGATGACCGCCTGGCGCTTCCCCGATGTTCCCTCGACTCCCAGTTCCTGCTGGGTCAGCAGCAGGTTCGCGCGGCAGCGCAGAGTATCCGGATGCTGCGACCCGAGAACTCGCTCCCTCTCGTCCGTGACTAGTTGTTCAAGCTTCGCGGCCTCCGTTCGTTCACCCTGGTAGGCCATCACGCTCGCCAGGACCATGTTCGCCGCCAGCGTGTACGGATGATCGGCACCGAGCCGGTCCTGCAGGCCCATCGCGGCGGACCGGGCCGCTGCTTCTGCAGCGTAGTAGTCCTGATAGAGACACAGCGCGGTGGAGATGTTCAGCCTGCAGATCAGGGAGTGCGGGTGATCTGGCCCCAGCCGGTCCTGGTAGACGTCCCGGACCCGCTCCGCCGCCGCCATGGCTCTTCGGAAGCGTTCTTTCCCGGACGTTTCCCCGTTTTGCTCCTGCTCGCCCAGGGCCAGCCAGTTCAGCGCCTGACTCAGGCGGCCCGCGAGAGCTTCGCTGCTATCCTCACCGAATCCGCTGACCAGGCCCGCCCTCGCCCCGTCGATGTGGCTCTCGGCATGGTCAGGACGGCCGACACAGCGTAGCGCCACGCCGAGCAATAGCCGCGCGTTCAACGTTATGCGGTCGTAGTCACCGAGCGTGCTGCGGCACTGACTCCAGACCGTCTCGATCCGGGTGACCGCCTCTTGGTAGCGGCCGGCTTCCAGCAGGTCGCGCGCGATGGATGCTCCGGAGTTGAAGGTCCTGGGGTGAGACGGTCCGAGTACGGAGGTCCGTCGATCGAAGGTAAGCCGGTCCTGGGCCAGCGCCCGCCGGAAGTCCCCGGTCAGCAGGTAAGACAGGGCGAGGTTGTGCGCCGCCGACAGCGTCCCACGGAATTCTTCGCCGTACCCGCTACTCCATGATCGATAAGTTTCAAGGTCTAGCTTGAGGGCCTCCTGGTATTCACCGAGGGCCCGCATATCGCCGGCGAGGCTGCTGCGGGTTTGCAGGGTATGAAGGTGTTCCTCACCTAGATGTTCCAGTTGCCCGGCAAGTACTTCCTCGTCTATCGCCCGGGCTTCCTGGAATCGCGCAAGATCACGCAGGATGTTCGCCAGGTTGAACTGCAGACGGAACAACTGCCGCTGCAACGATTCGGCGGTCTCTGGCTCCCGATTCTCGGACAGCATGGTCAGCCAGGAAGACTCGATCTCTTTCGCCCGCCTGCGACCGCGGTTCAAGTCCTCCCGCTGCCACATATATCGCACCCGCTCGATCAGTAGCTGGCGGACTCGCGCCACGGATGACAACGTGGCCTCGGAAGGCCTCAGGTGTGGCCAGATCAGCCGGTAACGTGGCCACGTCTGCGGGTCATCGACGTCACCTTGCGGACGGACTTCGACTACCAGCTGGTGGACGACCCGCCGTGCCGTCGCCTTGTCCCCGTCCGACATGCGCTCGTTGACGACGGCCTGGACCACGCGGTGAACCTGGATCTGCTGCGCGTTGTTATCGAGCTTGATCAATGCGAGCAGATCGACGCGCCGGATCAGCCTGGCGATCATCGCCTGCTCCGAGATGGTGGGATCAAGATCTCGCAGCGCATCTGCCATGGCCTGAGTGTTGATCAGGCTCAGGCTGATATCCGGTGCCATTACCGAGCAGATCTCCAGCAACCGGGCGGCTGCGGCGGAATTCTCCTTCAGCTGGTCGAGGGAGAGGTTCCAGGCCTTCGCGACCGCTGCCGGGTAATCACGAAGCGGATGCCGCTCCGGCAGAGTGAGCGTAGACTGCTGTTCCAACTTCTGCAGGTATTCGGCGACGGACATTTGTGAGCTGGCCAGCAGTGCGCCCGCCGCGGCTACCGCCAGCGGCATGTTACCGAGCACGGCGGCCACCTCGTCGGCTTCTTCCTCGGTAATGGCGGGCTTGCGTCGGCGCAGATGGCTGATGCTTTCCTCACGTTTAAAGACATCGACCTGGAGGGACGTCCCTCCCAGGGACGTCCAGCGTTCGTTGCGGGACGTTATCAGGACATGACCCTGGCTCGATGGCAAGAGATCTTTCAGATCGTCAATGTCCTCAGCGTTATCGTAAATGAGGAGCCAGCGCTCACCCACTCGTCCTTCATTAAGAAGTTGCAGCACTTTCTGGACGACCTCGGTAATGCCGCCTTCCTCAGGCACGTCCGCGCCGAATGCTTCCCGCATCCGCTGCCCGAGGTCCGCTAGTGAGGCGTCGACATATTGCGACTGACCGCAGTTCATCCACCAGACGATGTCGTAATCGGCCCCGAAGCGATGGGCGTACTCCAGCGCGACCTGCGTCTTGCCAACGCCGCCGAGGCCCTGGATGGTCAGCGGGAGCAGGACCGCCACACTGCGCGAACGCAGTTCTTCGCGCAGAGCCCTGAGATCGCTTTCCCGGCCGGTGAAGTTGATGTTGCGGGTCGGAATGTTCTGGACCTGCGGGCGGTCGCCCCCGGGATAGCGCAGCGCCCCGGGCCCTGACTCCGGGTCCTCTGGCCGCCGTCCCTGGAACCCCTCGACCAGCCTGTCCACCGCCTGGGTCTCGGTCGCACCGGCCAGGAGAATAACGGGAACCTTCCCTCGTGTGAGTTCCGGCGGCAGCCGTGTCTCGGTTACAGAGATAAGCAGGTCAGGGTGCACAGCGGGGAGCGAATCGTCCAACCGGGCGAGGTAGGAATCCGACACGATCGCCACGGTTTGCGTCGCTACCTCAGCCTCATCGAGACCGGCGGGCACCTCATCGACCCAGCGGACCGTGATCTCGGCACTCGCCAGAACGGCCGCGATCCACTCGGCCCATAGCTGATCTTCCGGGGTGAAGTCGAGAACAACCTCGAACGGACTCGATGACTGCGTGCGGGAGAACAGCAAGCGGGTGCGCAGGCGCAGCCCCTCCTCCCGTGGCGGCAGCGTACGGACAGCGCCTCCGGTGATCCGGGCGGCAAGCCTCTCGTAGGATGACAGCAGTGAGGTCTGCGAACCTGGCCTGTCACCGATCGTGGCGAGCGTCTCCTCATAGGCGTAGGACGGCCTATACGGCACCTCCACCTCGGTCCAGTATTCGCTTCGCTGCTCATCGGACATTCCCACGGGCAGGCCTTCGAACTGCTCGCACGCGAATTTGAGGCCTGCCTCTACCTTTTCCCTTTGCGCGTGGTCGATGCGCATAGGCACGGGCAATATCGTGATGTCACGATCCGTGTGCTCCTGGATCCTCATCGCGATCATGGCGGCACCCTCAATCCCCTGAGTGGCCAGGGTAAAGCAATCGACCACCACGTCGGGCAGGTGCACCGTACAGATGTCGGCGACGTCACTAAGACCGGTCCGGCTGTCGATCAGGACATAGTCATAGTGGTACTTCAGGTGCTCACGCAGAGCGTCGAAAAACTGACCGCCGTGCAGGTTGTCATAAAAATTGTCCCAGTCCATGGTGCTCAGGGCGGCCTGGTAGTCGCCGTTTGCCTGTTTCCCCGACGATAGGAGATGCAGAACACCAGGTTCTGGGAACTGCCAGCTCAGCGGAACAGCATAAGCTGTCACCCGCTCGATGTGCTCATCGACGATGGCGGTGATCGCGCGGCGGGTGGCTTGCCTCGACTCCTCGCTCTCGGTGTGCAGCGCCTCAGAGTCGATTTCGGCATCCACCGCCGCCCACGCATACCCGCGGATGATGTCAACGATGCCTGGCCTCTGCTCCACTGCGCCGTCTATGAATGGCTGAAAGAACCTGTGCAGGCCGGGCGACTCGAGGTCCCAGTCGGCGATCAGTACCCGCCTGCCGTTGGCCGCGAGGATCCAGGCCAAGTTCGCGAGCGCCATCGTTCTTCCCGTTCCGCCCTTGAACGAGTAGAACGTGACGATCTGGCCTTCACGCGGTGGCTGCCTGTCTCCCTCATTAGGCATCTGACGTCCCCTCCAACTGATCTGGTCCTGAAACACGTCGATCCGGCCGCTTGGGACCGCGCAGGCTGGGCCGGGTCCTTGACGCTGGTGATGATGGTACCTGTCCGCTCATATACCGCCCACTGCGATACCGCATATATTGCCGTTCGGCCTCGGCGGCCAGCACCCGGACGGTGGTGACAAAGTCATCGAGTGAGCTGATGCCCCTAGCAGCCGCCCGGCGCGATGAATCAGTGGGTAGCGCTCCGGCGGTGTCAAGAATCTCCTTGACCTGCTCGGCAAGCTTCTGCGTGCGGGCATCATCAGGCTGGCCCAGGATTATCATAGGCAGGACCCACCGGGGCAGGTTCTCCACGGCGGACTCCAGCGCCAGCCGCCCGCTATCGTCGGCAATGAACCAGGGATCGATCAAGATGATCCCCGGTTTGCGGGCGCGCGGTTCACTGACCGCCTTGATTCCGCTGACCCTGGCCTTGAAGTCGAGCCGCCCGACGGCCTGCCTGGCGTATTCAGCCAGCGGAAGCTCTTGCTGCGGGAAGGGGCGCCAGTCGAAGCTGCGTTCGCCATAGCCGCGGGCATCCTGCTCCGCGACCACTGTGCTGACGGTCGGCGCAACGGTTTCGATATCGAAGACCGAAAGATGCGGCTCGCTCGTAAACGGACTTTTCATCTGATCGATGTCCGGTACCTCCGATGGCCTTATAGGGGATTCTTCCGCGAGTGCGATGATACGTTTCGCCGCAACACTCACCACACCCCGGTAGGAACCCTGGTATGCCTGGATCATAAGCAGTGCCCTCAGGCCGTTCTCGGCATAGCCAGGTTCGCCGGAGCCGAGAGCCAGGGCTTCTCGGAGCCCGGGCAAGTCCTGGGCCTGCGACAGGGGGGTCCACAGCACGGGCACGAACCGCCCTCCCGGATCATCGAGGCCTGCCAGTTCCAGACGCCGGCGGAAGCTGGCCCATTCCTGGCCTGGCCTGGATTTGGTGATGTACGCGGCCGAGTAGAGCGGGACGAATACCTGAGCCGTGCCCAGAGCCTGCCGGAAGGATTCCTCCCAGTCCGAGCCGACTGGGATCTTTTGATCGTAAAACCCGGGGACCATCTCCGACCGCCGGGATGCGTGCCGCCTGACCGCGTCCGCCAGGTCATCGAAGAACTCCCCGACCAGTTCGTCGGGGTTCGCATCCGGATTTCCCCCCGCCAGCGGATCTGAGTGCGCATAGCTGAGGAAGAAGTATGGACGATTCGTGCCCGGCGCTTCTCCTCTCACCGCATTGATGGTCATGGCGTCGCCTCTTGGAATGCATTATGTAGATCTTGGAGTTTGAACCTGCGAGTTCTGAGCCGCTGGTGGTAGTAAATTTTCGAGATGTGCATGGCGAGTTGCCAGACAATTATCTGATAGGAATCTTCCCGCCCCATCCGCATAAGGCCATAGACGCCATTTACCTTGTATTGAGCAGGGAGTTCAGGGTCCGGGTGGCCGGCGGGCGCAAAAATCATATCCTCGCTGACCGGCGAGGGCAGCTTGAAAGGAAGCGGCGCCCATCGCAGCGGGATTATGTGTTGCTGGTGGAGCGGGACGCCCTTCCCCGGCAGTCTCTGCACTCTGCGCTGCGAGAAGGCGCACCACTCCCGCCCGCACCATTCTCGGCTCAGGTACGGGGCAGATAGCAGCGCGATGAGCACCTGACAGGTTCCGGCCGCATGCAGTAATTCGTCAACCCACTGCACGCCGCCCTGCACTTCCGTGTCCATGTAGCCGATTTCTGCGCCAGTCTTCCTGACTATCAGTTGGGCGACGTTCTCCGACAGGTCGAAGTAGAATCGCTCCGCCAGTTGATCTGAGGGGTGCGCCACCCCCGGATTGCCTGAGCCGCCCCTGACTCTGGCGTAGCTGAGGAAGAACGGCGTTCCGTGGTCGGGCACGGCGTGTCCCACCTCCAGCCCCACCGGTGCTGGCCTCATGGTATCGAGCGGGCTGTGACGATGGACAGTACTGATGCAGTTTTGTCATGAAATGCTCCTCCCGCGATGCGTCCTCAACCAGGAACACGCGAAATCGACCGCCATGCGCAGCGGAATCAGCCTGCATATCGCCGACACTACTTGCCCGCGCCGCAGGCCGGACGTGATACTCAGCCCGGCGGTTGCCTCCAGCTCTGCGCCCATCAGCCCAAAATCACGGTCATCCAGGTCGATGTCCGTGAACTCGTGCTCGACCCGCATTCCCCCCTCCACGGTGAAGCAGTGGTAGGAGCGGCGCGGCGGCTCACCAGGCAGACGGTATTCGGCGAGGTGGAAGGCGGTGCAGACGGAATAGCCGACGCCGAGCAGCAGGATGGCTGCATCGGCCGCGTACAGCCAGCCCAACGGTGACCTCTCACCCATATGACAGTCCAGATCATGTACGGACGTGCAGGCGCCTGCGCTAGGGCCGACCGCCGCGAAGGACACCTGCGGATGGCTGCTGCGGCGCGCCGACGGGCGTGTTCGCACGTGCTCAGCAAACACCCCCATCCCGGTCGACGGCGTGGTGGCCGGATCGAACCCGGGCATCGCGGCGATGAACCTAGCGCGTTCTTCTGCGTCAAGACCCGCTGTGGCGGCACGAAAGGCGCTCGAGGTGAGGGAATTCAGCGTCGTCTGGGCCGGTACCACTATCGTCGCCTCCGGTCCTGCCACATCCTGGATCGCATTCAGCAGCGATGCCGTGCCGCCGTCGACCCGCCCGACCTGCCGCAGTGAGCAGTGGACAAGAAGAAGATCCTGCCCTCGCTGCAGGCCGAGCGCCTGAAGATCGGCCGCCAGCTGCTCACGGCCAGCGAGACCGTGCCGGGATGGCCGTGGTGCGAATTCACCGGTCATCGGTCCACGCCTCAACCGTGGAGTGCATGCCATGGACGAAACGGTCACCCGCTGACATCAGCGTGCCCGCACTCAGCAGCGTTTCGATTCCTTTCTCGACCCAGGACCGGTACCTGAGAAAACGGCGGCGAGCTTCTTCGTCCCGCGTTCGCCTGGACCGGGACCGCCACAGCTCGGCGATGGCGAGGTAAGCGTAGGTACCGTGCAACAGGCCCTCGATGGGCCGACGATCGGTTCGCCAGGGCACCGAGAACAAGCTGCCGTCGCCGCGTACGAACATGTCAAACAGGTCGCACAAGGCCGTGAGCTTGACATGCTGCATCTCGTGCACAAGGAGCTCGCTCAGCGCGCCGACGTCATCGGGGAGAGCCAGCGCCACTGCCCCGAATGCGTGCCGGGCTGTTCCGCTCCGGCTGTGGCCAGCAGCCCCGGGCCGCATCGGCACCACAGAGTGCAAGCCTTTGCCGATCACGTTGGCGTAGGCCGGGAGTTCGGCCGCGAGTTGCCGGGCCGCAGCCACCAAGGCCAGCCGCCATGCCCTCCATTCCCCGGTCGACAGCCGTCCGGCTGGCGCCCAGGCCTGGCAGTCGCGGAACGGGTCGATATCGTCCACGGTGACGGAGAACTCCCCCGCGGTTACACGGCGGACGGTCTGCCATCGGAGCACACGGTGCCGGGAGCTGAGCCCTGAGGGAGAAACACGTAGCGTCGAAGTGCGGCCCGTGCCGCTGTCCACGGTGAGAGCGCCGACGGTCGGCAGGTAGATGGTTCCTTGACGTACCGGCAGGGTCAGTTCGATCTCTATTCCGGCCCGCATGGCCGCCGCGGCGGCCATTCCGGCCAAGTGCGCGCGGTCCAGATCAAAATCAGCGCTCCTTGCCGGGCTCAGGCATTGCAAGGCCCACGCCTGAACATAGGGATACGTCAGGACTTCGCGCACAGCTTCCGGCTGCTCGGCTTCCAGCGCGGAAAGAAGCATCCATCCATCGGCTGCCGCCCTCCCAAGGTCGCCGCCGTTGCCGTCCAGGCCGGAAGCCACCGTAGCGACCAGGGCACGGATCACCGACCAGTGAGACTCAGCCAGCGACGCCATCGCCGTCTCGTCGCCGGGTCCAGCGGACAACCGCTCAAAGGCTCCATCGGGCAGGGAATGACGGATCGCGGGATCGCTTTCCGGCGCTGATGCCACGGGAACGTTCCGGGGGCTGGTGATTATCTGGGGAATCAGGACTTTTAGATTATCGCAGTAAACGGAGGGATTATCGAAACCATTATCAGCTTTGTATCGATGGGTGTACAGGCCGCCTCCGCATGCCTGTACCAGAGAGCACTCACGGCAAGTCGAGCACAGTGCCATGATTCCGGCTTGGCGGCCAGCCACGCCCGGGCAGCCTCATCGACCGAGTGGGAAAAGATGTCAAGACCGGTAGCCGGCGCGTCCTCGAAGGCCGTCTTCAGCGAGTCCGTCTGCTCCCAGGCGCCGTCTGTCTCGATGACCAGGAGATCCACAGAATCAAGGCCCGCCGCCTCGCTTCCGCTGGGACGCCCCTCCCAAGCCGCCAGCAGCGAATCGAAAAACCGGATGGGCAACGGGCGGCCATCGGCAATCCACCGGCAATGGATCCGCCCCAGCCAGGTGGCATAGGGCACGTGCGTGCCTGGGGGACGGTGCGGAGGCTGCTCCCACGTCGCGTGCGGCAACAGCAAATCGAGACGCGGCGGCGCCTCCGCGAGCAGCGCCTCATAGACCGCGATCGGATCATTCTGCACATCGACGGTACACAGAATGCCCGCATAAAGATGCCTGTATTCCGGCTTCCTCAGCAAAGAGAGGGCCCGTCGCACGTGCGGATAGCTGCTCCGCCCGTCGGAGAACCGGCGGTGCTGGTCGTTCGCTGCGCGGTCGCCATCCAGCGAAACTCCCACCTGGACTGCATAATCGGCGAACAGCTCACACAGTCTCTCGTCGAGAAGGACGCCGTTGGTGTGAATTCTCAAATCGAGCCGGGTCACCGGGTCGATCAAGGATCGCAGCGTATCGATGATTCCACGCAGTCCATCGTGTCCCACCAGAAGCGGCTCACCGCCGTGTAGCACGACATGGACCTCGCCGAGACCATGAATCTCGGCATGCTCTCTTATCCGCCTTGCGGCCTGACGGACCGTCGCCTCGGCTATGATCTTGGGTTTAACACGCCAGCTCTGATCAGCATGCTCATAGACATAGCAGTGATCACAGGCGAGGTCACACCGGCTACTTACCTTCAGGACGTACTGACTTATAGAAGCCAACATCCGGCAGTCTCATATTGTGGAATTGAACATCATAGCTGGGACACGCGCAAGATTTTTCCGGCCGTCCACAATCCGTGAGACTACACCAGTCACATCTTTTTCACCGTCAGCGGCCCGTCTGGCCAGCTGCCCTAGCATGACACCCCGCAGATCGGGGATACAGGACCGATCTGCTCCGCTACCGATGGGTCCAGCCTGAGAATCCACTGGGCCTCCTCCCCCGTAAAGGGTAAGGCGTGTCCGTCCATGTCAGGTTAAGTGATGACTGAGCCTTTGTCATCAGGTCCGAGGCAGCGGGTTTGCGGCCGACGTGTCTGCACGGGTACGACCTCGGCTAGACAATCCATGACACCGTGCAGCCGCTAGGTAAACACAGCATCGTCAGCAGCCGACCGACCGCCTAACTCTGGCCGCCCTGCTTTCACCAGTCTGAGGTCTGCCATCAGGTCACTTCGAAATACTTGCGAAGCTTCTGTTACGGCCAGGGTATGCTAGCCGAGCCTATCGCTGACTCAGCGTCACTGACGTCGCCGAGCTCGCGAACCGGGAACAAATCTCATCAGATTATCCTGGACAACGCATAGTTCGCTGCGGCATGCCGCGTTATCGGGCCAATCTGATTCCGGTATTCGCGCAACCACGGATGCGACCTCGACAGGAATGGCCATGGCTAGCGGTTGAACATGATCATCGCGAGATGCCTTACGGTCGGCTCGCGGGAAACAGGAGTAGAAGGGCGGCAGGCTGCCTGACGTGCGCGCGATCGTGCTCGCCCCACTCGGCACCGATCCCGGGCATGCGCCTACCGGTTCGGTCACGCGCGGCGAGCGAGTACCGTCCCCTGGAGGGCGCCAGGCACAGCACGATGACCATCGACCGCCGGGCGCCGTCATCCGCGACCTGCGCGAGATGACGTCCGGCTGAAGGCGACGCCTAACCGATGGCCCAGCCACGCCCACCGCCCACGATCAGGGCGGTGCCCAGGTGCATCGCGAACAAGCGACCGCGGCGCCGTAGGCCTCGATGGCCGAGTAGAACTCGTCGGACAGTATCCAGTGGCGCCGCGGCGTACGCCTGTTCATCGCCGTCTGCCGGTCGCCGATAGTCATCGGCTCGCGCGCGACAGGTGTACCCGTAGGGCGGCCTGTTTAGATCCTCGCTCGCACTACTATTGCCGGTCAGAGCCAGGCGATACTTGAAGTATGAGCGGGAGGCGATCGCTGGTCGGGGTAGTGGCCGGCCTAGTCCTGCTGGCCCTGCTGGCAGTAATTGCACCCGCTGTCCTTCATCGGGGGCATTTCGGCTGGCCGACTTGGGTGGGCGTTTCAGTCGCGGCAGCAGCGGCCGTCTTGGCTGGTTTGGGCCGACGAATTCTTGACGCTGTGTTCGACTGGCCACTGGCCACGTTCAACAGCTTCCTGGAAGGAAGCCGGGTCATCAGGAAGGTGCCGGGTTACCGGACTCAGGTCAGGGAGTCAACTGACCGCATCGTGCTGAATATCCATCCGGCGATCCCGCTGTCGGCGAACGCGCCATCGGGTCTCTCGGATGAGTTTCCGCTCTATGTGGAGCGAGATATCGACGCGGATGTGCGGGCCTGGATTAAAAGCCGTTCATCGCGCGGCTGCCTGATTATCCTAGTGGGCCCCGCCGCCTCCGGCAAGACTCGTCTGCTCAGCGAGGTGCTTAAAGATGAGCTGCCTGACTGGCAATTGCTGAGGCCGAATAGCGAGCAGATCAACGCGCTGGTGGCCGCGAAAGCCAATCTGGGACGATCCGTAGTCTGGCTGGACGAACTGCATACTTTCTTCGAGGGCGATCCGCTGCGCGCCGCCACCGTCGAGGCCCTACTGGCGGGCCACCACGGCCCTGTCGTGCTGGCCGGCGCCATCCGGAGCGAGGAGCGCACCCGGTTGCTGGGCAAGATCACCACCGGGGACCGGGAAATGAGCATGCATGCTAACACCATCCTGCGGATGCCAGCCCGCTGGTCCGGCATGGTCGAGGGAACCGAGCACGCCGTGCAGTTCGATGTCCCGGGCCTGTTCAGCCTGGCGGAGCAGAACCGAGCCGCACTCCTGTCGTCGATGGACCCGCGTCTGGAGATGGCCCGGCACGCCGCCCGCGACGGCGATTTCACCGCGACTTTAGCGTGCGAAGCGGAACTGGTCGACCGCTGGCGCGGTGATGGCGACCGCAACGGGCAGGCCATAGTGACCGCAGCCGTCGTCGCGCGTCTTTGCGGTCATCCCGAGCCCATCGGTGAAAGCATCCTGTCTGACGTCGCCCTTTCCTACTTGTCGGAACTGGAAACTGCGCCGGAGAATGCCGAGTGGCTTCCTGAAGCACTGAGATGGGCACAGCAGCCGATCTTTGCGTCCAGCGGCACTTCGGCCATTCGCGCGGTTCGAACGAGGCCAGGACGTATAGATGGATACCGGGTCTCGGATATCCTGTTGCAAAATTCTCAAGATCATCATTATCCGGAAGTAATACGCATGCTCGACGACGACGGCACGTGGCGCCTGGTACTTAAACATGCACCAGAAACCGCAGCAGCCGAAATCGCGCTATCCGCGTATAAAGCCGATAAGCTTCTGGTAGCACATGACGCATGGCTTATCGCTGCCGAGCGGGGAGACGCGCGATCGGCGCGCAGCCTCGGCCTGCTTTGCTGGGAGCAGGACCAGGACACGGAGGCAGAACGGTGGTTGCGGAAGGCCGTCGACCTCGGTAGTACGGGTGCGATGATTTCGTTTGCCGACTGGCTGTCCGTGCACGATAAGGCCGACGAGGCCAGACGATTGCTTACTCGTGCGGCGAATCTCGGCGATCCTGACGCCATGCGGAGTCTCGGTTTCCACCTAGGCGGAGAAAGTGATTTGCAGGCGGCGGAAGACTGGACGCGCAAGGCCGCCGAGCTTGGTAATGTCACGGCTATGACGAACCTCGGATATCGCCTGGCCAGGAAGGGCGCGGACACGGAGGCCGAGGAATGGAGCCGGAGAGCCGCCAGGCTTGGCTTCCCTGGTGCGATGCAAAATCTCGGCGATCTCTATCGTGATCGCGGAGATCCCGATACGGCACTGACCTGGTACGTGCAGGCCGCAGAACGCGCATACGCCGATGTAACGGCCAATCCTCGTCGTTTCCGCCCGTGGCCGGGAGAAAGCCGAGACGACGGAACCTCCAACGCCATGCTGCAGCTAGCGGAGTTCCTTGAGAACACTGGGCAGGACATCCAGGCTCAAGACTGGTATCGTCGCGGGGCCGAACTCGGTGACGCGAGAGCGGCCGCCGCACTGGCGGCGATATTTGCGGGCCAGGGTGATCCCGCTACCGCGGCCGATTGGCGTCAGCAGGCGGCCACCCTGGCCGGGGCCAATCTCACCAGAAACCACGCCTCAATACGCAACGCGTACGGCGAGCCCGGACTTCTGCGGCATACCGCCATTATCGTGGAATATGCCGACTACCTTGACCGGCGAGGCGATCAAGCGGAAGCCCGGGAATGGTACCGCCTAGCTGCTAGGTTCGGTGACCAGGTAGCGATATCGAGGCTTTCATGATCGTCCTCATACCTGCTTAATGACCAGATTCACGGCGGGCGGGCATACCCAGCAGGACTGGGGTGGCGGACGCAGGAGATCCCGCGTCGGCTAGGGATGCGGCGTGAGGTGCGGCTGCGGAGGGCGCGGCCGCGGGGGGCGCCGCGGCGGCGGCCCAGGCGTCGCCGGCGCGGGTGCGGCGGAGGGACAACGGGAGGGCGTCGGACAGCAGGTAGTGCGGCGCGCCGCGGGTGACGGTCACGGTGACGACGTCACCGGGGCGCGGGGCGCCCGGGGAAGGGGGCAGAGCGGCTGGGGTGAAATGGACCAGGCGGTTGTCCCTGGCCCGGCCGGACATCCGGTGGGTGGCGGCGTCCTTGCGGCCCTCACCCTCGGCCACCAGGACTTCTACGCATCCGCCGGCCTGCTTGCGGTTCTCCGCGTAGGTCGTCTCCTCGACCAGGGCGGTGAGCCGTTCGTAGCGCTCCTGCACGATCTCGGCGGGCACCTGGCCGTTCATGGTGGCGGCCGGGGTGCCGGGGCGGATGGAGTAGCGGAAGGTGAACGCGCCGGCGAAGCTGGCCTGGCGCACCAGGTCCAGGGTGTCCTGGAAGTCCTGTTCGGTCTCGCCGGGGAAGCCGACGATGATGTCCGTGGTGATGGCGGCGCCGGGAATGCCGGCCCGGACCCGGTCCAGGATGGCCAGGTAGCGGTCCCGGCGGTAGGCCCGGCGCATGGCCTTCAGGATGCGGTCCGAGCCCGACTGCAACGGCATGTGCAGGCTAGGCATGACGTTCGGCGTCTGCGCCATGGCGTCGATGACGTCGTCGGTGAAGTCCCGGGGGTGAGGGGAGGTGAAGCGGACGCGCTCCAGGCCCTCGATCTCACCGCAGCCGCGCAGTAGTTTGCCGAACGCGCTGCGATCTCCGAACTCCGCCCCGTAGGAGTTCACGTTCTGGCCGAGCAGGGTGACCTCGAGCACTCCGT
>WNFJ01151678.1_pt1 | contig 20945 bp, 19 predicted proteins | sample 5400461 | NCBI WGS metagenome assembly WNFJ01 (sample SAMN13153349, study PRJNA577476) | soil metagenome | isolation source: 115 cm saprolite on Douglas fir-dominated hillslope | place: USA:California | collected 2013-09-17
CGCGGTGAGCTGGTTGAACGTGTCAAGGATCTGGTCCTGGGTGATGAGGTCAAAGCTGTTGGCCGCCCCGGCGCGGAGTCCCCGCATGCGCCGCAACTGTACCACCGCCTCGTCCATCGCGCGCGACACCGCAACCCCGGCCTTGGGCTTGACCACAATCCACAGCGCGTTCGTCTCGTCGTAGCGAAAGAACCGGCGCGCGGCCTCGAACGGAATGATCGCGGCGATCTCCTGCGATGGTGGTTGAAAGATGTTCTCCGGGTTTTGGTAGATCCCGATCACCCGGAACGGTTTGCCCGAGATGCGGAGGAAGCGATCGAGGGGATCGACCCGACCGAACAGCTTGTCGGCAAATTTGCGCTCGAGCACGACGACGGGGGTCCCGGTGCGCAGCTCGGCGGTGTTGAAAAAGCGGCCGCCGGGGAGACTGCCCCCCTGGATCTCCATGTAGTGATCGTCCGCTCCGAAGATCGTCACGATCTGCGTGGTGGCACCCTCGTGCTCCAGCTTCTGGAACAGCTGCACCCACATACCACCGTAGTGGATGTCAGGTAGTTGGCCGATGGCGTCGGCCTCCGCGGGTTTCAGGACGGGCCGAATGCGGATCTCCTTGGGGAGGGCGTCCGGGTTGAGGGGCGTCGTACTCCACACGCGCATGATGTAGAACGTCGTCGGGCCCGCGACTTCGATGGTGTTGATGATCTGGTCGCGGATGCCTTGGACGATCGACGCCATCGCCATGACGGTGGCGACACCGATCACGACCCCGAGGATGGTGAGCCCGGACCGCAGCTTATTGGCGCGCAATTGCCCGAGCGCGATCGCCCAACCCTCCGTGAGGGCGTGGAGCCTCACTCGAACCTCAGCGCGACCACAGGATCGAGCCGCGCCGCGCGCACGGCGGGATACACCCCGAACACGATCCCGGCGGTGGCCCCGAGCCCGAGGGCGGCCACGACCGGGAGCAGCGTCACCCGCGCCGGCAACGGGGAAACGAGGGCCACGACCCCGGCGAGCAGGGTGCCGGCGACGAGGCCGAACAGACCGCCCAGGAGCGCCAGCGTCACCGCCTCGGCGAGGAATTGCCACAGGATATCGCGGCGCCGCGCACCCAGGGACTTGCGGATCCCGATTTCGCGGGTGCGCTCGTTCACGCTCATCAGCATGATGTTCATGATGACGATGCCGCCGACGACGATTCCGATGATCACGACCGTCGGAATCACGGTGAACAAGACACCCGTCAGGCGCTGCCAGAAGCTGACGAGCGCGTCGGCCGTATCCACGGCGAAGTCGTCGGGCTGCCCGGGCCGGAGGCGGTGCGCGATCCGCATGGCTTCTTCGGCGCGCTGCATGCCGTCGGAGACGAGGCGCGCCTCCGGCATCTTCACCGAGATCACGGTGGTCTTGCGGCGGCCGTACAGCGCCTCGAAGGTCGTTAACGGCATCATCACGAACCCGTCCCACGACTGTCCGAGGACGTTGCCTTTCTTGGCGACAACCCCCTTCACCAGGTATTGCTGGCCGAGGATCCGCACCTTCTGGCCCACGGCTTGGCCCGGGGCGTCGAACAGCTTGTCGGCCACGTCGTGGCCGAGCTCGACCACGGGGCGGCGCTCGCGCACATCGAGGTCGGCCAGCGGCTCGCCCGCGGCGAACTCGTAGTCCTGCACGACCTGGAACGGGGCGGTCACCCCGAAGACGAACACGTCGCCAATGGTCTTGTCGCGCCACACCACGTCCGCCTGCGGCGTGGGCCAGCCCGACTGCAGCGCAATCGCCCGCGCGTCGGGGAGCGCGCGGCGCACGTAGGGCACGTCCTCGGGCGCGATGATCGGCCGGCGCTGGATGGCGCGCCAGGCCTCATCGTCGATCAAGCCGACGGCGATAGGCGTGCGCCGGACCTGAAAGGCGTTGACTCCGACGATGGCGCCGCCGATCCGCTCCCGGACGTAGGCGTTCATTCCCTGGATGATGGCCACGACCGCCACGAGGAACGCCACGGAGACGATGATGCCGAGGAGCGTGAAGAACGAGCGAAGTTTGTGACTCCACGCCGCCTGCAGGGCTTGGAACACGGCTTCCGAGAGCTGCATGGGCCAGAAACTTAAGCGTGGAACGCGGCGGGCGGATGCGGCGCTGGCGCGGTCGTGGGGCGCCGCCGCCGGCGCCCGCGCCGGGACCTCCGGCTATTCGTACCGCAACGCTTCGACCGGATCCAATCTGGCGGCTTTGTTCGCGGGGTAGAGGCCGAACACGATCCCGGTGAGCGCTGCGGCCGCGAGCGCGGCGACCACCGACCCGAACGGCACGTGGGCGGGAATGGGCGTGAGGTGGGCAATCGCAAACGCCACGACGCCACCCACCAGCATGCCGGCCGCCCCCCCCACGAGTGTGAGGGTCGCTGCCTCCACCAAGAATTGCCAGAGGATTTCGCGGCGCGTCGCCCCCAGCGCCTTGCGCACCCCGATCTCGCGCGTGCGTTCCGTGACCGAGATCATCATGATCGCGACCACACCGACCCCGCCGACCATGAGGCCGACGCTCGACAACGCGAACATGACGATGCGAAACAACAGCGTGGTCTTGTTGAAGCTCTCCAGGAAACGGTCCTGGCTCACGACGGCGAAATTATCCGGCTGGCCCGGCCGCAGCCCCCGGTGCATCCGCAGCGCCATGGTGACGTCTTCCATGGCCTGCTCCGTGGTCGCCTCCGCGGTGGGCCCGACCAAGAAGTCCATCCACCCGCGCCAGTAGTCGAGGTATTTCACCATCGTCTGGTGAGGGATGATGGCTTGTGGGTTGTTGCCTTCGCCGAACAGTTGCGGTGGAGGATTGTAGACGCCGATAACCGTGAACGGCACTCCCTGGATCTTGAGCCGCTGACCCAGGGGATCTCGCTGCCCGAACAGCATTTCCTCGAGCTTCTGGTTGATCACGACCACCGTATTCGTCGCCTGGTCTTCGACCTCGGTGAACGAGCGCCCCGGCGCGACGTCCCCTCCCGCGACCTTCGGCCACGCGGCGCTGCGGCCGCGGATGCCCACGGAACCCATGGTGCGGTCCTCGAACTGGATGTCGGCGGGCGTGCCCTCTTCCACCGCGACGAAGCTCACCGATGGCAGGGTCTGAATGAGCCGCGCCTCCGCGACTTGCATGCGGGGGTTGCGCCGCCACGGGCTCATCTCGTCCGAGCCGTCGGAGACGGTGATGCCCGCGCTCCACCAGCGCGTGACGTAGAAGGTCTTGGGCCCCGACTGCTCCAGCATGTCGGAGACTCCCTTGTTGAAGCCGCTGATCAGCGCACCGATCACCATCACGACCATCACGCCGATCGCCACGCCGAGGATCGTGAGCAGGGCGCGCACCTTGTGGGCCCGCAGCGACTCGAGCGCGATGCCGACGCCTTCGAGCAGCGGCGTCATTTGCTACTCCTGACGTAGCGCGGCGATGGGGTCGAGCCGGGCGGCCCGGCTCGCCGGGTAGACGCCGAACACGATACCGACCGCCATACCGAGCACCACGCCCAGCACGATGGACGCGGGCGACACGCTCGCCGGCAGCGGCGTCGCGGCGTTCAACAGCCACGAGAGGGCGATTCCGGTCACGATCCCGAGCGTGGCGCCGAGGGTGGCGAGCGTGGTCGATTCGGCGAGGAACTGTCTCAGGATGTCTTGCCGGCGCGCCCCCAGGGACTTGCGGATCCCGATCTCGCGGGTTCGCTCGGCCACCGCCATCAGCATGATGTTCATGATCACGATCCCCCCCACGACCAGGGCGACCATCACGAGCCCCGGGCCGACGTAGTAGAGGATGCGGCTGATCTTGCCCCAGAAGCTGAGCACGGCGTCCGCCGTCTCCAAGGAGAAGTTGTCTTCCTGTGCCGGGCGCAGATGGCGGCGGCTGCGCATGATCGCCTCGGTCTGGTCCATCGCCTCCTGCATCTCGGGGAGCGAGTTCGCCTTTACGATGAGCGCATCGACGACGCGGGGCGGGTTCACCTCGCGCTGGATCGCCGAGGTGGCGGGTGCCACGACGAACTTGTCGAGCGACAGGCCGAACAGGTTGCCCTGGCGCTCCACCACGCCGATCACCCGATAGGGGATGCCGTGGATCCGGACCAGCCGGTCGATGGGCTCTTGCGTCTCGAACAGCTTCTGCGCGAGGTCGTGCCCCATCACGACGACCGGGAGCCCGACGCGCACTTCCTGCCGGGTGAAGGAACGCCCGGCTTCGAGCTTCAGGTTCTTGATCTCGAGATAGCGCTCGCCCGCGCCCTGGAGGTCGACGTCCTTCACCACCTTGCGGCCGTACTCGACGGGGCCGCGATCCTCGGAAAACCAGGAGGTGAGCACGGGCAGCGTGAGGCCGCGCTCCACCGCGGTGGCGTCCTCAAACGTCACCCGGGGGCGCCGCCGCCACACGCGCCACAACGAGTCGGGCACGTCCACCGTGACGTCCGGCCGCTTGCGGAGATGGAACGTGTTCACGCCGATGAGCGTGCCCGCGAACTTCTCGGTCATGTAACGGTTCATCCCGTTGACGATCGACCAAGCGGCGATGAGGAAGGTGACGCCGATGAACACGCCGATGAGCGAGAAGCTGCTCTTGAGCTTCTGCGCCCGGAGCATCTGGAAAGCCAGGCGGACCGCTTCGAGCAGCGGCATTACGCCGCCTGGAGCCGGTCGGTCGCGATCAACCCGTCGTGCAGCGTCACGACCCGGGCCGCCTGGGCCGCGATGTCCCGCTCGTGCGTCACCATTACGATCGTTTGGCCCCGGCGGTGTAAGTCGCGGAACACCTGCATGATCTCGGCGCTCGTCCCCGAGTCGAGGTTCCCCGTCGGCTCGTCGGCGAGCAGGATGGAAGGCGCGTTCACGAGGGCGCGGGCGATCGCCACGCGCTGACGCTGGCCGCCCGAGAGCTCGTTCGGCTTGTGGTCCATGCGGTCCTCGAGCCCGACGCTCGCCAGCGCTCGCGCCGCTTGGGCCCGGCGCTCCTTCGCCGCGAGCCCCGCGTAGATCAGCGGCAGCTCGACGTTGTGCAGCGCCGTCGCCCGGGGCAGCAGGTTGAACGTCTGGAACACGAAGCCGATTTCCTTGTTGCGGATGCGGGCCAGCTCGTCGTCGGCGAGATCGGACACCTTCTGGCCGTTGAGCCAGTACTCCCCCGCCGTCGGCGTGTCGAGGCAGCCGATCAGGTTCATGAAGGTGGACTTGCCCGATCCTGAGGGCCCCATCACCGCCACGTACTCGTTCTTGCGGATCTGCAGGCTTACGCCGCGCAGCGCCCGCACGACTTCGCCACCCATGTCGTAGTCGCGCGTCAGCTTGTGCGTCAGGATGACGATGTCGGGGAGCGGGGTGTCCCCGGTGCGGAAGGGCTGGAGGTCGGTCACGCGGCGCCCTTCCGCTTCGCGGTATCCGCAGCCTGCTTCAGCGGCCGCACTCGCGCGCCGTCCTTCAAGTCCCGGATCGCCTGGTAGGGACCCGCCACGATCGTCTCGCCGTCCTTGAGACCTCCCAGAACCTCGAAGTACTCATCCCCCGCGATGCCGACCTTCGCCGCGCGGAACGTGGCGATGCCATCCTTCACCACGAACACCCCCTCCGTCTCCTTCTTCTTACGGGTGCCCGCGGTGTCCACGGGCCGGACTTCGGTCGACACCGCCTTGTTCTCGCGCACCGTGAGCGCGATGATCGGGATCGCGAGCGCCTGCTTGCGGGTGTCGGTGACGATCCGCGCGGTGGCCGAGAGATCGGGGCGGGTGTCGACCGGCGGCTTGTTCAAGGTGACCTCGACCTCGTAGTCCACTGCGCGGTCGTTCTGGCCGGTCGCCGTTTGCGCGGCGTTCAGCACGCTCGAATTCGACACCTTGGTGACGCGTCCCGTGAAGGTGGTGTCGGGAAACGCGTCGATCGAGACCTCGACCGAATCCCCCAAGTGGACGCGGACCACGTCGGTCTCGTCCACCTTGACCTTAGCCTGGATCACGGAGAGGTCGGAGATCGTCATCAGCAGGCCGATATCCTTCGAGAAGGTGCTCGGGACGGCGACCTCGCCCGCCTCGACGGGGAGCCGCGTGACGCGCCCCGACATCGGTGCCACGAGCGTGGTCTTGCGGAGGTTGTCGCGCGCAAACCGCACGCCCGCCCGGGCTTGATCGACCTGGTGCTGGGCCGCCGTGAGGTTGGCGGCAGCGACATCGAAGGCCGTCTGCGCCTGCTCGAGCTGCTCCGGCGGGACGAGGTTGGGATTTTGGGTCCGGAGCTCCTTGGTGCGCCGCAGAGCGCGCTCCGCCTGATCGCGGTTCGCCTGCGCTTGCACGGCGGCGGCCGCGGCCGACGCCATCGTGGCCTCCGCCTGCTGCAAGTTGGCCTGGTACACCGTCGGCTCGATCTGCAAGAGCAGCTGACCTTGCGTCACGACATCGCCTTCCCGCACCGTGATCTTTGTGATCCGACCCGTGATGTCCGCGCTGATGTCGACCTTCTTCTTGGGCTGGATCTTACCGCTCGCGGTGACGACGGCGACCAGGTCACGGCGACTGACCTTCTCGAACCGCACTTCCTGGCCCCGGTCGCGCCGTGCGCCGGCGCTGATCACGACGATCCCGACCAGGAGCGCTGCGGCACCCACGCCCACCAGCACCTTGTTGCGTTTGGACATGTCCGTCCGATCCTCTCGTTACCGCAGCGGCCGGCCGACCGCGGCTTCCAGCGCGGCCACCGCCTTGTGATAGTCGTACACGGCGCTCACGTAATCGGTCTCGGCCCGCAGCGCCTGCACTTGGGCCTGGAGCAGGTCGACGAACGTGCCCGAGCCGACCCTGTACCGCTCCGTCGCGAGCTGCAGGGCCTCGCGCCCCGCCGTGCGATTGGTGTCCTGAATGGCGATCGTGCGGTACGCCGCCACGAGCGTGAGATACGCCTGATTGACGTCGGTCTGAATCTGCAGGGCACGCGCCCGCACCGATTCCTGGAGGTCCTGCTGCTGCGCCTTCGCCTGCGACACTTGCAGCGGCTGCTGGAAGTTGGTCCACAGGGGCAGCGTGATCGTCAGCCGCGCCTGGAACGGCTGGGGCGTGAAACTGAACGGATAGGCGCGGTTCTGGGCCAGCAGCGCTTGCTTCTGCGCGGTCGCGCTCGTCCCGTACACCGCACAGTCGAGGGGCGGCTGCCCGGCGTTGAGCCAGGAGGCGTTGGCGTAGCGGCAGGTGGAGTCGTTCGCAGCCGCGTTCAAGTCGATCGCGGCGAGCGACGGGGTCACGTTCGCGAGTTTTTGGGTGAAGCCCGACCAGCCCGCCGACAGGGCCGCGGACGGAGCGTAGCTCGACGTCGCGGCCCGCACGCCCCAGCCGGCGGCGCTCTCGCGCTGCCGCAACGCCTGCAGCGCGGGGTTCTGCCGCGCGGCCGTCACGAGCAGCTGGGGCAGCTGCCACGAGGGGGCTTGGACGGGAAAGGTATCGGTGAGCTGCACGGTCGCGATGTCCACCGGCGCCGTCACGCCGATCCGTTGGAACAGCCGCAGCTTCTCCACTTGGATCGCCGTCTCCGCCTGCAGCAGCGCCACCTCCGCTTGGCCGCGCGCGACCTGGGCTTGCCGCACGTCGATCAGCGACGCGCGGCCCACGTCGTACCGCGCCTGCGCGAGCTTCAGCGCCTCCTCGTTCACTTGCAGCTGTCGGCGCGCCACGCCGGCGTTGTCGCGGGCTTGGAGCGCCGTGAGGTATTGCGTCGTCACCGTCGTGATCAACGTATTCTCGGCCCCCGCGATGTCGGCATCGGCCGCGTTGAGCTGCGCCTTCTTGAGGCCCGGCTGCATCAGCGTCTCACCGCTCAGGGTCCATTGCGCCTGGAGGGCGTAATTCGTCGACCACGTCGCGACGCTCTGCGAGAAGCTCGAGGTCAGGAAGTTCTGCTGACCGGGACCGGCATACCCCAAGGCGCCCGACGCGGTGACCGTCGGGATGAGGAGGCTCGCGGCGGCGTTCCGCACGGCCCACGCGGCCGGGTGGCGGTCGTTCAGGAACTGACGGTAGGCGGGGTTGTGCGCGCGCGCCAGCGCGATCGCGTCGGCGAGCGAAAGGTTGGTGGGGAGGGGTTGCTGCGACACGGCGAGCGCTGGGCACACGGCGACCAGGACGGACCACAGCCAACGCCTCATGAGGCTCCTCGGACCGGTCGTGGGGACCTTGCCTCCTACGCGGAGGACCAGCCGCGGGTTTCGGGCTGGCGACGACACGTGGCGGAACGGCGGGGCGTGGAGGCACGAAGGGGTCAGCTCGGGGCTACCCGTTCAACCGTCAACTGCCGCGAGGGGATCTCGACCTTGAGCAGCCGGCCGTCCGCCCCGAGCCAGAGGTGGACGAGCCGGCTCGCCCCGCCCGTCACGGTGACGTGGCGCAGCGACGCGGGCTCCCGGTTCCAGGTCGTGGACTGCGTGCCCAGATCCTGCACCACGAGCTCCTCCCGCCGCCCCGCTCGGGGAAAGATCCCCGTCAGCGCCGCGGGCTGCGGCCGGGCCCACCAGGCGGCGGGCAAGTACAGCGCGAACACCGAGTCGTCCAGAATGACGGTGGGCGTCGGAGCGAGAAACTCGCGGGCCCGCTCCCGACGCCGGCTGAGGAGACGCACGCCAAAGCGCCCGCGTGCGAGCTGGCCGAGTATGCGGAGCGGCTCGCGGGGGTCGGCCACGCGGTACTCGAGGCTCGCGGGAGCGGAATCGGGGCCGATCTCGAGGATCGGGTCGAGCACCACTACCGGTCGCGTGCGGTCGTACCGGGCCGTCGAGGCGAGGGTCCACCCCATCCCGGTGCCGAGGCGCGTCGCGCTCAGCCGGAGCGCCTCGCGCGCCATCTCCGCCGTGTCCTCGCGGATCACGAAGGTGCCTTCGTCGAGCGGACCCTGGAGCGCGAGCAGCACGAGGACGAGCGCGCTCACAGCACGGGCGCCCCGAGCACTCGCGTGGCGATGCGCTCGTAAATCATCTTATAGAGGCGCTCGCCCTTTTCGGGCGTCGCCAGAGTGGGCCGACCGACCGAGCCGGGTGAGCGCGCCGGGAGCTGCTCGATCCGGGAGCGACGGTAACGGGTGCGCTGCTTGTCGGAGAGGACGAAATCCTGGGCGCGCTCCATGCGGACGAGCTCCGGGGCGAGGTGGAGCAGCAGAGACGTATCGAGCTCGCTGCCGTGCATCGGGCCGTCGGGGTCCTCGAGGTGGCCGGTGAAGTCGAGGGCGAACACGTCCACCGTGAAGATGCGGGCGCGCCGGGTGCGCAGCGTCGACAGGGCTTCCTGGTGCTGGTCCGTCCCATGCGCGGTCAGGATAATGAAGGCGTCGATGCCTGCCTGCTCCCACGAGCCGAGCAGGTCGTTCATCCATCGGTGCAGCGTCTTCCGCCGCACGGAGGCGTTGCCCGGGAACGAGCGACGGCTAGCGGTGTTGACCCCGTATTCGATCGTGGGCGCGCGTAGGATCTCGAAGGCGGCCGAGAGGTCGTCCGCCAGGTGTTCCACGATGATGGTGTCGCAGCCGAGCGGCAGATGAGGGCCATGCTGCTCGCAGGTTCCCACCGGCACGAGGAGGCGGGCATCGCGCTCGAGAATGAAACGCACCTCCTCGGGGACGAGGGCCTTGAGGTGCAGCGGCGCGCTCACGTCGTGCTCGCCGGTTGCGTCGCGGCCCTGAGTGCCGGGGAGTGGCTGTACCGCCCGGCGCCGGGCTGGGCCTGGGTGGCGGGCGTCGCGGCGCTCGCGGCCGTGGCCGTCGCGACGGTCCGGCGGCCCCGAGGCATTGCGGCGAGCGCCGCGGCGCTCGCGTCGCTGCTGCTCGGCGCGGGGCTCGTCGCGGGTGTCCTGCAGATGCGTCGCATCGAGTGCTGTTGGCCGACCCTGCGCCAGGCGCGGGTGAGCGGGGCGGCAGCGGAGCTCGTGCGTACGCTGGCAGGCGCGGCGACCGAGGCCCGGCGCCTGGCCGCCCGCGGCCGCGCTGCGGCCCTCTTGCCCCAGGCAGCGGGGTTCGCCGTCCTGCGCGAGGCGGTCGCCTCGGGCGCCGGCAGTTCAGCTGTCGAGCGCGGCGTCGTGATCCTGGCACCGGACGGAGATCCCATCGCTTGGGCCGGCCGCCACCGGTTCGTTCCCGCCGCGCGGGACACCACGGAGTTACGCGCCGTCATTACCCCATTCTACGTGTCGCTCGAGGCTCGGCGCCAGACGCCGGACCGCGGCGTCGCGGTCGGGAGCGTGCTGCTCGACGCCGCGCTGGCGGCCCCCGACCGCGCGCGAGCGGTGAGCGTCCAGTTTGAACGGAGCCACGGCGTCGCGCTGCGCTTCCGCGCACCCGGAGGCGCGCCCGGCGACTCCGACGCCGTGAGCTTCGTCGTGAACGGCGACACGCTGGTGCGCGTGCAGCCGGTGCCGCCGACGCCAGCGGAAGCCACGCGAGCCGCCCTCGGCGCCACGGCTGGACGCGCCGGCGCCGCGCTCGCCTTGACCCTGCTCTGCCTCGGCATCGCCGCCCCCGCCGGCCGCTGGCGCTGGCTCACGGTGTTGGTGGCCGCTTGGTGCGTGGCGCGGGCGCCGCTCGGCCCCGTGCTCCAGCTCGCTGGCCCCTTCTCCCCTAGCGCCTTCTCGCGGCCGCTACTTGGCGCGTTTAGCGCCTCCGCTGGCTCGCTCACGGTGCTCGGCATCGTGCTACTCATCGCCGCGGCCGTGCTGTGGCGGCGCGGCCTCGGCCGCCGCTGGTGGAATGTCGCCCCCGCCGGTGTGCTAGTGGTGGCGGCGCCCTACCTGGTACGGTATCTGGGCCGCGGCATCGCGCCCCCCGCGGGCGGCGTCGGCTTCGGATTGTGGATGTCGTGGGAAGCGGCGGTCGCGACCGCCGCGATGGCGCTCATCCTCGGCGCCGCGGCGTTAGTGCGGGGCGGCGCCGAGCCCGCCCGCGTGCCGTGGACGCTTCCGGCGGCGTGCGCCTGGGCGGTGCTCGCTGCCCTGGCAGGCGTCTGGCTGTGGGACCCCAATGGGGCATGGCCCGAGTGGTACACCTTTGTCTGGCTCCCCGCCCTCGTAGGTGCCCTGGTCCCGGCGCCGCGCCGCTGGGCCGTGCTCGGGGTCGCCACAGTCGCCGGCACGGCCGCTGCGCTGATCACCTGGGGCGCAGCGGTCGAAGGGCGGCTCGTGTTGGCCACGTGGGACGCGCAAGGCCTCGGACGCGAGAGCGATCCGCGGGCACTCGCGCTGCTCGAGCGGCTGGGGAGCGCACCTCCGGTGACGCCGCCCCGCACCGCAGGTGAGCTGTACAGCTGGTGGCGCGCGTCCCCGCTCGCCGCCTCCAACTATCCCGCGAGCGTCGCGTTGTGGAGTGCGGCCGGCGAGCCCGAGGCCGAAGTGCGTCTCGCCAGTGTCGATCTGCCGGCACCCCTCGTGGCCGCGCTGGTGCGCTCGCCCGAGACGGGCCGCGGGACGCGGGTGGAGCGACTCGAGCGGATCCCCGGCGTGCACTACCTGCTAGTGCTGCCGCTGGCATCAGGCGATGTGCTAACCGCGGGCGTGGGACCTCGCACCCGACTCATCCCGGCGGATCGGGTCGCGCGGTTCCTCCAAGGCGAGGGCGGGGTCGCCCCTCCCTATGTGATCTCCCTTTCGCCGCCGGGGCCGGGCGTGCCGAGCGCGGGCTCGGCGGTGCGCTGGACCCGCGCTGGGTGGTCGGCGCGCGGCGAGCGACTCATCGAGCTGCCCGACGGCGTGCGGCACGTGCACCTCCGCGTGGATCTGCGCGACCCCGGGGCCCTCGTCATCCGGGGCGCGCTCGTCGTCAGCATCGACGCAGTATTACTCGCCGCGTGCTGGCTCCTCAGCCTCGTCGTGACGGAGGGGTGGCGCCCGCGGCTGCCCCCCGTGCTCACGGCGCTGCGAACCAGTTACCGGGTGCGTCTCGCCGCCGCGCTGTCTGGGTTCGTGGTGTTCCCGCTGCTGCTCTTCGCCGTGTGGAGCTTCGCGCGACTGGGTGACGAAGTGCGCCGCGCGGGTGATCTCCTCATCAGTCAGACGCTGCGCGACGCCGCGGCGACGGCAGGGACCCTCGTGGCGAGCCGGCGGGCGGACGCCGCTCGGTTGATCGTCGAACTGGGGACCCGGCTCGACGCCGATCTCTGGCTGTACCACGGCGGCGTCCTCGGTGGGACGAGCGCGCCGGTGCTAGGGGAGCTAGGGCTCGTGGATCCGTTCCTCGCGCCCGCCGCGTTCGTCCACCTGGCGCTCGAGGACGAACTGGAGCTCACGACGGACGGGCGTACCGCGGGCCGGCCGATCCGCATCGGCTATCGCGTGGTTCTCGCCGGCGCGCCGCGCCTGCAGGCCGTCCTCGCTGTGGCGCAGCTGCTCGACGACGAACGAGTGCGCCAGCAGCAGGAGGACCTCGCGCTGTTGCTCGTCGTCGCCACGCTCGTGGGGCTCGTGGCCGCCGTATACCTGGCGGGGCTCGCCGCCCGGGGCCTCGCCCGGCCGGTGGCGGCGCTGCGCGACGCAGCGGTCGCCGTGGGTGCCGGCGCCGCACCGCCCCCCTTCCCTCCGGGCGCGCCGCGGGAGTTCGGTCCGGTGATCTCGGCGTTCGAGCGCATGGCGGCGGACGTGCGAGGCAGCCAGGCGGCTCTGGAAGAGGCGCGGGCCCGTACCGCGCAGGTGCTGGCGAACGTGGCCACCGGCGTCATCGCCGTGGACGAGGGGCTCCGCGTGACGATGGCCAATCCCCGCGCCGCTGAGCTGCTCCGTACCCCGCTCGCGCCGGGGGACCTGCTGCCGCAAGCGGCCGCGCCGGGGTGGCGCCCGGTGTGGGACGCCGTCGGCACGTTCCTCGCCACGCCGGGAGACCGGATCGCCGAGCGCGAGTTTGCCATCGGCGGCCGGCAAATCCGCGTGCAGCTCGCCTCCCTCGGCCCGGCGCCCGACGGTTGCGTCGTGGCGCTGGACGACGCCACGGCGCTCACGCGCGCGGCCCGGGTCCTCGCCTGGGGCGAGATGGCACGTCAGGTGGCCCACGAAATCAAGAATCCCCTCACCCCGATTCGGCTTGGCATCCAGCATCTGCTGCGCGCGCGCGCGACGCAGCGCGCCCGCGCCTTCGACACCGCGCTGCAAGAGACCGCGGAGCGCATCCTGGCCGAGATCGACCGGCTCGACGCGATCGCGAGGGCCTTCTCGCGCTTCGCCTCGCCCGCCGCCGAGGCCGCGCCCTTGGAGCCCGTGGATCTGTTCGCTGCCGCCAGAGAGGTGGTGCACCTCTTCGCGCTCGGCGGTGCCGAGGCGGCGACCCGCTTCGAGATCGTCGGCGCCGCGGGTCCCCCGGCGCGGGCCCGCAAGGACGAAGTGAAAGAGGTGCTCGTGAACCTGCTCGAGAACGCACGCAACGCGGGCGCGCGGCAGGTCAGCGTGCGCGTCGACGGCGAGGGCCGACGGCTTACGGTGGAGGACGACGGTCGCGGCATCCCGCCCGAGACGTTGCCGCGCGTCTTCGATCCCGCGTTCTCCACCACCTCGAGCGGTTCGGGGCTCGGCCTCGCGATCGCCCGCCGCCTGGTCGAAGGGTGGGGCGGGAGCATCGCGCTCACGAGCGCCCTGGGGCAGGGGACCACGGTCACCATCACCCTCGCCCCAGCGCCGAGCCCCGAGGGTTCGTGACCCCGCTCACGCCCGCGCGTGGCGGAATCCACGATCCTTATTACTGTTGTGACCGCCACTCCTCACAGGGAGCACCGTGCGCACATCCGTCGTGGGGCTCGGACTCGCGGCACTGCTGCTCGGGTACGCGGCACCGGCACCCGCCCAGTGGCTGACCATCGACGCGCGCCGTGTTGGCATGGGCGGCCTGTTCCTCGGTCGCTCGGCCGCGCTCACCCGCTATAATCCGGCATACCGCGCCGTCCCGGCCAACGCCGCACGGCATGGCGAACCCAAGGTCACGATCCCGATCCCGCTCGGGCTGATCCAGTTCTTCCACGACCATCCGCTGTCGAACTTGTCTCACGATCCAACGTTTAACCCCGACTCCGTGGGCAAATTCAATCCGGTCGTGCTCCTCAATACGATTCTGACGCCGCCGCTCTATTTGGAAGTGAAGAAAGCGCCGACGCCGACGAACGACGTCGTCTTCGGCATCGGGAAGGATTCGCTCCGCGTGAATCTGGGCCTGCTGGCGCAGCTCGTCCCCCAGGATCAATTCGGCATCAGCGGCTCGAGCCGGCCCCTCGACCCGGGGCTCGACATCAAGGGTGTTCGCGTCGGGGTGATGGGGTGGCTGAACGACCAGGTGACGTTCCAGCTCGGCGACACGCTACTCGGGTTCCTGGCCGACTCGCAGCCCGCGCGGCCCAGGACGAACTACAGCGCCCTCGTTCACGGGATCGTGCAAGGCGGCTTCGCGCCGACCGTGAGCTACGCCGGGCGCCTGGCAGGCGACTCGGCGGGAAGCTTCTACGTCGGCGGCGCCCTGCACTATTACCTCGGCGTGGGCTACTTCGCGACCGACGGGACGGGGGGCTTCAGAACCGGGGACTCGATTTTCACCGGTCCCACGCCCGTGAAACCGCTGGGGCAGACCTTCACCCAGTACTCCAAGGCCGGGAACTCGCTCGGCCACGGCGTCGGGGGCGACATCGGCGCGGTCTGGGTCTCCGGGCCGATCGAGGTCGGGCTCGGGGTGAACGACATCGGCGCCACCATCACGTGGCCTGACACGCGGCAGGACAGTGCCTTCTACCGCGATTCGGCCTACTCGCGGTTCGTCGCCAACCACGTGTCGACCAAGACCAAGCTCCCCGTCTCTTACGTCGCCAACCTCGCCTACACCGTCGGCATGACGACGCTCGGCGCCGACGTCCTCAACACGGGCAGCGGCACCCAAGTGCACGTGGGGGGGGAGCAGCGCCTCGGCACCTTCGCGCTGCGCGGCGGCGTGGCGCGCGATCAGCGCAAGCGGATCGAGTTCGGATGGGGAGGGGGGCTGCGCTTCGGGGCGCTCGGATTGGACGTGGGCTTCTGGACGCATACGAACTCGCTCTCGAATGCGCGCGCCATCACGATGGCGACGTCGCTCTCGATCTATTAGGAGGCAGGATGCGCGCGAAGTGGCTTGGGGTAGCGGGAGTGACGGCGCTCGCCGGATTGGGGCTCGGTTGTGGGCCAGGGCACGCCATCTTCAACGTCGACGTGTACAGCTTCATCAAGGGAACGGGCAAGGACACGATCCCCTACGCCGTGCCCCCGGCATCAAACGTCACGTTTAACCAGTTTCAGAAGATCCGGCTGCCCGGCGCCGGCGGCTCGCTCGTCGATTCGATCATCGTCTTCGGCACGGACACGCTCCGCAACCAGACTGGCAGCGGGACCGTCGGATTCCAGTTGTACCTCGCCGCGGACTCGGCCGGCACCTACCTCCCTGGCGCCCTGGCGCTCACCGTCACCCCCAAGCCGGTAGCGAGCACGTCCGTCGTGCCGGACACGATTCGCGGCAAGCTCGCCCCAGCCGTCAACCCATTGTTCACCAAGGACTCGGTGTGGGCGCGCTTCGCGGCGGTTGGCTCGAACCCCAACGCCACCCTGCTCGCGGGGAAGATGGTGCTGGCGTCGCTGCTACTCACCGTCGTGATGAACGCGAAGCTCCTCTAGAGAGGCGCTCGGCGGAACCCCACGCGCGAGCGGTGCGGAGGGCGGCGGCCGCGAGGTGGCTCCCTGAGCTGCCGTGTAGCGCCTCGCCTCGCGGCTGCGCCGCCATCGTATATTTGAGTCCATGACTTCGTACCAGCGCCGACATGCCGTGGTCGTCGTGGTCGGCGGCGTACCGGTGGGCGGGTCCCACCCGATCGTCGTCCAGTCCATGACCAATACCGACACCGCCGCCGTGGACGCGACCGTGGCGCAGGTGCGCGCCCTGCACGAGGCGGGGAGCGAGCTGGTACGGGTCACCGTGAACAATGAGGCGGCAGCCGCGGCGGTACCGGCCATCGCCGCCCAGGTCGGCGTGCCGATCATCGGGGACTTCCACTACAACGGTCACCTGCTCCTCGCCAAGTACCCGGACTGCGCCGCCGCGCTCGCCAAGTATCGCATCAACCCCGGCAACGTCGGCGCCAAGCGGCACGACGAGCACTTCCGGACCATCATCGCCATCGCCCTGGCGAATGACAAACCCGTGCGCATCGGGGTGAACTGGGGCAGCCTCGATCAGCAACTGCTCACCGAGCTGATGGACGAGAACGCGCGCCGGCCCACCCCGCTCGACGCGCGCGACGTCATGCTCGAAGCCATGGTCGTGAGCGCCATGCGGTCGGCCGAGCTGGCGGAGCAGTGCGGGTTACCGCGCGAGCGTATCATCCTCTCGGCGAAGCTGTCAGGTGTGCGCGATCTCGTGGAAGTGTACCGCCGGCTCGCCCGGCTCTCCGACTACCCGCTCCACCTCGGCCTCACCGAGGCGGGCATGGGAGCCAAGGGCGTCATCGCGAGCGCGGCCGGTCTCGCGATCCTCCTCGCGGAGGGGATCGGCGACACGATCCGCGTCTCGCTCACGCCGCGCCCCGGTGGCGATCGCACCGAGGAAGTGCGCGTGGCGCAGCAGGTGTTGCAGTCGCTCGGGCTGCGGAGCTTCGTGCCCCAGGTGTCCGCCTGCCCGGGGTGCGGTCGCACCACGTCGACCTTCTTCCAGCAGATGGCGGAGGAGATCCAGGCCCACCTGCGCGACCAGATGCCCGTCTGGCGGGAGCGCTACCCCCGCGTGGCCGAGCTGCGCGTGGCTGTGATGGGCTGCGTCGTGAACGGCCCGGGAGAGTCCAAGCACGCCGACATCGGCATCTCGCTCCCCGGCACCTTCGAAGAGCCCAAGGCGCCCGTGTACGTGGACGGCCGTCTCAAGCTGACGCTGAAGGGCGACAGGATCGTCGCGGACTTCTTGAAGATCCTCGAGGACTATATCGAAACCCGCTACGGCACGAGCGCGGCCGCGGCGGGGACGGGCGCCGCCGCAGGGGCAGCCGCCCCGCGCTAGGCGATGCGGCTGCCCGGCGGCACGTCGCGCTCGGGCTGCACCAGCACGATGTCCCCCTCGGCAAGCACGACGCCGAGCGTCAGGACCTCGGAGAAGTAATGAGCGATTTGGCGCGGCGGGAAGTTCACCACCGCGAGTACCAGCTTCCCGGGCAGATCGGTCTTGGCGTAGTGACGCGTGAGCTGCGCGCTCGATGACTTGATCCCGAGCTCACCGAAGTCGATGCGGAGTCGATAGGCGGGCTTTTTCGCCTCGGGGAACTCATCCGCCTGGACGACCCGGCCGACGCGGATGTCGACCTTGGCGAACTCCTCCCAGCTGATCTCCGGCATCCGACCCTAGGACGGCGTGATCGTAAGATGAACCACGTCTCCCGGGTGGACCAGCATTGGCTCGCCGATGGGGTTCGCCCGGCCGCCGATCGGGTGCGCCTCGAACTGCACTTCCCCGGCATACCCGACCAGGTCGGGCCGCAGCATGAAGAGGTGGGAGGACAACCCGGGCACCATCCCGATGCGGATGCGCTCCCCGCCTCGGCGCCTGATGAAGATGTCCATGTCGGAGAAGTTCTGGTTCTCGACGGTGACGGCGATCTCGGCCTGCGGATTGATCGGCGCGCCGGCCTTGTGGTGGCAGCCGGCCGCGACGAGCGCGAGGGCTAGGGCGGGGACGGCCGGGAAGACCGGGCGCATCACCCCAATAATACGCCTTTGGCTGGCGCGCCGCCCGGCCGCCCCCTACCTTGTCCCCGCCCCACACTCCGGCACCGATGATCGACTGGCTCCAGACCCGGCTTGGAATGAGCCCCGAGTTCCAGGGGAAGTTGCTCAGCACCGTCCTGACCATCTTCGGGCTGTGGCTCCTGGACCGTATTGTACTCACCCTGGTGTATCGCCGGGTGACCGACCCCTGGAGCCGTTACCGCTGGCGCAAGACGCTCAATTATGTGGCGTTAGCGGTCGGCATCATCCTGATCGGGCGGACTTGGTTCGTCGGCATCCAGACGCTCGCCACCTTCCTGGGGCTGCTTTCGGCGGGGCTCGCGATCGCCTTGAAGGACCCGGTCACGAACCTGGCGGGGTGGGTGTTCATCATGTGGCGTCGCCCCTTCGAGGCGGGTGACCGGGTCGAGCTCGGTGGGCACAAGGGCGACGTCATCGACATCAGGCTGCAACAGTTCACCCTGAACGAGATCGGGAACTGGGTGGACGCCGACCAGTCGAGCGGCCGCATCATCCACATCCCCAACGGGAAGATCTTCACGGACCCGTGCGCGAACTACGACCGGGGCTTCCGCTACATCTGGAACGAAGTGCCGGTGGTCGTGACCTTCGAGAGCAACTGGCGGAAGGCGAAGGACATCCTCACGCGGATCGCCTTCAAGCACGCCGAGCACCTCACGGCGCAGGCGGAGGAGGACCTGCTCACGGCGTCGCGGCAGTACCTCATCAACTACACCAAGCTCACGCCGATCGTCTACACGAGCGTCGTGCCCCACGGGGTGCGGCTCACGTTGCGCTACCTGATCGAGCCCCGGCGCCGCCGCGGCACGGAGCACGCCATCTGGGAGGATATCCTGAGCGAGTTCGCCGAGACGCCGGACGTCGACCTGGCGTACAACACCACGCGGTCGTTCCGCTCGAGCGAGGAGGGGAAGGCCGCGCTGCGGCCGCCCCTCCCGTCCCCCCTCCCGGACGACGTGCGCTAGCGCTCCACCACCTCGTAGTGCGTCACGGTGGGCTCGAGTTCGATGAGGTAGCTGGCGTCCTCGGGGTAGTAGCGCGCCCGTTCCAGCTCGACGCCGGCGAAGCGGTGGATCGCGTCGAGCGATTCCCAGAACGAGATGAACAGGAAGTGGGTCTCCGTGCCGACGGTACGCCGCAGCACCTGGACGCCGCGGTTGCCGGCGGTGGCACGACAGTCGGCCACCCCAGTCCGCCGCAGATAGGCTTCGTAGGCATCCCCCTTGGCGGCCGGCACCGCCCCGTGCCAGAGCCGGGCAATCGTGCGCGACTTAGACGCGGTCGAGCTCGGTGACCGTGCGCTCATGGCGGACGTCCCCCGTGTTCAGCGTCGTCTTGGGCTCGAGCAACAGCACGTGCGTCTCCTGCGCGGTGATCGGCAGGTGCTCCACTCCGCGCGGCACGATCGCGAACTCGCCCTGCTCGACCCACACGTCGCGATCGCGCAGCCGCAGCAGCAGCCGGCCCGTCACGACGAGAAAGAGCTCGTCTTCCGCGGCGTGCCGGTGCCAGACGAACTCGCTCTGGAGTTTCACGAGCTTGACGTGGCGGTCGTTCACCTCGCCCGCGATCTTCGGGCTCCAGTGGTCGCGAAACAGCCGGAACTTCTCTGCCAGATTGACGGCGCGCAGGGGATCGCTCTGGAGCACGGAAGCCTCCTTACGAAGTGGTCTGGCGGAGCCCGGCACCGTCGGTCGGGGAGCCCCGGCCGCCTACCGACTCGCGGTCGGCCCGCCCAGCCAGCTGCCGCGCCGGCCATTTGTGTGAAAACTGGATCCACACCACGGCGCCGAGGATTAGCGCGATCGCGACAAAGGTGCGCGCCGTCACGGGCTCCCGGAGGATGAGCCAGCCGAGCAGCACGGCGATGATCGGGTTCACGTAGGCATAGGTCCCAACGATCGTGGGCGACGCGTGGTGCAACGCATAGGTGTACGCGCTGTAGCCGACGATCGAACCAAACACCACCAGGTAGGCGAGCGCGGCGGCCCCCTTCGCAGTGAGGTGCCAGCGCCCAACCTCCCCGAGCGCGGTCCCGAGCAACGTGACCGCAAGGCCTCCCGCAATCATCTGCAGCGCCGCCCCCATGTAGGGGGTCGTCTCGGTGCGGTGCCGCTTGCCATAGACGGAGCCGAGCGACCACGAGGCGCTCGCCGCCGTGAGGGCGATCGGACCGCGCAGATCGGCGCGCAGGATCGCGGCGGGGCTGGCTCCCACGAGCAGGGCAGTGCCGAGGAAGCCCAGCAACAGCCCCGCCACCACCCGCCACGTGAGATCGCCCGCGCCTCCCGGAATAATCGCGTCGAAGAAGGCCATCCACAGCGCGACCGTCACGACGAAGATGCTGGCGACCCCCGACGGTGTGTACTGCTCCGCCCACACGACGAACGCGTTCCCGCCAGCCAGCAACAGCACGCCAACAATCGCCGCGGTACCCCAGTCGCGCGGGCGGCGTGGCAGCCGGTCCCCCAGGGCGAGGGCGAGTGCGAGCACCAGCACGCCCGCCACAAGAAAGCGGAGGCCAGCGAACAGGAACGGCGGCAGCACCCCGACCCCCACTCGGATCGCCAGGTAGGTCGAGCCCCACACGACGCAGACGACCAGATAGGCGGCGAGCGCCTTGCCACGCAGTCCGGCCATCAGTCGGGGTCCGCCGGGACGAAGCCCGGCTTCTCGAACACGGTGCCCAACACGATCGTCGTCCGCGTGCTCATCGGCGTCTCGGAAGAGCCGCGCAGGTAGCGCAACACGTCTTGCAGGCGCTCGAGATCGGGCGCCGCGACTTTCAGGATGTAGCAGTCCTCGCCAGCGACGTGATGGCATTCCAGCACGCCGGGATGCTCGGCCATCGCGCGCATCTGTGGCTCCTGGCCCGCGTAGTCCGAGTTAGCGTACCGCACCGCGACGAAGGCGGTCACCGGGAACCCCGCCTTCGCGCGGTTGAGCCGGGCGCCATAGCCCGTGATGTAGCCAGCCTCTTCCAAGCGCTTCACCCGCTCCATGACGGCCGGCCGCGATAACCCCACCTCGTCCGCGGTCGCCTGGTAGCTCGCGCGGCCATCGCTCGCGAGCAGCCGCAGGATCTTGCGATCGACCGCATCGAGTTCGCTCTTGCTTGTCATATCGACGTCCAGCGAGGGTTGTGAGCTACCAGACGTAGTGACTTAGC
>WNFJ01122292.1_pt1 | contig 20942 bp, 19 predicted proteins | sample 5400461 | NCBI WGS metagenome assembly WNFJ01 (sample SAMN13153349, study PRJNA577476) | soil metagenome | isolation source: 115 cm saprolite on Douglas fir-dominated hillslope | place: USA:California | collected 2013-09-17
CGAGTGGCCCTGCTGAGCGAAATGCGTGCCCCTGAATGACCTTGAGAAGCCGCACGAGACTCCTCTGATAGATTTTTGCACGAATCCTAGGCCTGCCTCTAGCTAAAGTGCTATCTCCATCTCAATCCAAGACAAAGAGATCACCTTCATAGAGGTGAGCATTGGCACAATATCGTTTCTGACAAAGACAGATGCCAATTTACAAGATGTCGATGGAAGAAGTCAGATGGGAAGCAGTTTTTCCAAGCATCGAAGCGTCAAGTTCCATCCTTCAGTGTAAATTCCCACCCTTCAGTGCAAAATCGGTCCACCCTTCAGTGAATTTACCACTATCCCGAACTGGGTCAGCTGATCGATCGTCATCACCAACCAGTGTTCTCAATGAAACTAGATGAGTTGCGTGCGACGATTGAGCAACCGGCGGCGTTGCCAGACGTGCGGTTGACCTTCGAGGGCGACCTGGTGGGCGACTTGCTCTTCGAGGTGCAGGGACAGGTGGGAGCCTTGCCCCTCTTGCAGTTCACCCTCGACCAGCTCTACCAGCGGCGCAGCGGATCCCAGTTGACCCTCTCCGCCTACCGCGAAATGGGTGGCGTCAAAGGCGCACTGACCAGGCAGGCTGAGGAGACCTATACCGCCTTACCCTCTGACGAGCACCGCAAGCTAGCGCGTGCCTTATTCGTACGCTTGATCGACCCAGGTGCCTCGGAACAGGACACCACGCGCCGTCGCGCGGCCCTCTCGGAGTTCTCCCTGCCGGAGGCCAGCCAGGAGCGGCTGTTGCAAGAGGTTGCAGATGCCTTCATTGCAACCCGCCTGCTGACGACTAACGAGGTCGCCGGAACGACGACCATTGAAGTCAGCCACGAGGCCTTGATCCGCGAGTGGCCCCGTCTTGCAGGCTGGCTGCGCGAGACACGCGATGACATCCCGCTCCAGCAGGCCATCAGCGAGGATGCCGCCGAGTGGGAGCAGCACAACAGACCTGGAGACCGCCTTTATCGTGGCTCCCAACTGAAAGAAGCGCAAGCATGGGCCAGGCGCAACACCCCAAGCGGAGACGAAGTGGCATTTCTCCATGCCGGTGCTGCATTGCGTATACGCTTTGTTGCGAGTGTGACGGTCATCGTGCTCCTCCTGCTCTCGACGACAGGGGTAGCAGGTTGGTTGCTTTCCCACCCCTCTCCTGATCCGACTCGCGTTAGCAATCTTCAGGATAACGACAATCCAGGATCGCTGCGCTATGCCGTTGATGAAGCTCCTGTAGGAAGCACGATCAGGTTTGACGCGAGTCTGCGTGGAACCATTCTGCTGATCAGCGGTGATCTGGACATTGCGAGGAACCTGACTATTCTTGGCCCCGGTGCAGGCATCCTCTCGATAAGCGGTGGCAAGAGTGGGTATATTGTTCGCGTGATACTGGGGGTCTCCGTTACCATTTCTGGCCTAACCTTCACGGACAGCAAAACTTCCAGCGGCTTCATCGACAACGAAGGCACGCTCACGCTGAGCAACAGCACCATCTCAGGCAATACGGGGACTGGCGGCGGCGGCATCTCCAATGAGGGCACGCTCACGCTGAGCAACAGCACCGTCTCAGGCAATTCGGCGATTGGCGGCGTCGGCGGCATCTCCAATAACGGCACGCTCACGCTGAGCAACAGCACCGTCTCGGGCAATACGGCGACTTACGGCGGCGGCGGCATCTCCAATTCTGGTACGCTCACGCTGAGCGACAGCACCGTCTCGGGCAATACGGCGACTGGCAGCGGCGGCGGCATCCTCATCCAAAACTTCGCTTGTCCACGTTGTGTCGGCATCACACAAGTTGACCTCACCTTTAGTACCATCTATGGCAATACTGCACACGGCGGTGGTGACATCGCGATCGAAGATGTCGCCCCCTCTTCCAATGGAGAGGTGAAAGCCATCAAACAAGTCAGCCAAGTGAAGATAAGCAACAGCATCGTTGCTGGTGACCCTACTCATCTAGGCTCAGACATTGTGGGGATGCTTACGTCGGATGGGTATAACCTGTTCCAGGACACCTCTGGTGCCACCTTCGATCCAGCCACACGTACGCAACATGACACCGATAAGACCTTGTCTGTGAACGACCTGACCACATTGTTTTCTTCCCCTGTAGGGCTGCGAGAAAACGGTGGCCCGACCAGGACCTACGCACTGGCCCCAGGCAGTCCCGCTATTGACGCGGTCCCACTTCAAGACTGCCAGGTCCCGGGCATCTTGAACAGCCGATCTCGGATGTACACCGACCAGCGCGGTATGAAGCGACCGGACGGGAACGAGCTTGCCTGTGACATCGGGGCGTACGAATTTGTGGACTCGCCCACCTGATCTGCTCCGCGATGGAATCGTCTTCAGGATCAAGGCGTGGTTTCTTTGTGCGCTCCCGCCCAGCGCACCGTCACCCCAAATTCGCCGCTGCGCTGGCTGAGGCGATCACTGCACCAGCCATAGTACTCAAATTTACGCCGAAGGTGACTTCGATCTCATCGGGACGGCTCTCCATGCCCCGTACTTGCTTAATGACGGTTTTGGTGACTGGCAGGACTTTGTTCAGGGCGTCCTCAAAGGTTTTCCTGGCCGGCTCAATCTTGTCTTCATGGCCAGCACGGACGGTGCCACCCGTTTCTGGTTCGTCGACCTCGACGACGATGCTACCCCCCTCTTCCAGGGGAAACTCTACCAGGTGTTTCATCTTTCCTCCGTTTCTCGTGGTGCTTTCAGGCCGCTTCCTGCACACGAGAGCAGGAAGCTCTTGCGCCACATCTTACTACATACACATGAGGAATGCTTGCTCACATTCCTCATGTGTATGTAGTAAGATGTGGCAGAGGAAGAGAGATGGGAACATCAGCTATGACCTGATATGGCTCCCTCTTCACCTGCCATGAACTTCCGAGAACAGTGCTGTTTGGAGGTCAAAATGACAGTACAAGCTCCAAAAAGCATGTCGGTACAGGACAGATGGTGAGAACTACGCTCTCCTGAGGCCTCATTGCCAAGCGAGCGGTGCTATGTTCACTACCCAGGTTGTTCAAGGAGCATCTGGCAAGGTTTGAGCTACGTATAACAGCCCCTTATACGCAGCAACAACAGAAGGAGGAGGGTTATTGAAGGAATACATACGGGGTATGTATCATCTTCCACTCATTTGTCTGATGGTAAATGTCTCGAAAAGTGGCTGTTCCCACGGGTTGCGCAACGAGATCAGCGCAGGGAGTAAGTGCAACGACAGAAACGCGCAAACGTATATAGGAGAAGAAAACCGCGAAGTCATCTCGAACGTCAGGAGAGGAGCAACATCATGCGCATGCAGGAACCAGAGCAATGGCAGTCATTCGAGGCAACTAGAACAACGGGCCAGGAATATGGCGCGTATCGTGCTGAGGCAGGGCAAAACGCCCAGGAGCAGAAGATTTATCCACAGGAAATGCTTGGATCGCGCGTAAGCGTTCTTGGCATTCTCACCATCGTCTTTTCCTCCATCGGCTTCGGTCCTGCGATTATCGGCATTGTCGGCTCAGCCATCGTCCTCAACAACAGAGATGGGTCCCCGTATCTCCTGACCGGTGGCATACTCGGACTGGTAGGCTCCATCGTCGCCCTGCTGCTCTTTGTGACCATCTTCGTCCTTTCCGTCGTCTCGGCGGCGAGAAGGGCTGCGCGCTACCGGCGGTCTCGCTTCCGCTGAGAATAGAACCACGCGTAAGCGTGAACTCGGTCCAGCAGGCACATTCGTGTTCGTTCATCTCGTTGCGCAACCCGTGGGAACAGCCACTCTTCATCGAAATTACCAACTTTTCCTTGCAGGAGCATGAGAAAAAGGCGAGGATGATGTTTGTTGTTGATATCATCAACAAGTTGTATGGCCGCGATACGCTCTTTTTCGCCATTCAAGGGATCACCCGTCCATGGAGAATGCAACAGCACAAGCTCTCACACCGCTTCACAACCCAGCGGAGTCAGATTTATGCCGTGAGGTAAAAGTGAGAAAACGAACCGTTGGCAAGACGGAATCGTGCTACTGCTTCACGAGGAGTATGGTTCCGATGATCCCGCAGACAGGAAAAAAGACGAGTAAGCATAAGCCCAGGACATTTAATGCTTTGGCATGGTTTGGCACAAATGCGCCGAAAACCAGCGTCAGCCCTTCAAGGAGTATGGTCAAGAGCCACAGGAGAAGAAGCAGGAGAATGGTAATAAGCAAGGCAGTATACCCCTTCCATCAAGACTGGGTTCCCCGATATCTATTAAACGCGGCTCTCTACTCGCAGTAACAGGAGCAGGATGTGAGATGGATTGCCGGAGCGCCTATCCAGTGGAGCAGCTTCTTTCACTCCTTTCGTGAGCGTAGTGGCCGGAACAAGATTCTATTCACGCATAAGCTTTAGGGAAATCGCTGTTCGAACTCTTCAACAATTCTGTCAGATGGCGAACGGGTATCTATCATGAGTGGCTTCAGTTCTTCAACCGCTCCGCCTAATCGCCAGTGTTCGTATTCAAGTTTCATGCCCAAAGAGGTTAAGGCATCTTCTACTGTGGTGAGCGCGTCATACGCTGCCTGGAGAGTTTGCTCGTAATAGGAATAGATATCCGGTTCTATGATGTCCCGAATGCTGATCTGCCGAAGTGCAGTAACCTTTTGAAATAAGGTTCTGAGGCTATTGACAGTTTGTTCTTCAAAGTCGCTCATCGGTTTTTCTCCCTGTTATGAACGTGTAACGAATACACCTGTTGAGAGAAAATTAGAATATTTTTTCTAGCTTGTCAATAGCAGAAAATACAGGGGAACATTGCTGCTCCCCTGTTTCTGTTTGTTTCCGCCTGTTACTCTGTTGCTCTCTGCTCCTCGTAGCTATCTAAAACTGGCTTCACAATGGTTGTATATTTCGCGCTTCCCCAATGCAGATGGGTACAAATTTCGAGTCTTGGGATACCACCACAACGAGTCAAGGCCGTGCCGAGGCCAGGTGGTGCCTGGACGGGGGCGGCTGGCCTCGTCTTGGCCTTGATCTACGGAAGGCGAATAAAGAGAGCCGACAGGCTCATCAAGCAAGAAGTGTCAGAACTCAGGACGAGGCGTGTTGACAGATGGTATTTTCCCCCACTCAAGCCACAAAATGGCGACAAAATGCTCCCATTTTCCCCACTCCTTGCTCACTGTGGAGCCGATTTCTCCACTTTTCGCGAGCCTTCCATTGTCAAGTTCCGAGTTCTGACACTTCCATCATCTCCGAAAGAGCCAACTTCAGGTGTGCATAAGGACTTGCCCTTGGTTGTATTGCGCAGTATCCCAATCAAGTACATCAGCAAGAGCCTGTCGCAATTCCTCTAACGCCCGCTCACGTTCCTCCTCCGTGGGCATAACCGTCTTTCTCCAGATCAAAGCAATCTCCACTTGGCCTGGCTTGGTTTCACTTCTTGTGATAAAGCGAGCAATCGTTCCAGGAAACAGGGAGAGATCATTCCGCTTCATCTCTTCTAATCGCTGTATGAATAGTTCCTGCTGATGAGGGCGAAGTTGCACGAGAATGGTGGTGGAGAGCAAGAGATTATCTTCAGGGGAAATACGCCAACGAGGAACACTTTTCCGTGGGCGACCGGAAATACTAGGCTTGAAGCGCTCCACCTCTTCAAGCGGAATCAAAATGACATGGGCAGCTCGCACTGAGGAGAGCCGCCCATCCTCCACGTATTCATAGACCCGGCTTGGTGAGAGTCCAAGTATTGTTGCCGCTTCTTTGATGGAAACATAGCCAGGAACACGGGATTGATCGTTTTCATTAGGCATATTCGTATTCTATTTTTTATAGGTATTTATTGACTCCTATGAGATAATCGGTACTTTTGTTCTTCCCTAATATGTGGTATACTCTCTTCTGTAGGTTCATCAGAGCCTCGTAGATGATATAGAACAACCTCTATCGCCTATCGCATACCGCGATGGTGATTTCCACAGTGGCGCGAGGAATTTTTAATTGGGAGATGGAAGCATGCTCCGGTCACCGGACCTGATAGAACAGTGGCGTGTCACACAACAAGCGTATCTCGCTGATACGCCGACGGTCATCGCGTATCAAGCGCTTGATCAGCGGCGTCTCCACATACAGCAGGAACTGAGGCAGTTACTGGATGCCTTTTTGAAGAGGACTATTACGCTCAAAGAGTTCAATGCGACGTTCCAACAGCAGACACAAGGGGCCCGGAACGTTTTTCGCATGAGAGGCACGTCGGGAGGCATGTTCCTCAATAAACTTGTGAAGTACCTCGATGATGAGACCTTCACCGCATACTTGCGGTCTGGCTTACGTCTCCCAGAAGATTGTCGAGAAGGTCAGCGGCATATGGAGGAACTGACCCGCTATTTCGAGCGACTCATCACGCAGCAAAAAGTAGCACGGTCTCAAGTGCAACCGGCACGCATTCCCTTTCTCTTGAGTTCGTGGTGGCACCTGCAAGATGTGCACCACTGGCCACTCTTTTTCCCGCTGGTGCATTGCATGCTTATGGGTGATGCAGAACAACCAGAACAGTCACAAAGCCCCATTGAGACATATTTCGCGTTCCGGACGCGCTTTCTCTCGTTGGCACGGGCACTCGGCGTTTCATTGTGGGAACTAGAACATATCATGACATGGAAGGGTCAACAAAGCCTGAGTGAACAGGCAGCAAGAAAAATGACGCGATCAGCTTCACTGTTCCGAGGAGGAGCTATCACTGTTCATGCAGAGACGATGGATAACCTCTCACTCGACGGTGACGCGAAACACCAGAGCCAGAAAAGTGAGCGGGATACATCAGATCATACCCGCATCCAATGGCTGCTTGCCAAGATCGGCTCTCAAGTGGGATGTGAGGTCTGGATCGCCGCGAATGATCATGGGAAAAGCTGGAATGGCGAACGATTAGGCGATCTGAGCCTGAAAACGTTGCCACCTCTGGTGGACGCCGCGTTCCGCCGCATCCTCAATTTCATTGATGTGCTGTGGTTACGAGGAGAGGATGTGATTGCCGCCTATGAGATTGAACACACCACCTCCATTTCGTCCGGGCTCTTGCGTCTCTATGACCTGGATGCGTTATGTCCGACACGGATCATGCATCTGTGTATTGTCATTCCCAATCCCTCCCTCAAGCGCATTCAAGCCATGCTTGCCCGCCCAGCCTTTCAGCATCTCAAAATGCAGGAGCGCTGCTTAATCATCCAGGAGGACACCTTACTCCAGCAAGCCGAGCATATTCTGCGCTGGGCCAGTAATCCATCGGTGATTACGCGGCTTGCTTTGACCAGTGAGCAATCATGACAGGAGAGGCTGCACATGCTACAACCGTGTCCTGCTAGAAGTTTGAGCTGAAGAATGCTGACGCCTACTTTTGTACAAGAGTTCGCCTTAGAAGGCGCATCTTTCTGGAAGTGATGAGCTAGTGGAAAGGTTTGATGCAGGTGGTTATCGGGAAGATCGTCAAATCCTTCTCTCATATCAACTACGTCTGTCAAATCTATGGTCCGCTGGAGGTAGAGGTGCCCCCATATCCTGCTGACTACGCCTTTGGTCACTTCGTGCGCGTTGCGGTACGCTCAAGACTTCTCGATGAGTCTCATAGCAGACGAGACACGAACCTGAGCAGAAACGACGAACCTTGCTGCTACGCGGTGGGCGTGATTTACGACACCATCTTGCTCAATCCGACGTATGGCTCATTGGGACCACGCCTCACCACCGAGACACAGGTTGAAGTGTTCTCACCCGATTATCTCTCAGAACGAGCGGTGCTCGTTCATGTGCTCATGCTGGGGACGATGGAGCCGTGTCGGGTATCAGATGGCACCCCAAAGACCCGCATCGTCCAGGGCATCCCAGCGGACTCCCTCGAGCTGGACAGCAGTGTGGAGACCATGACCGATGAGGAGGTACAGCTGTTTCATCTCTTTAGCGATCAAGAGGATGCCCAGAACCAAAGCGCATACCTTCACCTGGGCTATCTTCCCTATCTGATCACCCAGCAGAACAGCTTACTCCCCCTGGTGGTCCTACGTATTCTCGACCACCTGGAGCAGCTCTTTCCACAACACCTCGCGCTGCTCTCCATTCTGAAACGGAACTTTGCCTGGAGGATGAAAGTGGAAACAACTGGATAATGTCAGGAGAAAGCGCGAGTATGGGCTATTTGGAGCGAAGCAGCATCACGTATGCGACCTTACATCCATACCTACGCTGAACATGCTGAACGCAGTGAAATTGCTATCAAATCTAGTGATGCTAGGAGCACGACCATGCAAACATGGGAATACCTCTTCGTTTTCGCAGCCATCACCAGCGATGGAGGCGAGTTTCGTCCGCGCTTTGCCAACGACCAGGAACTCGACGACTGGCAAGCAGGTCCGACCATGTACGACTATGCTAACCGACTCGGAGAACATGGCTGGGAGCTGCTTTCCTGTCACCCTATCGTCTTTACGCAATCCAACTGGCAACCATTAGGAGAAACCCAACCGATCGCATCGGATCTGCGGGCCATCGAGATGGTTTTCAAACGACCTAAAAAGGATCTCGTTTGTCATGGAAGCGATGGGAATCAATGAACCCCTAGTCACATCACTACGAGAGGACATGGCCGTGATTGAAAGAAATAGGCAGGTGAATACCATGGATCGTATGATGAGGGAAGAACAGAGGCAAAACATCCAGCAATCGACCATCGTTCTCCCTTTTTTTGATGAGAAGGTGCCCGTGTTATATCTCGCTGATGGCACGGCCTACCTCCCGGTGCGAGCGCTCTGCCGCATCTTCAACCTGCGCGCCGAGACCTATATCCCGCGGTGGCGGAAACTCGTCTTATGGGCCAATGCCCGCAAGTTGCCGCTGCAAACCGCGAGAGGCGAGCGCATGGCCTGGTGCCTCCACAGAGGAGCCTTGCCGTTCTGGTGCGCTTGCTTTAACTGGTCACTTGTGTCAGCTGAACGACGCGAGCAGCTTCGCCAGGCCACCGATGCATGGCAGAAGGATGTAGCACAAGCGCAGCGACTGCTGCTGGAGCGCTATCGGTCTCTGCGAAGATATCTCTTTACGTTCCTGCAGACGTATAGCGATGCCGAGATCTGCCTGGATCACTGGACGCGGCACCTCTCCTCCTCGCTTAACGTTGCTTCTTCCCACCAGCTCGCGCAGCTTCTTTCACAGGGGAAAACCCTCATCGGTCAAGCAACAGCGCAGGCGCGCAAGATGGTACAGGAGCAGGCAATGGCTCCCATTATCGACATTATCGCCCTTGATGCGAATGGAACAGGAACTGACATAGGGACGCTTCCCTTATTTCCAGTGGTCCCCCGCGAAGAGTGTGAACAGTTCTTCGCATCGATGAGGAAGCTAGCTCAGTGGGATCAAGAGATGGCTGCGTTCATTGGCAATATCAAACACTTGCAAAACGGTGAGTAAGGTGAGGAGGGATGATGCAGCAACGAGCCTGCGTTTTCGGGTTGAGCGTGTGGAGTGAGGGAGCGGAAAGAGTTGCATGGATTACTTAGAGCCATTCATCGATCTTCGTCGCCCCGAGTGTGATGCGGAGCTGTTCGCCATCGCGTTCGCTCTCCGTTCTATTCGAATGCTCTTTCAGCATGGCGGGAGCGATAGGGGGCGTCCTGACGACGACTCAGCGCTCCATCCGCATCACCCGGAAGCCTTCCTTGCTCGCACTTTGAAAACGGCGTGGAAAGACCGGCACGTTGCGCAGGAGTGGTGTCGCATGCAGCAAGTGATTTTGCAAGTGAAAAGAGCGTGGGAGAAAGGCCAGTCCTCGTTCCAGGAGGAACTTGACCGGGCGAAAGGAGACCAGGAATCGATGGAATACTTCGCCATGATCGATTTTGCCGCCGATGGCTATGCTTACACCTCCACCTCCCGCGCCTATCTCGATAATCCTGCACGCTGGGACCGGGCAATCAATGGGTATATGCTAGCGTGGCGAGTACAATTCTTAACAGATGACCTCGATCCACCAGACTAACCTTTCGATCGGTTGGCAATTTGCACGCTATGCCAGGATTGATAGTGGTACCGGCGCTACATAGCGCGTTCGTTCCCATAGCCGAGATACACTCCTGTAGTGCCCTGAGATATTCGAGGACTTGAGAAGATTGAGAGATCGTCGGTCCGATTCGATCGCAGCCTCTTCATCAAGGAACTCTACCAACGTGGGGCAGAAGGGTGATCGGAGGTAGGAAAGCACGCAGTGTCCTTGTCTCACGAACGGATAGTAGCGCGATAAGGGTTGCTTTTTCCTGGCCGTTGTGGTAATGCACCCACAACCTGTTGCGTAATTGAGGAACAGAGCTCAAGCGTAAGCTGTGCTATCGATAGTGATAGGCTGCTACAATCCTGTCAAGGACAGGCGGGTACAGCGGCCTATAGCAGGTCGTTTTCACATGAAAGTAGCTGCCAGGGAGAAGGGATGTGATATGGCCAGGCGGGTGTTCAAAGATCCCTATTACGTCCCATGAAGCAAGGACAGGCTTGACAATTACAGGAGGCTAGGCTCAGCCAGCTTACTGCCGAATTACAGAACATTCTACTTACGCGATGCAGACCAATGCCAGCGGGAGTTGTTGCACGCTCCCTACTCATGAAGGAGTCCAGATTGACATGAGCGATTTATACTCAATCGTGCTTGAGCTGCGGGTCAAGCACGCAACGACAGTTTCTGCTACAACAGGTCATCTGGCGCACGCCCTGTTCCTCAATCTCATCAAGCAGTTTGATCCGGCACTGTCGGCGTCTCTGCATGATATGCGAGGCCCCAAACCATTTACCATTTCGCCATTGCTAGGAGTAGAGCAACAAATTGAAAATCTCACCTTGCATAGGGAGCAAATCTGCTCGCTGCGGGTTACTCTGCTCGATAGCGGGGATCTTTGGCACCGCCTCAGCACGTACGCTCTCCAGACAGAAGCGGTTCAGGTACACCTTGGCCCAGCCGCACTGCGGCTCACCCGCTTGATCACCTCCACCGGTGCCGATCCCACAGGATGGGCAGATGTTACAGACTGGCTGACGCTGGCTGGTCTTCCAGCACAGCGCGTAATCACCATGCAATTCGCTAGCCCAACGACTTTCAATCTGGGCGATAGAGCGTTCGAACTTTTCCCGAAGCCGTCTTTCATCTGGGAGAGCTTGCTGCGAGTCTGGAACGCCTACGCCCCCCAGCATCTGAAAATGGACAAACAGCGCCTGCGCACGTTTCTCACAGGGCATGTCTCGGTTCTGGATTGCGATATTGCCACCGTGATGTGGCGCTTCCCTCGATATGTTCAGAAAGGCTTTATAGGGACCTGCACATATCAGATACAGGAAGAGGAGGACGATATTGCTGCTAGCCTTACCACGCTCGCTGCTTTCGCCCGCTATGCAGGCATCGGATATAAAACGACGATGGGGATGGGCCAGGCGCGGGCATTGCTCCTCGAGCAGCCTCCCACTCATGCAGCGCGTCTATAAGCGCTCCCTAATGCGGGATAATGAATGAAACGGCGAGAACGCTTGCAGATGGGAGGTACAGACACAGTTCGCTTCTCTCCTCGGCCATCGACAGCCCGCTATTGAGAACGCATCGTACCTGAAAAGGTCTGAACCTGAGCGAAGAGGGCGCCCCTTTCGCTCAGGTTCAGACCAAGACGAGCAGCAACAACAGCTTGCTCTGCCTGATCCTCATAGCGCCTTCCGAAGGATACCGAATGTTGTGAGTCTTGACATCAGAGGCCATATGATTTATTCTCTTAATAGAAATAAATATATGTATAGTTTTACATGAGCAATCATTGTTCGATTGCTTGTAGATTCAGACCTGTCTATTCGTCCCACACGGAGGTTTGTGGTTTATGGACATCACCGATCTCGAAAGGGTCAAGCGGCACGAGGCAGAACGCTGCCTCAAAATGTTGGGGAGCTGCGCAGGGAATGAGTGCGACCGTAGCCAGCTACGGAATCGTTCGCGCGAAACCTTTATCCCAGTCTGTTTTCTCGCTACCTGGCGGCACGCGTACAGGCTGCATGGTATGGATGGCCTGCTACCTGGTGATTGGCTGCCTCTCGATGAGCTGACGCAACACCTTGTGCAGACGCGCTATGAGCAGCTTGCTGCCATCGCTGATCAAGAGTGCATTACTTCAGACGACCTGCACCGGCTCGCCGCTCAAAATGGCTGGTCCGATAGCAAGACGGAGCGCTGGGTACGACGCTACCGCTCCGGCGGCTTATGGGCTCTGGCGCCAGATTTGGACCCCAGCCGGAAGCATCGCAAGGCGAAGATTCCCCCTCCCACGATGGCAGCCGTCGAACCCGACGAATTCGATGAAGTTTTTAATAAGATCACGTGCAAATATGACATCATCAAATCCCTCCTCCATAAGGACCGGCTATCCAATACGGAGATAGAGAAATGTGCGCAGAAAGCAAACGTCTCTCCAAGTACGGTCCGGAACTATCTGCGCGACTACAGGTCCTATGGGCTGGCGGGTTTAACTCGACGGACCCGCTCTGACAAAGGGCACTACCACAATCTGAGCGAGCGCATGGTCCGTATCATCCAGGGTATTCGCTTTTCGAAATACCGCCCGCCCCTGCACGAGGTTCACCGGCGAGCGTGCGAGATAGCGCACCTCCTCGGCGAGCCTGAGCCGAGCGAGTGGCACGTGCGCGAGATCTGCGAAGCTATCCCAGAGGGAGTTCTCCTGTTGGCCGATGGCCGCAGGGGTGATTTTAGAGATGACTTTCGCATTACTCATCCCCTGCGCTTTGATGGCTCCATCATCGTCTACCAGCTTGACTGGCATAGGGTCGATGTGCTTGTGAAAGATATACGCAAGAAAGGACTCCAGAAAAAAAGCAAGGAGACGCGCCCCTACCTGACGCTCTGCCTGGAGGCGAGCTCCGGCGTGGTTGTCGCCGCGGCATTCAGCTACGATGTCCCCGATCAATTTACCATCGCATCTGTCATTCGTGACGCACTTCTGGCACCTTTGCATAAGCCCTATGGCGGTATTCCAGATGAGATCTGGGTGGACCAGGGCAACCAGATGATATCCAGGCATGTGCAGGCTATCGCACTAGAGCAGCGCATCACATTGCATCCTTGCATTCCGAATAATCCTGAAGATTGGGGAAACCCCCAGGAGAACGGCAGAGTCGAACGCTTTTTCCGCACTCTCAAAGATGGACTCTGGGCGACCCTTGAGGGCTACATTGGTTCGAACATAGAAGAACGCAACCCCAACGCGAAGGCTAAATATACCATTGCGGAACTGGCGGACAAATTTTGGGACTTTGTTGACAAATACCACCATCGCGAAGACGAAGAGACAGGCAGGACTCCTCTTCAAAACTGGGCGGAACACTGTTATACACGAGCGGCCAACCCACGTAAGCTCGACGTCCTGCTGGTGAGAGAACAGCGCGTCCTCTCAAAACCAGGGATTCAATATGCGAATCGGCTCTACTGGGACGACTGCTTCGGAGACGCCATCCCGGTGGGAGCGAGGGTACGTATACACGCAAAGCCAAAGTACATGCACCCCGACAACATTGAAGTGTATTACAAGAAAAAGCATATCTGTACCGCATGGGCCATCGACTCCGAAGTTGGGCGGGCGGTAACGGCCGCGCAGGTAGCCGAAGCTCAACGCAGGCAGGAAAAGGAAATCAAGGAATTCATTAACGAGGGGCGTGATGCGCTCAAAGAGGCGGTCCGAGAGATCGAGAAGAGCGGGCAAAAGCAGCCGACCGCCACATCCGAGAAACAGGCGCCCACGCCAGTAGGAGCGCGATCGAACCAAGTTCCAGAGCCATCTCGGGTCGCACAGCAGACAAAAAAGAAAGTGAAGGACATCTGGGATCAGATCCTGGAACTCGGCGGGTGAATCGACTAGACGGAAGGGATCATGCTCAACAATGAGAGCGATTATCGTGACCTGGACTTTGAAGAAGATATTCTGCCTCCAGGGCAGAAAACCATTATTACGCGCAACATCCTGAAATTCAACCGCGGGGTGAAATTGCTGCTCGATTCAAAGCAGCAAACAGGTTATAGTGCTATAGCGCTCGTCACCGGCGGGGCCCTCTCCTGAACTACCTGAACAGCCTGGAGCCGCTGCCCCATACCGGGTTTCCCGCCTGCGCAGCCATCCGGATTAGACCAGATTCCACTCCTAAGACGGTTGTAGAGGACCTGTATACCCTCTTTAAGGAACCCATGCCACGCTTTACGCGTCATCAGTACGCCGATGGAGCGGCAGAGGCGATTCTCGCGTACGATTTGAAACTGCTTTTTGTGGATGAAGCCGACCTATTGGGAACGAGCGAGTTTGAATTCCTGCGGTTTGTCTTTGGCAAGACGCGCTGTCCACTCGTGATCATCGGACTGCCCAGTATTTCGACCCTGATCAATCGGCACAAAAAGTTCGCCGGTCGCGTCGGGCCACGCATTCGCTTCCTCCCTCCCGATGAGAACGAGGTGCTCAAAACAATTCTCCCCAAGCTCGTGTTCCCGCGCTGGAGCTTCGATCCGAACAGTGAGACGGACCTGGCGATGGGAAGAGAACTCTGGAGCAAAGCCAGGTCCTCATTTCGCGAGCTGCGCATGGTGCTGCAATTTGCCAGCACACTGGCCGGAGATGCCGGGAAAGAGCGCATCACGCCGCAAGTCCTCAAATTGGCCTACAGGACGCTTTACCGATACGCTCACGTCGAGGAATCATCAGAGGAAGAGAGCCCGCCCGATCCGCCGAGGACTCAGTACGAAGTGGAGTCAGAGGAGCGTCACGAAGCGAAGCAGCAGGGCAAAGAAGAGGGAGACGAATCAGGTGAGCAGTGAGGCTTTCAACGACTTCAAGTCGAGTACGGCGCTAAGCCAGCTTCTGCCTGGCGAACTCTATCAGCGGATTCACGTCATGGCTCTCAAGAAAGTAGTGCGAGGGGTCCAGGCGCACGCAGTGCCCGATGCCATCGATGTTGCGCATCTCAAAGGCTGCCTATCCTACGATGGACCTGACAGCCTACTCGCCCATCCTGCCGACGTCGAGCGTATCTTTGCTGGCGTGACGCTGGACACAGTCCGAACCATCGAGCACCTCTATTGCTCTCGCCTCGGTAGAAGCATCCGCATGGTGTGGCGGCTCTTGAACGCGGGTGAGCAACACTGTGAGTCGCATGCCATCTCCTATGAGGCGGTATGGGCGATTTGCCTGTACTTTGAGGAACACCGCAGAGCCAGCGTGGGCATCAGTGTCGAGCGCGGTAAGGAGATCTGCCCCGATATTACACTGAGCGGCCCGCATACTCCATCGCATTGTCCCACCATCGCCTGTCTTGTCGATGTCCAGACCCAGCACGTGCTCTCCTTCAGGGTCGACTCTGCGGAGGACCTCCAGGAGTCGATCGGGCTTGCGCTGTATGATGCACTTGCCGCGCAACGCAGGCCTCAGCGCCTCGCCCACGCAGGACTGCTCTGGCACCTTCCGCAACGAATCGTCACAGAGGGAGCGCTCCCCCAGAAGTATTCGACCCTCTGCCGGCGCGCGGGCATAGCAGTCGAGGCGACAGCCGGCACGCAACCGGTGCTCCAGGCACTCCGCGAAACATGGGCACCCGGTCTGGCCGGGCGCATGCTCTCACAAAATCACTGTGCCCTTCTGCTCGATACCTACCTCAGCAAAATGCACAAATACGGCCCCCGTCGCGAAGGCGAACTGCGCGACCGTGCTTTTGCAGCGGCGCAGGGCTACAGCCAGGACCCGGCCTGGCAATTTCCACTCCTGCGCCTGCTGCTTCCCCGAAAAGAGGGATGCATCACCGACGAGGGGCTCATTACCTGGAACGGGCTGCTCTACAGGGGCGAGTTCCTCCACTTCTGGCCTGGCCGGCCGGTGACGCTGCGCCTCTCGGCGCACAAAACGGGAAACGCCTGGGCCTACCTCGATGGCGAGGTGCTCTGCCTGGCGCAGCGCCAGCGCGGGTACACCATCGGGAAGGGGGAGATGAGCGACTCGCGTGAGAAGAAGAGGGGAGAAGCATGTATCTCATAGCGCTGCTCCTCACCTTGCGATTGGTCGAAGAAGAGCAGGCCACTTTCCCAATGGAGGCCCAGGCCATCGCGCGCGCCATCAAGCGCTTGCTCCAGCAGGAGACCGTGCATCGCCAAAAGCAGGGCATCACCGCCGCCTTGCTGGGGAGCGATGGACACTCCGCACGGATTCGATTGAGTCTCTCTGGAAGCGACGTGACTTCGGTCATCGCGGGCCTGCATGCACTGGCAGCCCGCTCACCGCTCCACCTCTGCCAGCGACGCTATGAGGTGGTGTCCATTGACCTGGCTCATCCTCTCTGGTCGCGTGTCAACTCCTGGGCCGATATCCTGGCCCCATCGGCGGCTCACATGATGCGCTTCTCATTCGCCACTCCCCTGATCACCAGGGAACCGACGAACCAGACGTCCCGGGAGGCGCTGCCCTTTCCTGAGCCGGTCCCGCTCTTCTCGAGCGTGATCGACTCCTGGTTGGACCTGGGAGGGCCGGAGCTTCCCGCCGACACCAGGCAGCTGGTGCAGACGACTGACTGCGTGATCTCCCACTACCGTTTTCGCACCTGTCCTGTCGCCATCGGAGAGCATTCCTTCACCGGTTACCTGGGCTGGATCGAGTACGAGTGCCTCCAATCAGACCATCCTTATCTCGCCTCGCTCAACGCCCTGGCTCGCCTGGCATTCTTTACCGGGGCAGGCTATCACACGGCGCAGGGCATGGGATTGACCACCGTCAGTTTGAGATCGTGAGGGGAGCCTATGCAGTGGTGCGTTGCGAAAACCGGCTTTGAGATGTTCGACGCGTTGCACGCCTATGGACTCGGCACATTGCTGGCAACAGCATACCGCCAGCCAATCGTACTGTCAGAGGCAGCGCTTGTGTACTGGCTGTCCAGTGAGGCGCAGACGGTTCCAGCCGCCACTGTTACCCTCCTCGACAGGGCGCTGGAGCTTCCGGGAACGGCTGACCTCGATATTCTCCGGGACGACTGGCCAGTGCGCTCCCGCTCGTGCTATCTTCTCAGCGTAGCCTTGTTCGATGGGCTGCTCACGGCGCTTTTTACCATCCCGGGAGCGCGAAAGCTCTCAGTGAGTGATCTCGTGAGCGACCAGCACTATAGCTTAGAAATCTCAACGAGTAGTCTCGCCAAGGCTGCCTCCGCTATCGCGAAGTGGAAGGCATTCGTGGAGCGGGAAACCCCCCATGGAGCAAACTGGCTCTCATACGTCCTGCAAGACTATGCGTGCCCTCATCCCGTCCCTCCCCTTCCAGCTGATGCAACCAGAAAACAGGACATCAGGCTTTCTCTGATGATCGATCCATCTTTCGGGTATTCGCTCCGCAGGCCGACCAGTGATGGACAGCTCACCCATAAGTCCAATCTGACGGTTCACGGCACACGTTTCGCCCCCGTGCTGACGTTCCTGGGCGCATCGCGCTTTCTGCGCGCGCAGCGTGTCGCCGGAAGCCTGGTCAATGTGTACGTGCCGCTTGCGTCCAGCCTGATACTGACGCGCAAGACCGCCCTTCCTCCACTGGCTCACCTGAACTGCTCCGCAGGTGAAGCCGCCGTCAGGCAGTGGCTCACACTCTTCTCTCACCAGCAGCGATTCTCAGCGAACTGGCGGGGGATAGCATACCAGACGCTGCAAACGCAGAAGCAGCAGCAATCCATTACCCTTGACAGAGGGTTTCTCGACTGTACGTGGCTGCTCCACCTCCCGGCACGCGTCAGGCAGAAGATCGTGAAGGGCTGGCAGGCACAGCTCGACCCACGAGGAAGGGCCGATCTGGATGCGAGAGCGCACCTCACAGATGTTCTGCTCTCGCATCGGATCGACGACTGGATAGCGCACCTGCGCGACCGGATGTACGCCGCCATCCATCCTGACGGTGGCAACATACGTCTGTACAGTATTGATGAAGTTAGGAGGCTCTCCGCCATGATGGATGCTTCGACGAATCACCCGCTAAGAACAATTGTAGAACGGCAAGAGGGCACGCTGCGCTTCGGACATGCCCTCAGGCAGCTCGGTCGCTATAACACTGCGATCCTGCGAGACGTGCTAGAGCCGTTGGAGGCGGCACAAACACCTGAACAGTTGAACCTGGCGCTTCATCTCGCCTTGCAGGAATGCGAACTGGCGAAGGCGAACTACGACTTCATCAGAATACCTGATGATACGGACTTCGCCTTTCTGCTGGACGACGTCGAGCGGCACGGCGTCCGAATAATAGCCAGTATGCTCATGCTCCTATCAGTGCTGCGCCCTCCACGCACCGATGAAACCGACGGGCACGAGCAGCCAGCAGAGGTGGGAAGTGACGCGAGCGATGACCTCGCCCCTGCGACCAGCAGCGAACCGATCACATTTGAGACGCTTGCCTTTGCCGAGGAGGGAGAACTTGAAGATGAGCGCTGAGAACGGCAGCTTCCAAGTGTACGACCTGTCAATCAATCTCCGTGTGGGCTGGCAGGCGCATAGTCTGAGCAATGTCGGTGACGAGGGGTCGAATCGCCTGCTGCCGCGCCGCCAGTATCTGGCAGACGGAACAGTGACGGACGCCTGCAGCGGGAACATTCTGAAGCACCATCACGCCGTGCTGATGTCCGAGTACCTGGAGGCGGAGGGTAGCCCGCTCTGCCCGGCATGCCGGAGGCGCGATTCGCGACGCGCGGCGGCCCTGAGCGAGAGGCCCGAGTACCAGAATATCGCCATCGAACGGGTCCTGAATGAGTGCGCACTCTGCGATACGCATGGCTTCCTGGTGACAGCGAAAAAGGCCGCAGACGATGGAAGTACAGAGGCACGCCAGCGGCTCTCGAAACACACGATCATTGACTTCGCCTATGCGCTGGGGATTCCCGGTCAACACTGGGAGAGCCCGCAGTTGCATACACGCTCGGGCGGTTCCAAAGAGGAGGGACAGATGTTGATGAAACTAACCTCCCGGTCCGGAATATATGCCCTGTGTATCCGCTACCACTGTGTCAGAATCGGGGTTGATACGGAGCAGTGGCAGCTGGCAGTAGACAACGAACAGGAACGCTTGAAGAGGTACCGGGCGGCGCTTCGCGCGGTGCGGGACATGTTCACCAGTCCCGAGGGTGCTCGCACCGCGACGATGCTACCGCACCTGACAGAACTGAGCGGAGCTATCGTTCTCTGCGGAAAAGCCGGACGTGCCCCAGTCTACTCAGCACTCGCGGATGATTACCTCACCCGCCTGCTGGCTATGCAGGGGGAAGAATGCCAGATCTACACCTTCGAGACGATCGATGGATTCTACAGGCACCTGACGAATCTGAGTGGTGCATCTGCACCTGCTTTGCCTTCGGGGGCGCAGTACAGGCGAACGCAGACTGGGGAAACGCAAGAGCGAGGAGGGGCATAAATGACCAGAACGTGGCTGGCGGCCGATTACCACTTCCCCTCCACCTACTCCTGCCGCATCCCGATGAGCAGCGCGAGCCATGCGACCGTCACGCCAGCCCCAGGGCCAGCGACGGTGCGCCTCGCGCTGATACGGACGGCTATCGAGCTCTTCGGCCTCGGGTTTGTGCGTGACAAACTCTTTCCCTCGATCTGCTCTCTTCGCGTTCTGATTAAGCCGCCGGAGAGGGTCGCCATCACTCCTCACCGTCTGCGGGCCTTGAAGTGGGAGGCTGGCAGGAAGGGCAAGCAAGACCATGCTCTGGAGTCGGTGGTGGTGCGCGAGATCGCTCACGCTCAGGGGTACATGACAGTGTACCTGGAGGTCCCTCTACAGGAGGAGTTTCTGTATCGCCAGATACTGCAGACCATTGGGTACTGGGGCCAGACCAGCTCCTTTGCCTGCTGCGTAGAGATCACCCACGCAGCGCCCCAGCCCGGGACGTACGCCCTCCCTCTCAGCGACTTCAAGAGTACAGAACCGCTCCAACCACTTTTTATCTGTTTGCTGACCGAGTTCCGAAAGCCAAGCCTCACCTGGCAGGAGGTTGCCCCTGCGTTTCACTTGGACCAGCGCAAGTCATTCCGCCTCGATATCTATGTATGGCCGATGATCGTAGAGCGGAAACAAAACGGAAGCCAAATACTGGTTCGTCGGCTGCTGGAATAAAAAAACCGCGGGAAACATCTCACATGAGAAAAGACAGGAGAGGAAACCATGAACTAAGGAAGCCCTGGCCAAACGACGCAGCTAGGGCAAAGGAGTCCCAATAGAAGTACGCTCGATCGCGATTAAGTAAACGATCCAGAAGGAAACGCGCATTTTATTGCACCCTCTGGTTTAAAAGTTCTTCAAACGCTCGATCACGATGGCTCACTTTATTGCATCCACGTCTACACTATAGACGCACTAAGGCAGCCCCTCGGTCGCCATTGTAGCATCTTCTGCCGGTTCTGGCAAATCGCACAAACCGCCCAGGTAGGGCATCAAACGCTCAGTCGCGATTATAGCTTCTCCCACTTGGCGCTGTCCACGAGGATTCCACTCAGTGTAGTGGTGGCATCAAACGCTCAGTCGCGATTATAGCTTCTCCCACACCCACATAGAGCGAACTACATCACGCCCCAATCTTTGAAAGACCCTGCGAGAGGCTACCTTAATTAGAAATATAACATGTGCCAAGGAGATGGTCAAGCCGGGCAATGGTTAGTATTGGCAGGGATCGCAGCCTATGCGAGAGGTGGTGCAGGTGTGGAGCACAGCAGAGCCTCTCGCAGATGAGAAATTGCAGAGAACACAATGCATTTATCTACTAAGTGGTGCATCCGCCAAGTTCAGGCCACTTTTGGAAGCTGGGCAATCCCGAACTTCCTGCGAGGCTGATGTCGCCGACGTCGACCCCACACAGAGG
>WNFJ01107600.1_pt2 | contig 20940 bp, 24 predicted proteins | sample 5400461 | NCBI WGS metagenome assembly WNFJ01 (sample SAMN13153349, study PRJNA577476) | soil metagenome | isolation source: 115 cm saprolite on Douglas fir-dominated hillslope | place: USA:California | collected 2013-09-17
GATCCCGCCGAGACTGGCCTTGTCTACGCTCACTTCTCCGGCTCCCTCTTGCGAGCCTCGGGACGCTCAATCAGAGGATTGTGCGAAGCCGAACTGTCCCAGGCAAAAAACAGGCCTTGCAGAACTGTGCGCCGGAATTCCACGAGCCGGGCCAGAACTTCCTCCAGGCTCTCGCGCACCACAATTTTCTCGCCGCTGACCAGAGTGATAAGAGTGTCGGGAGATTGTTCCACAAACTTGATCAGGTCAGAGTTCACGGTCAAGGCCTGATTATTGAGACGTGTAAGCCGGATCATGTTTCCCCCACGAGGACACACAGGCCCCTGGGAGGAAATATCGACAGCCTGGGATACGAGCGTTATGTCGCGCCCTAGGCGGAGAGGGTTACTTTGGAACTAAGACCGATCACACCTGACGCGGAAAAAACTGCTAAAGCACAAACCGGAAACGCCGATGGACAAGAAGACATTCGGGTTCCGTGAATACAAAGCGGAACGGAAACTCTGCACAGATTGAATCTGGGGAGCCGTTTCCAAGATGGCGGGACCAACTCAAGGTTAAGGAGAAATTAAGATGCCTCTCGGAATCCTGAATAACATTCCGTCCCTGGCGGCGGAAAACCAACTGACTCTCACTAACAATGCCCTGCAGACAACCTTGCAGCAACTCTCTTCTGGATCGCGCATCAACAGCGGCGCGGACGATGCCGCCGGCCTAGCCATTGCCAACGGCTTGCAGGCCAACGTCACGGCCCTTTCCCAGTCGGTGAGCAACGCCAACAATGGTGTCGGCGAACTGCAACTGGCAGATGGCGCGCTCGCCCAGGTCACCACACTGCTCAACCGCGCTATCACGCTGGCCACCGAATCGGCCACGGGTACGGTTTCAAACCCGCAGCGCACCGCGCTGCAAGCTGAGTATTCGTCCATCCTGGCAGAAATCAACCGGGTCGGCAGCAGCACAACCTATAACGGCCAAGCCGTGTTTCAGAGCGGCTCGGCTCCGAACCTTAACGCACAAAGCAGTTTGCTGGGTTCTGCAGGCTCGCTGGCGCTGGGCGATGTGCTAACCGTGGGCGGCAAAACCTCGGTCACGGCGGGCGGGACCACGTTCAGTTACACGGCGGCCACCACAAGCGGAGCGAACCTGAACGAGGTGTCGAGCGCCACCGCCGGCCTGACTTCCGCGAGCGCGATTGCTTCCGGCACCATATACACATCGACCCGGGGCACGCTTACCACAATCTACACAGCGACCGGCGCGACGACTGTGGGTGAACTGCAAATCGCAATCAACACGGGCGCTGCCACCACTAACTTTACCGTGACCGGCACCGACACAGCCAACCACGGCGGCTATCAAGCCACTCTAACCCCCGCAGGAAAGCTGCAAATCGTGGATCTTCAAGGGAACAGCAACCTAGCCACGGTCGAGACTATCCATGTCACTACCGGCGCTTTCGCCGCTAACGCTGCTGCGACTTCCACGGTTCAGGACTTGATCAATGCAGTTAACAATGACACGACCGTGGGCGCGAAGGCCGCGTTGGTCAACGGCGCTCTGCAGATCACTGACCCGCTGAATCGTAATAACCTTGTCGCTACTACGACCGATACCCTGCTTGGGGCCGCTGTCGCGGGCGCACCCACAACTTTCACGACCCCAAATACCGTGGGAGCCGCAACCACAAACCTCAACCAATTGGTCGGCAATGCCGGCGGACTAACGACGGCCACCACCCTGGGAGCCAGCAAGGTCTATGCCTTCGATGCAGGTGGCAAGAGCTTTACCTACACGTCGAATGCTGGCAACACCAACACGATTGGGGATCTGCTCAGCGCGATCAACAATCCGCTCACCGATGCGGCCGGCCTTTCAGCGTATGTCAATTCCGGCGGCAACCTGGTTATCACTGATCCTAACAACAGCGGGAACCTTAAGGTTGATGCAACCAATACCGAGACTGCACTTGGGACCCTGACCAACCCAAGCTCCACCAGTATTGCAGCTCCTACCAACATCTTCCTGAGTGATGCGACGGCGGTCGGATCAAGCCAAATCTCGGTTCAGATCGGATCTTTGACTACCGCCGGCATCACCAACGGTACCGGCGGGAGCGCGGTGAATCTGAACGCCGCTTCAGCTGACATTACCACTCAAGGAAATGCTCAAGCCACGCTCACGCTCATCAGTTCGGCGATCGCGAACATTGCGAGCGTTCGCGGCACGCTGGGCGCGAGCGTGAACCGGCTGGTTGCAGCCAGCAACGTGCTCAACAGCCAGGTGCAGAACCTGACGTCGGCACAAAACACGATCACGGCTGCCGACATTCCGGCGGCAGTGGCCAGCCTCACGAAGTTTTCCATCCTGGAGCAGACCGGCATTGCCGCCCTGGCCCAGGCCAACCAGCAACAGCAACTCGTTCTGAAACTGCTCGGATAGTCCACAGGATAGTTAACTTGTTCCCGGAAGGGGGCGGTCGAGCCTGCCTCCTTCCGTTTCATATCTGGGGTGGCTCGGCATGAACGTCGCTCCCGCACCCGTGTTTCAACCTTCGGCTGTTGGTCAAGTCGAACAGGCAGTGGTGCGTCTGCGGCCGACGTCGATTCCCATACTGGGCACCGGCTCAAGCGGGGAAAACAATCAGCTCCATTCAGCGCCCGTGGTCACCACTGTGCCACAAGATGTAGTCAAAGTGCAGCTAAAGCCACCGGGCGAAATCGTCGTTTACCAGTTCGTGGATCAGCAGGGAACCGTGGTTTTACAAGTACCACCGCAGCAGATGATCGAGTTAGCCGAGCAGATTTCGCAAGAACTGGCGCCGAAGCCCCCGTCCCCTGCAGTCAACGAAGGAGGCAAGAATAATGGGCATTAGCCTGAATCCATCCAGCATCCTGTCTGGCCAAGGCATCGACGTCACTTCCGTGGTGCAGCAGATTATTACCCAGCAGAGTGGCCCCTTGACGGTTTGGCAAAATCAGGAGGCAACGCTGCAAAGCCAGTCGATCGCGTTGACCGCCATTAATAATGACCTCGGCCATCTGGCTACAGCGGTTCAAGCTCTGTCCGACCCTGTGGGCGTCTTCACGACCCAGGTGGCGACCTCTTCGCAGCCCGCAGTCCTGACCGCGAGCGTTCCCACTTCAAATGCGGTTGCAGGGACCCACCAGATCATCGTGAACAGCCTGGCGACTACGGGAGCGTTATTCACCGTTGGAATATCCGATCCCAACGCTTCGCTACTGACCGTGCCGGCAGTGAACGGCGACATCCAAATTCAAGTTGGCGGCACGTCGCACGATATTCAAATCGTGCAAGGCAGCAACGATACTCTGAACACCTTAGCCAGCTATATCAATACCCAAAGTACCGCGAACAGCTGGGGAATAACCGCTAGCGTGGTGACGGACGCCACCGGTTCGCGGCTTGCCTTGTTCAGCAAATCCACCGGCAGTGCGGGAGCCTTTTCGCTGACCTCTAACACCGGAACCGTTCTGAGCTTCAACGCTCCGGTGGGCGGAGCCAATGCGTCGCTCAGCATCGATGGCGTGCCTTATAGTAGCGCTACAAACACCGTGACCGGAGCCATCGCTGGCGTCACTTTGAACCTGGTCAGCGGCTCGCCGACTCCTGTAACCCTCACCGTTGGAGTGGACCCAAATCAAATCAGCCAGGCAGTCAACAACTTCATTTCCGCTTACAACACCGTCATCAACGATATCAATACGCAGTACACGGTCAATCCTGCCACCAACAGTGAAGGGCCCCTGGGCGGCGACCCCTCGCTACGCACGCTGCAGTCAAGCCTGTTATCGGATACTGCCTTCGCCCTGCCATTGACTGACCAAAACGGAGCGACCACGAATAGCGGTTACGTGAACCTGGCTTCGCTGGGCATCAATACCAACAATGACGGCACCCTCACCCTGGGCCTGAATCCGGCAAACCAGACGTTAAACGATGTCCTGGCCTCCAACCCTGGGGCAGTCCAAAATTTCTTTCAAAACGTCTCTCAGACCGGCTTTGCCAATACGTTCGCGAAAGACGTGGCCAACCTTACTGACCCAACTGTAGGGCCGCTGAACGTTGATTTGGCGCAAAACAAGACATCCATCCAGAATCTCACCGCTAACATCAACAATTTCCAGCTCAAACTAACGGCGGAGCAGATTCAACTCACGGCGCAATATAGCAGGGTCAATGCCTCCTTGCAGTCCTATCCCTTGCTGCTTCAGGAGATCACCGCCACGCTCGGCTCACTGGGAAGCTCCGGTGCGGGCGGTTCGTCTGCGAACCCCACGCTAACTTCGGGCCTATAACAGCATGGACGCAAGATCTTCCTATCGCGAAGCAGCCGTACGGGGCGCGACCCCGGTGCAGTTGGTCATCTTCCTGTACGAACAGGCCATCGAAGATCTGCGCCGCGCGGTGGTTGCCCTGGAAAAAGGCAACATCGAAGCCCGAACCCGGGGCATCAATCACGCCCTCGCAGTCATTGCCCAGCTGCAAGGCTCGCTTGATCTGGAACGCGGCGGAGACGTGGCAAAAAATCTGCACGCATTCTACAACGCAATGCGGGCCACCTTATGTGAGGCCCAACTGAAACAATCGGCAAGAATTCTTGAACAACAAATTGAACAGCTGGTTCTGGTTCGTGAAGCCTGGCTGGAAGTCGACCGCGCCACAGCGAAGCTGGCATCGCCAGCGGAGTCTGGCCCACCCCAGCCGCCAATTTCTTCCCCGGTAGGCCCGTTTATCGACTGGAACGCATGATGCCGCCACTGCTTGAAAATTTGCGTGATACGAACGAACGACTGTATGTCTGGCTGGAAAGCATCGTCCCTCGGGATGCTCAACCGGCAGTGCCTAACCCAGAACAGATGGCCGCGCTGCTTTCGGAATTACTTCGCGTGGGCGTAAGTTTGCGCGCGCAACCCATCTCCGGGAGCACGGACGATAAGGCGCTGGATGCGGAACTCGAGAGATACCGCGGCAATGTCGAACGACTGCGTGACGTTCTGCCTGCCATCCACGACCAGTTACTGGCGGAGCGTGCCCGCCTTGAAGCGCAACGAGCCCGGGTACAATCCGCGGACGCGTGGGCTCGCGCCTCGCGCCAAACCCTGTGAGCGACGCCGGATTTTTCTCTATTTGCGCCGCAATTTTCCCTATTTAATGAAATCGAATAGATTGGTGCGTGCCGTCTGACCCACTGCCGCGAGCGTTGCCTGCCGGACGGTTTCTGCGTTGGTCAGGTTGCTTATCACGGAAGCCAGGTCCGCCCCTCCAATTTTGTTTTGCTGCTGCGCCAGTTGCGTAGTCTCGCTGCTGAGATAGGTCTGCTGCGCATTGAGCTGGTTCACGGCGTTCCCGTAAAAGACGCGCTTCGCACCAACGTAGCTGTAGGCGCTGCTGACTTCATTGACGGCTGTGCCGATGCCCGTGCCGTTTTGAAGGCCGGTAATGAGATCCTGAATGCTTTGAAACATGTCATTGCCGGGAGCGGAAAACAACTGCGAACCGGGCAGGTTGGTTTGAAGTTTGAAGTGATTGCCCAAGGTAACGCTGTTGACCCCCAAGTTTCCCTGGTAGGTCACGCCGGATGGAGAGCCGGGGGTGAGGACGTATGGCGTGGTCTGGGTCGCGGTTCCCGCGAAGACGTAGTTGCCCTGGTAGGTAAGGTTCGCCAGGCTGACTAATTGGGCCTGGATACCCTGTACTTCGGTGGCCAGAGCTGCGCGGTCGGAGCCGTTGAGGGTGCCATTGGCTCCTTCGACTCCCAGGCTGATGGCGCGTTGCAGCGAGGTGATGACCGAGCTCAGCGTGGAATCGGCATTCTGGATTTCACCCTGGACGCTTCCGGCACTGCGTAGAAACTGGTCGGCCTCGGCGGTCTGGCCCAAGTTCTGAATCAGTTCCGCGGCTGCCGCGGGATTGTCGGAAGGAACATTGACGCTCCTTCCGGAAGCGAGCTGCTGCAAGTCGGTATTGATCTGCTGCTGGGTCTGCGCCAGAGCGGCCAGCACGTCGGGGAGTGGATTGGGATTGACGCGCATAAGCGTTCTAAGTCTTCATATTGATGACGGTTTGCATCATGCTGTTGATGGTAGAGATCACTTGCGCGGAGGCGGAATAGGCCTGCTGGTATCGCACCATGTTGGCGGCCTCCTGGTCGAGGGAGACGCCGGAGACTGAAGATCGCTGGTCGTTCAATTGTTGCAATACCAAAGCGGAAGCACTTTGTTCCGCTGCCGCGTTCGCTGTGCCGTTGCCCACGTTGAAAACTACGCCGGAATAATAGTCGGTTGGGCTCTGGCCGGCGACAACTGCCTGATTTCGTAAAGCGTACATCACTTCCGCATTTCCGTTGCTGCCTGCGCTGCCGTCGGAACTGGCCGCAATCAACGCGGGATCGGTGATAGCGACCGAAAGACTCGCCGCCGCGCCGACGCCCGCCGGCGGATTGAATAAGTTGGTTCCTTGGACACCGTTGAGATCGGATCCGCCCATTTGCACCGCGTTGACGGCATTGGCTAGGCCAGCGGCCAACGCATCCAGCTGGGCCTGAATTCCCGGAATCCGCTGATCGCGCGCCTGCACTGTCCCCCCCAACTGGCCGGCCACGATCTTGCTGGTGATGTCCACTCCCTGCGCATAGATGTCATGCAATCCCAAAGAATCGGTCTGCGTCTGGAGTTGAAAGCTCTGTTGCCCCGCGACTAGGGAGGTGCCGTTGGCGGTGGTAAGCGTGATCGTGTTGTCGCTGGGGATGACGGAAACATCCACCAGCGACGAAAGCTGGTCGATCAACTGGGTACGCTGGTCAATAAACGTTCCGGCATTTTCTCCAACGTTCTGCAAGGTGGCGATCTGCCCATTGAGCTTCGCGATCTGCTGGGTGAAACGATTGATCTGGCCGACCGTCTGCACCACACTCAGGTCGAGATTGCCGCGCTGTTGCGTGAGGTTATTGGCCGCGGTGTTAAAACTGGTGGCCAGGTTACCCGCCGCGGTAAGCACGCCCTGACGTAGCGACAAGTCAGCCGGGTTGGTCGAGAGTTGGTTGATGCTGTCAAAGAAATTGGAAATAGCAGTTCCGATATCGCCGGTATTGCTGGTGAAGTTGACCTGAGTCTGCTGCAGAGCCGATGCCAAACTGCTAAACTGCCCCTGCGTCTGGGTTTCCTGTTGAATGCGGGATTCGAGGATCGTATCGCGAATGCTCTCGACACTCCGCAGAGTCACGCCCGTGCCAAAGGTGAGCGGATCGATTACGACCGGATCGCCTGACACCAGCACGGGCTGTTCGCGAGAGTAGCCCGGGGTGTTCACGTTCGCCACATTATTGGTGGTGGTCTCGAGGGCGCCTTGTTCTGCGATCAGGCCGCTCAGAGCGGTGGCTAGGCTGGCATTCAGGCTCGACATGAGTCAGAATCTCTCCCCGCACGTCCAATTCAAACGCGCCACTCCGCCATCCCGCGCCAGCAGCGGACCGTAGGGGACACTTGGGCCTGCCAGCATGTTGGCGAGGACACGGAGTTTGCCTCGCGCCCGCGTCAGCAAGGCAGACTGCAAACGAAGGGCGTCGAATATTCGGTTCTGGCTCTGCTGAAGTTTCTCTTCCAGTTCGGCCGCATGAGTCCGCAATTCCGGCGCTCCCGGTTCCGCCGATCTTTCGGCCGCTAGTGACGCCCTACTTCGCTGCAGCAGCGCTTCCAGCTCTCGTATCAGGCCGATTTGATCGCGGGTTCCACATTCGATATCGGCAAGATCGAGTGCCAGCAAAGCCTTCCGGCTGGCTTGTAGACTGGCCTCCAGTTCGCACATTAATACCAGACATGCCCGCAACAGACTCCCCTCTCCTTTCTGGGCGGCCGCGAAGGGGATGCACTCGGTAGAAATGGACTCAGATGTCATTATTATGTTTCTTCCGGCGGGCTATTCTCACGCCAAACTGTCAATTCGATGTTGCGGCCGATCTCCATCTTCCTGCTCTGGCTCCGCTGCCGGCTCCGGAGGCAGCGGACGGTGGCGCGGTTTGCTTTTTTCCTCTCCCGACGCAGACTGGCCCTGTACCGCTGGCGTCGCCGACACCGGCGCGGTTGGCTCTGAGTCCAAGCGGATAGACAGATCGGAACTTTCCATGGTGATGGTTCCGCTCTTTTCTACACAGATTTCCCAGTCAAGCTCTGCACAAAGTACCAGCTCAAGCCGCTGGCATCACCACCATGTGGTCAAACAGCGCCCCTGCGACTTGCTCTGAGCTGCGCTGGTAGCTGCCGTCGAGTACCACCTGCCGCAAGGCGTTCACCTTCTCCCCGCGGATTTCCGGAAACTGAGCTGCCTGTGCCGCCAGCGCCTGAACCTGCACGTGAGCGCCTGACAACTGAGCCTGGTCTTCGCCCAAAGGGTTACTGGCCGAAGCCCGATTGTCGGCACTCGCCGGACTCTTGGACGGACTCTGATTACCGGTTCGGCCACTCTCTGGAAGCGGCTGGTCTTCCTGACTTGGATTGATTCTCATGTTTGTTCCCTCCTCCGAATTCCCTTGCAATTCAAGTATCGGCGGACGGTTAGAAAACTTTAATTTCAGTCGGAGGATTTTTCGCCGCCCGAACTCTTCGTGCCTTCATCTTGTTCTATCGGCAGAAGTTAGAGAAACTTTAGCGAGTCAGGGAGGGCTCTCAGTTTCCCGGAAGCCCTTTTCGCGCCACTACTTTCGTGCCTCCAAGTGCGGGGAAATCATGCGCGCAATTCCGAAACCACCTCCAGCGGACAGCGCTGACGCTAAGGCCTGGGTTCCAAGGTAGTTGTAATTGTCTTCTCCGGCCATAGCATGCTGGCCGGGAACGGCGGCGAAGGTTTTTTCCAGCGACTCCAGCACGGTGCCGATCAATTGCGCCTCAAATTCCCGCGCCGCCTTCTGGCCCTTGGCCAAAGCCGGCGCTGCCAGGGGCAGCACGGCGGCGGCAGAGGAGCCGGCGGAAGAAAGACCATAAATCACACTCATTAGATTATCTCCAGTTCAGCTTCCAGAGCGCCTGCCGCCTTGATGGCTTGCAGGATCGAAACCACATCGCGCGCGGTCGCACCAATCGCCTGCAGGCGCGTCACCAATTCCTCCACACTTGCACCTTCGTTCAATGCGACATTACGGGCAGGACTCTCGGTAGCCTTGAGCCTGGTTTCCGGCAATACCTCCGTCTGCCCACCGGCCAGCGGATTCGGCTGCGACGCCGAGTAGGTCGTCGTGACTTCGATCGAGAAACTGCCATGCAGGATCGATACCGCGCCCAAACGCACCTCCTGGCCCAAAACCACCGTGCCTGTGCGCTCGTTAACCACAACCTTGGCTTTGCGGCGCACCCGGATTTCAAGGTTCTCAATTCCCGCCAGCAGTGCGGGGAGATCCCCACTGCCCGTAGCTGGAGTCTGGATTTCTACCCGGCGGCTGTCGATCACAGTCGCGGACGGCGATGCCAGTTCATGATTGATTACCGACGCAACCTCCTCGACCGTGGTAAAGCTGGCGTCGCTCAGTAGAAGCGAGAAGTGCCGGAGCTTGCTGAGATCGAGCGAGCTGTCCCGCTCGATCAATCCTCCGTTCGGAATGCGGCCGACCGTGGGATGATTGACTTGCTTGGAATTCGCTGAAGATCCCACCGCATAGCCACCCACCACCAGCGGGCCCTGCGCCGCCGCATAGACTTGGCCATCCGCGGCATAAAGCGGCGTCAACAGCAGCAGTCCGCCTTCCAGGCTGCGGGAATCTCCCGCCGAAGACACCATCACATCGAGCGGCATGCCAGGCCGCGCGAACGGAGGCAGATTCGCGGTGACGAATACGGCGGCCACGTTCTTGACTTGCACCGTGGTTTGCACGACTGAGGGAGGAATCTCGACGCCCATCCGTTGCAGGATGCTCGCCAGGGTTTGCATAGTGAAGTACGTCTGTTGTTTGTCGCCCGTGCCCTTCAGCCCAACCACCAGTCCATAGCCGATCAGCGAGTTGTTGCGGATCCCTTCCACGCTGGCCACGTCGCGAATCAGCACCTTGTGGTCCGTATTCTGGGCGTCCGCTGCAATCAGAGTGGATGCCGTCAGACCGCAGAGTACGATTGCTCTTCGAAGATTGATCCGGCGCACGATGTTCTCCTAAAAGCCGACCACTCTCAAGATCCATTTGACGATTGGGTTCGGCGGACGCGTGCCTTCGCTGATGATGCCTTTGCCTTTCACCTCTACCTCCAGATTGCCCACGCTGTTCGAAGTCACCGTATTGGTGGAATCGAGGTCGCCAGGGCGGACCAACCCGCGAAGAATCACAGTCTCGCGCTGGTCGTTCATCATGATCTGGCGCTCCGCCTCGATCACCAGAGTCCCGCTCGGCAATAGAGCCGCCACGCGGCCCGTGAGTGTAGTGCTCAAAGCGGTTGTCGAAGTAGCCTGCGCCTTCCCGGCCAGCGCTTGCGTGGAACTGGGCGAGAACAGACTGGTTACGCCGCTGGTCTTAATATGCCCACCCAGCGCGCTGATTCCCGAACTAGCCGAAAAGCTGCGATTCGTGGCCACATTCCCCGTATTGGTCGATGACAGATTCTGGGCAATGCTAATCGTCACCAGATCGCCAACCCGCGAAGCCTTATAATCGGCCACCATATTGGCCAGCCGGCCGTTGTCGATCCACAAACTTCCCAGCGTGGTCAAGGTTACGGTCGATGCCGCAGGCCCCGACATGCGCTGCACATACTCCGCCAGTGGATCTCGCTTCGGCGGCGCAGTTTTGACCTTGGGCCGGGCTCCCGCTTCAGAAGCGAGCACTATGGCCATGGCGATGCCAGCAATAATTCTCGCCAGGGTCGTTCGCCTGGTTCTTGGCGTACTGCTGCAACTTTCCGCTTTTATCTTTATTTCCTTCTCTATCTCTGTCTTTATCTCTATCATTCGCGGTTTCCTCACAGGCTCGCCCGCAATGTTCCAATGCCTACAACCTCGGCCCGCACAATCCGCGGCGTATTTTTGAACTGGACGCGCACCGACTGGCCCAATCCACCTCCCTCGAGACAGGTCACAGGCAGCACAATGCGAATTCCTCCTTGATCCCACGTGAGCGTGGCCGTCTGACCGCGCTTTACCAGTCGTTCAGGACTATTGCCACTGATCTTCGACCCCATTGCAACCGTGATTCCGGTTTGTTTCCTGACAAGCGCGGCGCGCGACGTGTTTTCCTCGCGGAACCAAAGCAGAAAAGGAACACAGTCCTCAGGCCGCGCACAGCGCACGGCAAACTCCCAACGCTGCAATGACGCGCTCCAACTACTCTTGGTGAGTTCGAGCGGAGTAGCTTCGGGTATGTTCGGAGCGGCGGCACAATCCATTTTTTCCGGCCATCCGCTGGAGGATCCCGCAAGCTTCTCGATAGGTGCGGCGTTCGCCACGAATCCGGCAAACTCTCCGCAAGACTTGACTGCGCCCGCCGGGCGAACGGAAATGCGCTCGGGGACTTGCATCAAGACGGTTTTTTTCAGTTTCGAGCTTCCGCCGGAAAGCCTTTCCAGTCGTTCGCGAATCTGGCGGCCGTCGAACACTCGTACCGATCCGCTGCCCGGCGCCGTGCCCAGGTGCACTTGCGCAGTCGCCCGGCGCAACTGCTCACAAGAGCCAGGAACCAGCAAGTCTGCCAGAGTGAGTTCTCCACGCTCGGCCGCGATCCTGGATGGCACCGCTACCCGGGGGCAATTCGTTTCGGCGTGTGCTCGCAGAGAAGCCGCTAGCCCTCCAAGCAGCAGAAGTATGGCAAGACGTTTCATAAGAGTTGCACCTCAGCTACTTGCCGAGGTTGTTGACGGTTTGCAGCATCTGGTTTGCCGCATCGACTACTCGGGAACTGGCTTCATAAGAGCGTTGCGCTACGATCATGTTCACGAACTCACTCACCACGCTCACGTTTGACTGCTCGAGCATGCCTTGGACCACGCTTCCCAGCCCTTCGCTGCCTCCGGGCGGCCCCACAATGGGATCTCCCGACGCGGTGGTCGCCAGCATCAAATTGCCGCCCGTGCTGTTCAGCCCGCCAGGATTGTTAAACAGCGCCAGTTGCAGCGTGCCTACTTGCTGCGCCGCAGTCTGCCCTGCCAGGGTTACGCTCACGGTGCCGTCGGAGCCGACAGTAACGGAAGTGGAGCCTGTGGGAATGCTGATGGAAGGCTGTACCGGATTGCCGTCCTGCGTCACCAGATTGCCTTGCCCGTCGAGATGAAAACTTCCCGCCCGCGTGTAGGCGGTCTGGCCGTCCGGCAAAAGTACCTGGAAAAATCCCTGGCCTTGAATCGTCAAGTCCAGAGCGTTGCCGGTTTGGCTGAAGTCGCCTTGCAACTGCAGCACTTCCGACGCGGCGGAACGCGTGCCCAGACCAACCTGCAATCCCGCCACTACCGTGGTCTGCTGCGTGGCCGCCGCCCCCGGCATGATCAAGTTCTGATAGATCAAATCTTCGAACTGCAATCGCCGGCTGCGAAAGCCAGCGGTGCTCGAGTTCGACAAGTTGTTGGCGATATTGTCCAGGTTGAGTTCCTGGGCAGTCATGCCGCTAGCCGCGGTATACAGAGCACGCATCATAATTTTCTCTCCTGGCTTTCCGCTCAGACTTTCGGCAGATCTTGGACGGCAATCTGATTGAGCTCGCCGTCAAGCGCGCTCAGAGCCCGCGAGAGCATCTCAGCGTTGCGCTGCACCGTAATCAACTGCACGACAGCGTCCGTCGAACTCACATTGGAGCCTTCCAACATGCCCTGGCGAATCGTAGACCCAGCCGCAACTACCGCGGAACCGTCAGGCGCGCCGTATGTAGCGTTACCCATGGCGGTCAAATTCGTTTCCACCGGAAATTCCGCCAGACGCAATTTGTCCACCACATTCCCATCGACGGAGATCGTCCCATCAGAACTGATTGCCACATTCCCGTTTGGCATGATCACGGGCCCTTGCTCTCCGAGAACTGCATTGCCCTGGCTCGTCACCAACTGTCCCGTGGATGTCACGTGGAAGCTGCCATCGCGGGTATAGAAAATGCCTTGTGCTGACTGCACGGTAAAGAAACCACTGCCCGCAACAGCGACATCCAAGGGGTTTCCGGTGGGCACGGGACTGCCCGCTCTCAGATCGAGGCGGCTTCCGCTTAAAACCCCAAAGTTGTTAATGGCAACATTCAACGGATTCAGGCTGACCGCGCCGCTGCCAGTCAATAAGGAACGAAATGTCGTTTGTTGTCCACGGTAGCCGGTCGTCCCCAGGTTCGCGAGATTATGCGCCACAAGTTCTAGAGATTGAGTCTGCGCCGCAAGTCCGGCGCACGCTGCGTAGTAGCCGCTGTCCATAATGTGCTCACTCCCAGCATGAGAGAAGCACGCAGCGTTCCATCGCTGGAATTCCGGCAGAAAGTCTAAGTGCCCGGAAATAATGAAGACTGCTCAGAGGGAATCAAAGAGGATTCGAAGGCTGGAACGATTGAGGAAAGTCTTGCCGGGTAGCTGGTTTGCTCCCCGGCAAAATCTTCCGGCCTGTGAGAAGTTTTGCGATTCGTGCTCGACTTAGAAGGTATCGGCGGATTGTGTTGGGACTTTAGACGAGGGCTGGGGACGCATCGTGAAAAACCGGGCGAATGGTTGAACTATCCGCAGACACACGCAACACCAGATTCACCGCTTCCTGCCGCAGTCGTTCCAGACGCACCCAAAGGTGTTCTCCACACTTGGCAAAACGGATTTCCGTCGCTTCTATCTTTGCGCTGTAGTTACTAATAATTTGAGCGCATTCGCCCGCATCTTCCAACCGCTCGAAGACGATATCGGTTGATCCGCGATGTTGCGCCAGTGCCTGCAAACTTTTCTGCATGGTGCTGGGAGATACCAGGCATGCTTCGGTTCGTAATCCCAGCATCTGCTCAATGGCATACAACATGGTGTAATCGATGCCCTCGCTGAAGGCGATGAGAAGCGTTCTAGTGGCCTCAACCATTTCGACCGGCATCATTTGAAAAGACTCGAGCAACAGGGAGGGGATCGCCGGAAAGCGGCTGGTACCAATCGCCATCGTCGCGGTTCGCAGCACCGGACAGGACCATTGTCGCGCCAGGGCAGCCGTGATCTGGCCTTCCGTGGCGAAGCCCAGTTCCTGCAACCATGCTCCGATCTTTTTTTGGTGCTGGCTCCGTGTCTGGTCGCGACCAGCCGCCCGTTGCGCTGCGAGCGCGGTGCGAAGTTGCGGACCAGTGAGTTGCTGCCGCGAGAGCAGAAGCAGCCCCAACGGAACGCGATGCACTGCCCTCGCCGCACGATGGGAAACGGGCCGGGCTCGCACCAGAATCTCAGTGAGCGCCAGTTCCAGGCATTCTGTCCGGCAATATCGCTCTCCCTGCATGCGCACGCCGCGCGACCGGCGACGCATTCGGCGCCACAGGCTTCCGGCAAGCAGGCATTCGCGGTAGCCACAGGGTGGCGCGAGCTTGCCCCAAAGATCGCGCCAGGCCGCGCTCCAGCACCGCGCGCTAATGTTCGCCGTACGCGTCATGCCGTCCCGGCAGGGTCGAGCGGAGAAACATCCGTCACCCGCAGACCGTAGTTTCCTTCGATCACGACAACTTCTCCCCGAGCTACCAGTCTGCCATCGAGCAGCAGGTCGACGGGCTCCTGTACTCTTCGGTCCAGCTCGATCACAATTCCCGGACTGAGGTCGAGCACCTCCCGCAGCAACATTCTCCTCGCCCCGAAACGCATCGTCATTGCCAGCTGGACATCCATCAGCAAATCCAGCGTGCCCGCGCTCTGTTGCGAATCGCTCATGGGTAGGGCGGCAGCGGAGTCCGTCATCGGTTTTGCGGTTTCGGCCTTGGCGGCAGCGGCTTTTTCGGTTCTTAATGCAGCCGCCAGCGCAGCGCTCAAACCGGCTTCGAGCACCATCGCGGTGGGACCTTCCTCTCCTGCCTGCACCCAGAAACTCCCCGCCGACGGCCACGAAGGCGCCGCAGGCGCCGGTTCCACCAGTAACTGGATTTCGCCCCACCGCGCTTTGGCGGTGGTGGTGACGATGCCGGAAACCTGGCGCAGAAGTTCGATTACGGCGTCGCGATGGTCGGCTGTCGGCTGCGCTTCGGGCGTGGCTGGCTCGCTCATGAAAATCTGCGCCATGCGGAGAACGGTCGCAGCCGCCAAACGCAAACTCATTTCTCCGCGCAACCCTCCCGAGGATGTGACCACGGCGCAAAGATCGCCCTCCACCGCAGGCTGGACGCTGGCGGGCGCTTCCGCCTGCAGCGTGCAGGGAACCGCCGAGCCTGTGATTTGTCCCATCACCTGGGAAAGGCTGGCGCTCCACATCTGGAGAAACTCGGAGAGTTCAGGCTGGGGCGCCGGAGCAGCCGCTTCTGTCATCACTTTTTTTGCTCCCTAACTTCCGAAGCGGCGATTTCCGAATCAGCCGCTTCTTCTGCGCGCGCCAGCACTTGGGCCGCCCGCGTGTCTCCGGAGCGGGCGGGCAAGGCGCGAAACATCTCGACCCCGGCCACCAGCAAGGAGGCGGGCTGGGCAGTGCCTCGGCGCAGAGAAAGCAACTGTCCGGGCGCCAGCCGTGACAACTCCCCGACATCCGCCTTTAACTCATTGACTCCCAGTTCCAGGGAGAAGGGACATTCCAGCAAACGGTGCTTAAGCTGTGCGCGCGACTCGCTTTGGCCCCGCGGGCGGCGAGCGCTCCACGCCGCCGAAATCTTGCGCAGCAGGGCGTGCGAGACCGAGACCGGAACAGCTAGATTCAGCCCTCCGCGCACTTCCAGCATGGTAATTTCAAAACTCAGGGAAAGTATTTTGTCGCCGGGAGACAGCAGGCGATACGCCTCTCCCGGCTCTATTCGCTTGTCAAACCCCACCTCAAGATTCACCGCCTGCCAAGCCGTGCCCAGTTCCCGGCACACGATGCGGGCGACGCTTTCGACAATCTGTTCTTCGATCTCCGTGATCTCGCGGGTGGCCGCAAGGGTCTTGCCTTCGCCGCCGAGCAGGAGGTCGATGATGGGAAAAGCAACCTTCAGGTCCAGTTGCAGCGCGCCAGTCACTCCCATTGGTTCCAGTTTGCAGGATGCAAGATAGGTGGTCTCCGGGATACGCTCTAGAAATTCGCGGTAGGTTAAATGCTCCGCGGAAACCAGAGCGACCGCAAAGACGACCCGTAAATAGGCTCCCAGGGAATGGGTCAGACTGCGGGCAAAGCCTTCATGAAGCTGGGTGATGGCTTTGAGTTGCTCCCGCCCGATCTGCCCCGCACGGCGCACGTCCCAGGGCTCAACTTTGGGCTCCTTCGCCTGCCCGGCATCGGCCCCGCCGCCGCGGGCTGCCCGTACCATGGCGTCGATTTGTTCCTGGTTCAGTTCGTTCCGCATGCTTTTCCCTTCATTGTCTGCCGGCTTGCGCCGCCCGGGCCGCCGGCTTTGCCGTGCTTGTCAGTTCCGCCATTCGCGCCCGCAAGCGCACCACCGCCAGCGAATGAATTTGCGACACGCGCGACTCCCCGATTCCCAGTACAGCGCCCACTTCCTTCATCGTGAGTTCCTCAAAATAATAAAGCGCCAACACCTGCTGCTCTTTCTCCGGCAGATCGGCCACCGCACGGGCCAGCAACTCCTTCATCTCGGAGCGCATACAACGGAAAAAAGGAGTGTCCTCGGGCGCGTTGGGCAGGTAATCGCACAAATCTTCATCCTTGCCATCCCAGGGAGACTCCAGGTGAAGACTGCCGACCTCCAAACCGTCCAATTCAGTGAGCAGACGCTGGAATTCCCGCAGCTCCAGTTTCAGTTCCGCCGCCACTTCCACCTCCGTCGGAGCCCGGCTCAGTTCGAGACTCAGCTTACGCTGCGCCTCTTCGACCCCGCGCGCTTTGCGCCGCAACTCGCGCGGTCCCCAGTCCATCTCGCGCAGGCTGTCGAGAATCGCGCCCCGGATGCGGAACTTGGCATAGGAACCGAATTGCACGTGCTTGGAGCGGTCGAACTTGTTGAGCGCATCGATCAGTCCGATTACCCCGGCATGCACCAGATCTTCGAGCGGCACGTGACGGGGCAGGCGCTCGTGAATCCGGCGCGCCAGATAGCGCACCTGCGGCAACTGTTCCAGCAGGATGCGGTCGCGTTCCTCTTTCTCCTGCCAGCTGGTATAGGCTTGCGCCGTATTCTTGCTCATGGTGGGATTCTCACTTCCGTTTTTGTTCTTCGACTGTTTGCTTCCCGCTTCCTTTTTCTTTTCCGATTTCTTTTCCGACATTTTGGTTTCCGCGCGGCTCATGCTTAGCGCAGCACCCCCAGGGACTGCACCTCGATCACCGGGGGCACCTCCAGCGGAGACAGCACCACCACTTTGGGCAGGAAAGGTTCGAGCAGCCGCTTCAGGTAGTAGCGCGCCGGAGTGGAACACAGCAGCACTGGACTGGCCACCGCCAACTGGTCTCCGGCCAGGCGGCGCAGGCCATCGAGAATGCGGCGGACAAATGGAGGTTGCAGAGCTGCCGTCCCCGCCGGAGTTGCGCCGCCGAAGGCGCGGCCCAGTTCCTCCTCGAGCGAGCGATCGAGCGTAACCACCCGCAACCCTCCGGTTTCTGAAAGCAACGGCTGCACCAGGGCCCGGCCGAGAGTCTGGCGCGCGGCTTCCACCAAGGACACGGGATTTTTGTTGGTGGGTGCAAGATCGAGCAGGGTCTCGAGGATGGTGGACAGGTCGCGAATCGAAACCTGCTCGCGCAAAAGCTGCTGTAGAGTTTTCTGCACCTCGCCCAGACTCAAAATCTTGGGAACCAATTCTTCGACCAGCTTGGGATGGCTCTCGGCCAGCCGGTCGAGAAGGCGCTTGGTCTCCTGCCGGGTCAGCAACTCATGGGCGTGCTGCTTCACCACTTCGGCTAGGTGAGTGGCCAGCACGGAAGTCTGATCCACCACCGCATAGCCCGACGCCAACGCCTGATTCTGCAAGGCCGGGGGAATCCACACGGCGGCGACTCCGAAGGCGGGCTCCTTGGTCGCGACTCCCGCCAGTGGTCGCGGCGCGCCTTCCGAGCTGATCGCCAGCAGATGGTCCTGATACAACTCCCAGCGCGCGACTTCCACGCCGCGCAGCGCAATGTCGTATTCCTTCGGCTTCAGGCGTACGTTGTCGGTGATATGGATGGGCGGAACAATGAAGCCGAGTTGTTGCGCCAGGTTCTGACGAAGTGCGCGCACCCGGGCCAGAAGCTGGCCACCCTGATTCTTGTCGACCAGCGCGACCAAGCCGTAACCGACCTCCAGGCTGAGGTCGTCGAGCTTCAACATATCCTCGACGGACTCTTGTGCAGGTTTCTTTTCTGCGCCGGCGGCCGCAGCCGCGGCGGCAGGTTCCTCGGCGAGTTTCGGCGCGCGCCAGGCCAGAAACCCAGTGCCCGCCGCCAGCAGAAAAAACGAAAATTTGGGGAGCCCGGGAATCGCCGCCAGGGCCAGCATTACGCCCGCGGCAATCAGTAATGGACGGCGCCGCGAGAGTATTTGCCGCCCGACATCTACCGACAGCGTGGCGTCGGAGGACGCGCGGGTCACCACTATGCCTCCGGCCATCGAAACCAGAAGCGAGGGGATCATCGTCACCAGCCCATCCCCGACGGTCAGCACCGTGTAAGTCTTCAGCGCCTCGCGAAAGGGGATGTCAAGCTGGAAGACCCCAATCAGGAATCCGGCGATGATATTAATCGCAGTAATAAGGATGGTCGCGATGGCGTCCCGCTGGTTGAAGCGGGCCGCGCCGTCCATCGCGCCATAGAATTCGGCGTCGTGCGCGATCTGTTCCCGCCGGGCGCGAGCCTGCGATTCGTTGATCAGTCCCGCGTTGAGGTCGGCGTCAATCGCCATCTGCTTGCCGGGCATGGCGTCGAGGGTGAAGCGCGCGGTCACTTCCGCGGTGCGCACCGCTCCATGCGCCACTACCAGATACTGAATCGCGATGAGAGCTACGAACAGCACAAATCCCACAACGTAGTTGCCGCCCACCACAAACTGGCCGAAGGCTTCGATGACATGTCCTGCAGCCGACGCCCCTTCGTTTCCGTGCAAGAGGATGCGGCGGCTGGAAGCCAGATTGAGCGACAGACGCAGCAGAGTCAGCAACAGCAACAGGCTGGGGAACACGGAGAACTGGGACGGCCGCAAGATCGTAATGGCGGACAACAGCACCAGCACGCTGACGGTCATGCTGGCGGCCAGGAATATGTCCAGTAGAACGCTCGGCAGCGGCACCAGCATGATGAAGATCAGGCCGACGGCCGCGATCGGCATGATCCACTCCGCCACCGCATTCCTCGACCGGGAGGGGGGTGCGGAAATCGTGATGGCGGGGTTCGAGGCCATAATCTACTTCTGCGCTGCCGCTGAGCCCGCGTTCTGGGTCTGTGACGCACGCGTTTCCGCCCGCCAGATCGCCGCCAAAATCTCTGCCACCACGGCATAGAGTTTTGCCGGAATGTCTTGGCCCACTTCGACCGCTCGATACAACGCGTGGGCCAGGGGAGGATTTTCAACCGTGGGAATGCCCTTCCAGCGGGCGATTTCCTTGATTTGCGCGGCCAGCAGATTGCGCCCTTTAGCGACCACAACGGGCGCGTCCATTTCCATGCGGTATTCGAGAGCGATGGCGAACTCCGTGGGATTGGTGATTACGACCGCCGCGCGCTCCACGTCCTTCAGCATGCGGCGGCGCCGGGTCTGGCGCTGCAGGCGGCGAATGCGTTGCTTGATCGCGGGATGTCCTTCCATTTCCTTGAACTCATCCTTCTGGTCCTGGCGGCTCATCTTCAATTCGTTTTCATGGCGTTGCCGCTCCAGGAAATAGTCGGCACCGGCCCACACCAAAAGCACCAGTGACCCTTTCCACGCGACTTCATACATCCGCCCCACGGTGAATGCCACCAACCTTGTGCGACTCCCATGCAGCAGCGCGGGCAAGAACCGAAAGTCCCGCGCCAGCGCTGCGATGGCGAAGTAAACCACCACGGCTGTAGGCAACAGCGACTTCAGCAGGCGGCTCACCGCTGCCAGCGAAAATAACTGCTCAACGTGGCTCACTGGATCGAGGCGTTTCCAGTTGGGCGCCAGCGCCGAAGGAGCAAACACTAATCCACCCTGCGCCAGCCCGCCTGCGGTGCCCACCACCCAACTCATGCCTGCGGCCAGCGCCACGCCGCGAAACACCGGCCAGGCATTGCGCCAAACCGGGACAAGCTGGTCGGGATGGCTCGCGGCCAGCTCCAGTTGCTGGCGCAGCATGCCGCGCCAATCGCTGGCGAAGGCCGGCATCTGCGAGGCCAGAAACATCACGGCAGTCATCGCTCCCAGGCCGGCCGTCAGATCACGGCTGCGGGCGACCTGGCCTTGCTCGCGCGCCTTCTGGCGCCGGCGCGGCGATGCTTTCTCGGTCTTGCCCTGGTCGGCCATGGATAGTCCAGCGTCTCCTTCTCAATCTCGACTGTTGCTTCTCTCGCTCTTTCTCTTCCCTCTTCTCTGTCTCTCTTCGTTATTCTTTACTCTCGATGGCGCGGCGCGCGGCCGGATCAGCTTGACCGCGCCAGGTGCAGCAACTGTTCCGCCATGCGAATCGCCTGCGCGAACTGCTGGTTAAACATTCGCGGCCAGTAGGCAATCGCCGCAATCAGTACGGCCAGACCCACCAGATTCTTCACCGCGAGGCCGATGAACAGCACCGGCAGCTGGGGAGAAGCTTTGCCCAGAAAACCCAGCGCCATGTCGGCGACCAGCGTGGCCACCAGCGAGGGCGCGGCAATCTGCACTCCGGCCAGAAAGATTCCTCCGGCGGCGTGCAGCAGCCCGCCCGCGACCGCCAGCGTGACCGACGCCGCGCCGGCGGGGAGATATGC
>WNFJ01159424.1_pt2 | contig 20940 bp, 16 predicted proteins | sample 5400461 | NCBI WGS metagenome assembly WNFJ01 (sample SAMN13153349, study PRJNA577476) | soil metagenome | isolation source: 115 cm saprolite on Douglas fir-dominated hillslope | place: USA:California | collected 2013-09-17
GCGGCCCGATTCGACTTTCCCGGCGACCGCGCAGGATGAGCGCCCATTTGTCGTAAGCGGTGTCGTTGAGACACTGGTGCGTGCAACAACGGAGCGCGAATCCCGGAACAACGATACCGTAAGAACGGCTCAAAGCCGGCGCAGAAACCTGGTGCAGAAGGTGCGGGATTGGCTGCGGCGCGCGGCCTAGCTTTTTGTCATGGCCGGGCTCGTCCCGGCCATCCACGTCTTTCTTGCATAATGCAGTCAAGACGTAATGCCCGGCACCCGTCTACGCCGAGGCTTCGACGGGCTTTTTCGGTGCTAGGCCGCCGTAGCTTTAGCGAAGGCGGCAAGGCCGGGCATGACGAGCGCTCAAAGCCGGCGCAGAAACCTGGTGCAGAAGGTGCGGGACTGGCTGCGGCGCGCGGCCTAGCTGACGCGGCTCCAGGTTTGCCCGCCGCAGAACATTCCGCCGAAGACGCAGCCCTGAACCCGCAAGGTATTCGGGCCTTTCATCGCGATTGTGGAATCGTAGGTCTTGCCGCTGTCCGGATCGTGAATGCGACCGGTCCATTTTGTGTCCGACGGCTTCATGTTGATGAGAATTTTCTCGCCATTCGGCAGCGCATACCCGCAAAGGTTTTGCCCGCACTGCTCGATGCGGACCATCCCCTTGCTTTTTTCCGTGTTCCATACGCCGAGCGGCGTCGTCGGCGGCTGAACCGGCGCGGCGGCAACGGCGGGCTCTTTCGGCGCGGCGGCAATGGCGGGCTCCTTCGGCGCGGTGCGCGTAGCGAGCGACGTTATGCTCTCGCTCGCGCTTGGCGCTGCCGACGTCGCTGCAACCTCCGTCGAGGCCGATGGGGCGCTGCTGGCCGCGGCAACCGGCGGCTGCGGCGCGGCCGCCTGGTCGAGTGGTGTGGAGACAGATTTTTGCGCGGGCGGATCAGCGCGCGACCCGACATCGTCATCATCGCGGGTGGATTTGAGATTCTTGAAGGACAAACCGGAGCCGGAGAGGCTCGGAGCCGATATCTGGATGCATGATACCGAGTCGCAATTCTTCGGCGCCTCGATGCGGATCTTGTGTCCTCCGATCTCCAGGGAAATCGAATTGCCGGCGTGGGCGGCCGTGCTGGCCATCAGCAGCGCGGCGAGAACGTACAGTTTTTTCATGACAGTTTCCTCAAGCAGGCTTGTGAACTCGCTTCGAACCTAGGCCCGGCCAACGGCGGGTTCTGTGATGCGGGTCACAACGAAAGACGACAGGCGGCGCCCAGCGCGCCAGCTATGGTGATTCAAATCACATTCGGGAACGCTTTCCCGGAGTTTGGTTTCCGGAACACATTTGGGAGACTGCTCCGATGAAGCGATTTTTTTATTTGCGATTTTTTATTTCATCGTGCTGATGCTGCTCAGTTCATCGGCATATGCAGGCAATTCGTTTTCGTTCGTCGTTGGCCGGCACCGGGTCCACATCGAAGCGCCGCGGCATTGCCTTTCCCGGTCATGCGTCTTGGTATCAATTCCGGGAATTTATGAGGCGCGCCGCAATCATGAGCAATACGATGACATCGACGCGGCACCCGCCGCAGCCGTGCCGGAGAAGCCGCTTGCACCGGCACCCGAACCGGTCTCGCTACGCCCCAACGTTCCGGCTGCAGATAAACCCTCCATCGAACCCGTCGCCTCCGTGCCGAGGCCGCGTGTCGAGCTGGCCGCTGCCACGACACGGGAAGTAGCCGCGCCACCCCCGTCACCTGTTCAGCCGTCCCGGATGCAAGCGGTGACACCGATGCCACCGCCAATCCAGGTGCGAACCGATGCAGCGCGGCCCGCGCCGGCCACCGCTGCCCGGATTTCCAGGATCGTGCCGAGGTGGACGAGGCAGCGGCGGAAACGCCGCTCGGCGACTGGCGGACCGAAGGCAACAAAGGATCGGTTCGCATCGTACGATGCGGCCGCGCGTTGTGCGGGCATCTCCTCAATCCATCGTCAAACGACAATGGCGAGATGGTGCTGATCAACATGAAGCCGAAGGCGGCGGCGCTGTGGTCCGGCAAACATCTATAGCCGGGACAGCGGCAACGCCTACTACGCGACGATTGCCATGAAGGGGCCGAATTCCCTTCGGGTCGAAGCCTGCGCGTTGGGCAGGTTTTTTTGTTCCGGCAATGTCTGGAGCCGGACCGGCGCGAAGCCCGAGAAGCTGGTTACCTCGCGGCAGACATCGTCCGAGCCGCGGTCGTAGCGCATCCGGCGAAATGAGCCGCGCTGAGAAACGGCTGGCACGAACCTCGGGTCACAGCGTGCTGTTGCACAGATGCATCAGCGCAACCGAAAACGTGCTTTTTGGACGGGGCGTCAAGTGTCCCCGTGACCGACATGCTAGCGTGAGCCCCGGGCATCGCCGCCAGCATGGACGGCGACGGAGGCGTGAAGTTGTGGGGTTACGTTTTCGTCATCCATCATGCTTGACAGCGACCGCGGTAACTGCGGGCCTCATAGGCGCGCCGCAAAGCGTGCTGGCTCAATCCTGCTCGACCTCGGGGGTCGATCCGGTCACGGTGACGTGCAGCAATCCGGGCGGCATCATCACGACGACCAATACCACCAATACCGCGAGTCCGAATGTAGCCACCAATGACCGGATCCAAAGCTTCAACGTCGATCTGATCGGCAACGTTACCGCTAGTACCACGGTCAACGGCGCCGGCCTAAACCTGGTGACGACGAAAGGCGGCGGTGGCATCACCTTGACCAATGCCGGCTCGGTGAGCACCAACCAGGTGCTCAACGCACTACAGCTCAACGGCAATGGCGGCCTGATCACTTATTCGGGCAACGGCAGTGTGAGCAGCAATGATGCCGCCGGTCTTGTGATCACAAACAACAGCGGAGGTAGCATCAATGCAAACACCGGAACTGGAACTATCGCGGGTCGGAACGCCATTGCGCTGAGTACAACCGGCACCGGCTCAATCAATTTAACGACCGGGGGCGCGATCACCGGCTCTATCATCACCGCTGCCGTTGATGGACTCAACACCGTCAACGTCACGGGTGGGACCCTGCAGACCACAGGCTTCGCGATCGACGCATCATCGGCAGGAACCGGCGGAGTGACGGTGAACACGACGGGCGGCCAAATCAGCGGCGGTCTATTTGGCATCGCTGACGCTTCTTCTGGCACCGCGGGCGACCTAAACATCACCGCCGGCACCATCAATGCCTCAGAGATCGGCATATTCGCCAGTATCAGCAATGCTTCGAGCGCCGGAGCCGTCCGCGTCGACGTGAATGGTACGATTGCCGCGTCGACTGAAGATGGCGTATCAGCAGGAGGATTCGGTGGCGTGACAGTGAATGTGGGCAACGATATCACGGCGGGGCTTCGTGGCGTCAGCGCGGCCAGCAGTAACGGCCCGACGACCGTGAATCAGACTGCTGGCACCATCCACTCCACCAGCGACGGCATCAGCGCGGGGTCGATCGGGACGGGTGGCGCATGAGCGGCGGCCAAATAGGGACCAACGGGAACGCCGTCGGCGGCGCCGGCATCTTCACGCAGTCTTTCGGTGGCGATATCAGCGTCGCTGCCAGTAGCATTTTCTCACTTGGGGACGGCGTTTATGCCCGTAACGGAAGTGATCAAGGCGCCGGCAAAATCAGCGTCACGATAAATCCCGGCGCGACTATCAACGTTATCTCTGGCTCCGGAGTTTTTGCGCAGACCTACAGCGCCGGCAATGTTGTCATTACAGTCAAGGGCGACATCAGTACGTCAAACGGTTACGGCCTCGATGCGGAGATCATTAAAGGTTTCGACCCGCTTAGCGGGACGGGTAACATCAGTGTCATTAACAATGCGAATGTCGTCTCGGGCGGCGCCTTCGCCGGCGTGAATCTTGTCGGTGGGATTGCAAATTCCGTTGCCAATAACGCAGGCATCACCGGCAACATCGGGCTCCGAACGTCGGGAGGTATGACGTCGCTGACGAATTTGGGAACGATTACCGGAACCGGCGGAACGGCGCTCCAGATCGACAGTGGTATGCTCCAGCTCAGGGACGGCAATGGCGCGTTTGTCGGAAACGTGATCGATAACGGTGTGTTTGCGATCAATCGAACTCAGGCGTGGACCTTTGCAGGTGGAATTTCTGGGACAGGTGAGTTTCAGCAACTCGGCACCAATACGACTACCCTAGGCGGTACGAACACCTACATCGGTGCGACCACCATTAATGGCGGCACGCTCAGCGTCGATGGTTCGATCGCGTCATCCTCGCTGACCACAGTGAACGTCGGGGGCACGCTCGGCGGCAACGGCATCGTCGGCAACACCACGATCAACGGAGGCACGCTGTCGCCTGGCAATTCGATCGGCACGCTGACTGTGCAGGGCAGCCTGGTGTTCACGGCGGCATCGAGTTACATGGTCGAGGTTTCGCCTTTGGCGACCGACCGCACCAACGTGACGGGCACGGCGACGCTCGGCGGCGCGACAGTCAATGCGTCCTTCGCAACGGGTAGCTATATCACAAAGCAATATACCATCGTCAACGCTGCCGGCGGCATCAACGGCACCTTCGGCTCGTTGGTGAGCACTAATCTGCCATTCCCTCTTGCGGCCAGCCTGAGCTATGACGCGAATAACGCCTACCTCAACCTCGATCTCGCAGTGTCGCAACTACCTGGCCTGAACGGCAATCAGAGGAATGTCGCAAACGCTCTGACTAATTCCTTCAATGCGACGGGCGGCATTCCGCTGGTATTCGGGACGTTGACCCCGGCGGGTCTCACGCAGGCCTCCGGCGAAACCGCTACCGGCTCGCAGCAGACCACGTTCGAGGCGATGACACAGTTCATCACCACGCTGCTTGATCCGTTCATCAGCGGGCGCGGCGATCCTCCAGTATCGACAACCAACGCGACACCGTTTGCGGAAGAAGATGACGCTGCGAGTGCCTACGCCGCCGCTGGCCGCAGGCGCCGCACCGGAGCCGAACGCGACGCCTACGGCATGATCACCAAAGCCGCGCCGCGCAATCCGGTGTTCGACGCGCGCTGGAGCGTATGGGCGGCCGGCTTCGGCGGCTCGCAGACCACCGACGGCAACGCGGTGCTGGGATCCAACGACACCACCAGCCGGGTGTTCGGCGTGGCGGCAGGCGCGGATTATATCTTCTCGCCGCGCACCATTGCCGGCTTCGCGCTGGCCGGCGGGGCTACCCAATTCAGCGTCGCCAACGGCGGCACGGGACGCTCCGATCTGTTTCAGGCCGGTGCCTTCATCAAGCACAAGGTCGGCCCGGCCTACATTTCCGGCGCACTTGCCTATGGCTGGCAGGACATCACCACCGACCGCACCCTGACCATTGCCGGCGTCGATCGCTTGCGCGCGCAATTCAACGCCAATGCATTCTCCGGCCGCGTTGAGGGCGGCTATCGCTTTGTCACGCCGTGGATGGGGATCACGCCTTACGCCGCCGGACAGTTCACCACTTTTGACCTGCCGGCCTATGCCGAACAGGCTTTATCGGGTGCAAACACCTTTGCGCTCGCCTATGGCGCCAAGAGCGTCACCGCGTCGCGCAGCGAGCTCGGTCTGCGCACCGACAAGTCCTGGGTGATGCAGAACGCGATCCTGACCCTGCGCGGACGCTTCGCCTGGGCGCACGATTTCAACGCCGACCGCAATATCGCAGCAACCTTCCAGACGCTGCCGGGCGCCTCCTTTGTCGTCAACGGCGCAGCGCAAGCGAGCGACTCAGCCCTCACCACTGCCTCCGTCGAAATGAAATGGCGCAACGGCTGGTCCGCCGCCGCGGCCTTCGAGGGCGAGTTCTCCGAGGTCAGCCGCTCTTACGCCGGCAAGGGCGGGGTGCGGTATCAGTGGTGAGACGGCATGAAAACGCCCGGGGGCTTGAATGGTCCAAGCCCCCGGGCCGAAAACGATACGGATGATGCTATGTGAGACTATCCTAGAACACGCCGAGCACGATCGCGCCAACAAAGGCGAAAGCGACATACGCGGTAACAACGCTCAGTTTGGTGACGAAAGTCACGGAAAACCTCCCTGGTTCACGTCGCTGCCCGCTCCAACGCCGAAGATAACAAACCGTTCCCGCAGGAAAAAGTCAGCGCTGCTGTCGCTCGCGGCCTCTCTGCCGCCGAGAACCGCGGGTCACGTGGTTAAAGAGTCGTGAAATCAACGCATTGAAGAGTCCTTAAATAAATTCGTCGAACCTGCGCGGATGATGCGCGGAGTTCGTTTGTATCTCGTCGGCTCCTTCGTCCTTGTCTCGTTGGCGGGCTGCGGCCGCGGATTTTTTTCCGCGGAGCGCGAACCGTGGCGGGCCGAGGCCGAAATTGCCTGCCTGAAGTCCGGCGCCGTCAAAGAGAACGCCGATCTGGTGCGGATCAGCCCGATTTCCGGCCCCGGCATTTGCGGTGCGGATTATCCGCTGAAGGTGGCGGCGCTCGGCGAAAGCAGCGGTAGCTTCGGTTTTGCCGACGACAGCCTCCGGCCGCCCGCAAGCATCGGCAATCAGCCGCGCTGGCCGATCTCGCAGCCGCGTCAGACTCCCCCCCAGCCATCGTCTTATCGTGATACTGCAACGCCTAAGCCGAGTTACGACGCTGCACCCAGCGGTCCGATTTCACTGACCGCGCCAGGGCTCGGCGCGCCGGATGATGAAATCGGTCTGCCGCCGGAGGGCACGCCTGGGTTGAACCAGCCCGGCGCGCAGAAGCAGTATCTTGGCCCCTATATGGGGACGCAGTCCTATCCCCAGCGCGAGCGCACTTCGGCGCCCTATCCGGGGCGCCCCGATCCCGCCCCTGATCGGCCGCAAGCGGGTAGCATGCCGCGGCTCGGCCCGGCGCCGGGTAATCCGGTCGCAGCATTCGGGCCGGTCGCAGTCAAGCCGGCGGCGACGCTCGCCTGTCCGATCGTCTCGGTGCTCGATCGATGGCTGGCCGATTCCGTGCAGCCCGCAGCACAGCGCTGGTTCGGCGCGAGCGTCGTCGAGATCAAGCAGATCTCCGCCTATTCCTGCCGCGGCATGAACGGCAATTCCTACGCGCATATTTCCGAACACGCCTTCGGCAATGCGCTGGACATCGCAGGCTTCACGCTCGCCGACGGGCGGCACATTTCGGTGAAAGACGGCTGGAAGGGCCTGCCGGAAGAGCAGGGCTTCCTGCGTGACGTGCAGGCTTCGGCCTGCCAGCAGTTCTCAACCGTGCTGGCGCCGGGCTCCAACGTCTATCACTACGATCACATGCACGTCGATCTGATGCGCCGCGCCAGTCAGCGCGTGATCTGCCAGCCGGGCGCGGTCTCGGGCGAGGAGGTCGCCGCCCGCGCGTCGCAACGCAATCCCTACGCTTCGCGCGAGCCTTTCGTGACGGGATCGCTCGGCGGTCATAAAGCCCTGCCGCACCGGCGCAAACCCAACGACAGGGTCAACGAGGAAGACGAGTTCGAAGACGATTAGGACCGCCCGGGCATGATCGACCGGCCAGCAGCGGTGCCCCGCGCCGAGTCCGGTTGGCCCGCAACACCGGACATCTGTCGACCAGATGGTACGTCCATTTTGTGCCAGAAGCGGACATTGCAGGGATTTCGGGGTTTCGTCTCGCCAAGCGGCGCGTTCGTTGTTTACGATCCAATGAATCGTATCCGGTGAAACTTGGGCATTGGGAAACCGCCATGGGAATAAAAACTTGTACCGCTGCGCCCACGGCAGCCCTTGCTCTCGGACTCTTCTTCACGCCGCCGGTTTCCATCGCCATCGATGCGATCATCAGCACGGTCGCGTCGCTCGTCTCGGTTGCCATCGGCAATCTCGGCTTGATGTCCCCTGCAATGGGTCAGCCGGGCGCACTCACGAAAACACAATCGGATGCACTCAATACTTACAACAATGCAGTAAACAACTTCGAATCGATCCTGCGCCAGCGGCGCGCACAGATCGATTCGAATCAACGGCTGCCGAACTTGCCGGGACAAGCACTCTACCTTGCACGCATCAACATGATGAGCGCATACAAAGACCTCACCGACGCGCTTCCGTCCAAAATCGGAGCGCCCAATAAATTCGGAATTCCTCCGGCGTACTTTGACGCCGACAATGAGCCGCTGGTCGATGAGTACAGGAATCTTTTCGACCGCATGGAGGCGCCACCCGTCAACGCGCAAAAATCAGATACTCCATTCAAGGACGTTGTCGATCTGGGAATTGCTATTGCGCGAGCCAAGGGCCTTGATGCGACGAATGCTGAAGCGGCAGGTCGTATCAGCTTGGGACTGTTCTTTGCCGAGACAAATGGCAATCAAAACGTAGGCAATGCGCGCTCGAATAGATACAAGGGAAGTTTGCAAACAGGCCCATCCGAAGATCAAAATGGTCGAAAGAAGTGGGCAGCGATAAAAAAGTCGATAGCAGCCTTCGATCCTGCACTGAGCCTTCGCGACGACAAGGAAGAGGCACGGGTTGGTAATCTGGATCATCGGCTCAACCACTGGACCGCTGTGAGAGATGCCCTCATGAGCGCACACGCGGATATTTTCCCGCAAGTAACGGCGATCGCGAAAACACTGCCAAATCCGATCGATCAAATGAAGCTCTTTGAGCTCATCCAGATTATTCCCACTCCGACCAGGTCCGCACTGAAGTCAGGCAACCTGGTCAACTATAAAATTTCCGACCCGACGATCATGGGATATCTGCGAAACAACAGCATCTTCGCCTTTGGACAAGCGGACAGGGCAAGAACATCCGCAACCCTCCGCGAAATTCTTGATGCGATGTGGCTCTTCAATGCCAAATTTGAACGAGCGGGTTCCAAATTCGACGAGATCAAGGCCCGGTAAAAGGGGTTGAAGTCAGCAGGTGCCAATCGGACCGCGTTTCACCGCGTGCAATCGCGACGTCCGCTCTACCCCAGCGAATGGACATCGCGCAGCACGAACGCGATGTCCGAAAAGTGCCATACGCGGCATCAATTGAAAGAGGCCGCCAAGTGAGGCGGCCTCGTGCTTCGGCTTGTTTGCCTAAATGGCGTCCCATTGCTCCATCGGGAGATCTTTCATATCCGGATGGTTCTTGAGCAATTGAATGACGTCTATGTTGGGACGATCCTTGAGAGCCTCTGCGACGCAATGGTTTACGTATTTCCGGCGCGCGAGCCACTTGACCTTCTTGCCCCTCGCCTCCGCCTTGCATGCAATGATCGCCTCCTTTAGGGCAACCTTGTCAGCCTTGGACGTACTGGCAGCCTCGGCGGGCGCGGGCATCAATGCAGCACTGCCAGCAAGTACCATGGCTATAATGCAGGTAAATAGAGCTGCGGCGAAACGAGACATGATGCACTTTCCTTGGTTTGCTACTCTGCGGCCAACTTATGGTTATCTACTCCACCGCGGCGCATGACAACGATCTCACCGGCAAAAACAAACGTTCCGGCAGAAGGTAGATGTGACTTCAGGCATTACGGGTCATTGAATGGCGGGCCTATATTCCCTTTTTGATGTCCGCTTTGCCCTTGATAAGCAGACATCACAGATGGTCGCTGCTATGTCCGTTCAGTGCCAGGAAGAGACATCGCGCCGTTCACTCGATTACCTCGTCGGCCAACGATAGGAATTAACGAGGAGCGGGGCTGTCACCCGACCGGCAAATCAATTTTCGGACCCCGCAGAGAACACGTCTTCGGCAGGGCCCGCGTATAGCACACACATTGACCAATTATTTTCAGCCTAGTCATCCGCACATTCTGTCGTTGATTTTTTGGACGCCCGGGTTACCGATTCCCGAAAATGCCTACGCCGAACGCCGGAAAGCCGATTTCGGGGGATATCCAGTTGCGTTTGCGACTTTTTGTGTCGATGGCATGAAATTCGCTTTACGCTGCTAAGCGAAGCTTATCCCCGCTGGTTGAAGGCGGTTTGGGGGACTTTGGGGTGTTCAACGTCGGCGCTGGCGGCGAGGCGTGGCGTGGCGGTCGGACCGGACAACGCATGGTCACGGGCGTCGTCACGGCGGCGGCTCCCCGCGTTTCATTTGCGTTGGTGAATTCTGCGCCGCGCGCGGAAATGCAGCAGCTTTCGCGATCCGGCGCGACCGTCGTCCTAGACCTGCATCTGCCGACGGATCGGCCAGGTCTGTTCCTACGCTGCCGCATCGACATATGTTCCCAAGACCTGTCGCGTCATCGGCGGTCCGTTCATCAGACTGCGAACCATCGTTCGTCCGCTTTGGCGATCGCCGGAATGACGTTGTTGCTTGCGGTATGTGGCTGGATCGTTGGTGGAACCGAGGGGGTCCACCAAGCGCTAACGGGAGGCGCGCCACGGCCAAACGGTCCGGCCATCGCGCACGAAACCATCTTTCGGTGGTTCGGCGCCCGCCTGCTGCGTCCTGCCGAACTGCCGGGATTGTATAGCATCCTGGCGGACGTTTGCAGCCGAGCCCGCTTGTCTCGATTACCGGATATCTATTGCCTCCCGGCTCCGGACGATATGAACGCCTACGCGCTCGGTGGTCCGGAAGGCGCCGCGATCATATTGACCGAGGGATTGCTGCGCCGCATGACGCGCGATGAGATCGCCGGTATCCTGGCCCATGAGGTCGCCCACATCCGTAACAATGATATCTGGACCATGGGCTGGGCGGCCGCGCTGCATCGTTCGATCGAATGGACGTCGTTGACCGGTCTCGCGTTGTTGCGAGCGCAACATGGTGGCATGGAACTAAGCCGACCGCTGGCGGCGCTGCTGCGCGCGGCTCCCTCGATCGCGCAGTTGCTTCGTTTGGCACTGTCCCGCACCCGCGAGCTGGATGCCGATGCCACCGCGCTCGAATTGACTGGAGACTGGCAAGCGCTGATCGCTGCGCTCGACAAGCTGGAACGTCACCACGCTGGTCTTCCGGTCCTGTCGGTAGCGGCGGCACGCGAGAATGGTCCAATGCGTCTGCTTCGCAGCCATCCTGCGACCTCGGAACGGGTCGGCGCCCTGCTCAGCCTTGCCCACTGACGTTCAAGTCGAACGACCCAGCTGACCTTCATGCCGAATTAGTGTAAATGCATTTGCCGGGTACCTGGCGAAGATCGCTGCGATTTGGAACCGTGCACAGAGTTTCCACAAAAATAACGCCTAACTTTCGCAAAATCATCACGCATGCGTTGCATTGTGGCGTCAAGACTCGAAGATCAGATATTCCCGACTACGAAGAAGATCAGATATTCCCGACTACGAAAACGAATCTTCGGGAGCGAACGGAACACCCAACAGAATACTAAGGTTAGCTCGCAACCGGGTTCAACGCCGGCACGACGAGCATCAGCCGCATTTGCATTTACCTTTTGTTGCCATTCATCGTCGCCGTTCATCACTCCCTTGAGGTGCGGCGACGACGTTATTGGTTATTGGAAGACAGTCGAGAGTGGGCGTGAGTGATCGCGTCACACGAAATGTGACGCAGGTTTGCCCGTACCCCGGATAGCCCGGGGTGCGAACGCAGACATCTTTGTTCGTTATGAGTTTTTGTTCGTTATGAGTTTGTTCGTTTTGGTTTGTTCGCTATGGGCTGCGGGCGCCAACCATCGCAAGGAGAGTTAGCGATGACCTACTACGATACCCAGCAACAATATCTCAACAACCCGCAATTCAATCCGCAGCAATGGGCGCCGTTCAGTTCGCACGCCGCCTGGCTCAATACGCCATCGATGCAAGCGATTGGCGGTTATGGACTTGGTGGCTATGGACTCGGTGGTTACGGATTAGGGCAGGCAGCCTATGGCCAGCAATATGGCCAATATGGCGGTCAGCCGTCCAGCGGTCAGCCGCCCATCGGTGCCTTTGGATACAACCCAGGATGGGGCGCGCAACCTCAATGGGGCGGCTTGCAGCAGCGTCAGCTCTCGCAACAAGACGTGAGCGAGGTGGTACGGCAATTGGTGCCAGCCCTGCCGCAGATCCTGGCGCAGGCACAGTCGCCGTACGCGGCAATCGGATATGCCGCTTACGGCCAAGCCCCGCGCACGCTGAGCCAGCAGGATGTCAACGAAGTGGTGAGGCAGATCCTGCCGATCGTGCCACAGATCGTCGGAATGCTGCAGAACCAGCCGCAGCTACAATATGCGGCCATGCAGGGCGGCCTCGGCTTGGGTCAATATGGCATGGGTCAACCAGGCTTGGGTCAATTCGGGCAAGGTAATCCTCTGCAGAACTTCGGCGCGCTATTTGGAGCGCCGCAATACCAGTCGGCGTTCGGCGCTCCGGCCGCTGGGGGACAACAACGGCAATTGACCCAACAGGATGTCGCGGATGTCACGCGTCAGCTTATCGGGGTGATCCCCCAGGTGATCGGGAACCTGCAGGCTTTCAACCAGCAGCGCATGATCTGATCGCAACGGCCTGTGCTTCCCTCCGAGTGCCAACCGGTGACTGCCGCCTGCCGAAGGCGGCGGTCACCGCGCCACCGTCATCAACATGTCCCAATGAAAATGAAGGAGAATAGCAATGTTCGTTTCCGATCCTTCTGCCACAACGCAGCCGCAGCCGTCGGACATTCAGCAACTCGTCGGGCTGCTCGGCAACTTGATGCCGCTTCTGCTGCGCTTCCAGTCGCAGGCGTTCCAGCCGCAAGCCTTCGAGCAGCCGTTCCAGGGCGGACCCGGCAATGTCGCTATCCCGAACCCGGCACTTGATCATCAGGCGGCGGAAAATCTCGTCAGAGACATTATCGCCGGGTCGCTGCGGAATCTCTCCGCCTATCTCGAGACCAATGCCGGGCGGCACGCCGGCCTGGAGAATTGTGTTCCCATCGTCACGCAGGCGGCGCAGCGGTTTGCCGCGCGGGATTATACCGAGGCCTTCAACCTGATTTGGCAGGCATACCGCGCGATTGAAGCGATCCGGGCAACCGATCCGCAGATTCCGCCGCTGCGGGGGAGCGGGCAGGCCCCGGCGGACCAGACGTCATCGTCAGTTCATTGAATTAGGAGGCATATCATGACCGCAAGTTCGGATGATACGAGCTCCGCCTCGCGCAGCAATCGACGCAAGGCCGCGAGCGCACGCCACAGCTATTACATGATCGCGCCCGCAGGACCGGGCGAGACCACGCAGACACTGATCGATCGGCTGAAACGGGTGGCCGATGTCGAAATCCTGCAAACCTACGCGGAGCGTGGCACCATTTCCCCGCCGGTTGCGGTGGTGCGTATGTCGGACGAAAACGCGGCCGCACTGCGCAGGTCCGCGGGCGGCGCGTTGGTCATCGAGCCGGACCGATATTTGCGAGCCGCGTCGTTCATGGGCTCATCGTATGTGGGCGCATCGCCGCCATCCCAAATCATTGCAGCGATGAACGCGCTCGGCCCGGGCTTTGCTGTGACGATCCGGGCACTGAGCGAACGGGACAAGCCTGTAGAGCATGTCGAGGTTCAACTCGTCGGGGAACGAGGCGTAGTAGCGCAAGGGCTGACCGACAAAGACGGCAAAGCCGAACTGACTCTGTTTGGCGAGCTCCCCGGAACCGTCACCGAGTTATTCGTGAAGCCGCGCTCCGGCTACTGGAGTCTGTGGCGGCACCGGCCGAACCTTCAGGTCGACGCGGTGAACACCTTCACCCTGGAACCATTGTCGCTGCCCAAGGCACCGGATTGGGGCGGTAAAGCGATGCGGTTCGACCAACTCCCAACCGAATGTCGTGGGGCCGAAATCAAGATCGCTCTCATCGACAGCGGAATCGCGATCAGCCACAAGCAATTGGCAAGGATCGATCACGGCATCGATATCAGGGACGGCGGTGCAGGACGATCCTGGTCGCGGGATGTGCTGGGCCACGGTACGTCGTGCGCCGGCATCATCAGCGCCATTCCGGATGCGGCCCACGGCATACGCGGCTACGCACCGGAAAGCGAACTGCACGTTTGCAGGCTTCCTCTCGATCCGCGTTGCAGCGATCTGGTGGCGGCGCTCGACTATTGCCTGCAGATCGGTATCGACCTTGCGTGCCTGGGGTTCGGTTGCGAGCGGGGTTCGGCCATCGTCGAGCAGCGTATCGCCGCGGCAAAACAGCACGGCGTCGGCATTGTCGCTGCGGCCGGTAACTCTGCCGCAGCCGTGCTGTTCCCCGCCTGCTCTCCGCACGTGTTGGCCGTTGGAGCGATCGGACAGATCGGGAGCTATCCGGAAGACAGCCCGCAGGCGCTGCAAGCCGCGGCGGCCGTACCGGTCGCGGGCGGGCTGTTTGTGCCGCCGTTCTCTTGTCGCGGGCCGGAACTCGATCTGTGTGCACCTGGCGTCACCATCGTTGCGTGTCAGTCGCCGGATGGCTACGCGATATGCGACGGCACCTCGCTCGCCGCGGCGCATGTGACGGCGCTCGCGGCGCTGATCCTCGCGCATCATGGCGATTTCACGGGCAACTTCGTGCGGCGGGATTTTCAACGGGTCGAGCGGCTGTTCCAGATTCTCAAAGCTACCGCCCAGCCGATCGGCCATCCCTGGCAGACCGGCGCCGGACTGCCCGACGCCGCGCGCGCGCTTGGCGTCCGGTCCCAGCCGTGGCCGTTCGCGATGCCGGTCGATGCCCGGTTGGCAGAAATGCGCAACGCAATTCGGCAGCTCGACTTTGTTTACTCCGGCGCACGCGAGGCGAATATATTCGAGCCGCCACGCGGTCCAGCCAATGTCACGCACTTGCCGTTGAACCCAACTCCATCGGCATTCCCAGCCGCGCGCGGCGCGGAGGCTGGTGTGCACGAGCTCAAGGCAGCGATGGTGCTGGCCGGCCTTTCCGACGCCCGCTAGCCTCGTCGCGCGTGACGTTATGCTGCGGCGCGCGAATTCTTTGGCCTCGCCGGGAGGCGCTGTGGTGACGGCGCTCGACGGCGTTGGGCTTGGAATTCGGCTTTGGCGGATCGACCGCGCCTTGGTCCAATCATCTGAAAAGTGGATTGTTGTCAGCAGTAAACCATGAGGCCGGTGCGCATCCCTCAACACGGGCGCAAGGCGCGCTGCTCGGGATGAAACTGGTTTTCTCTCTGCGACCGCTCTATGCCGCGAGCCGCTCCAAGAGGTCATGAACGACGCCGCTCAAAAGATCGAGCTTGTACCCCGTCATCGGCAACGGTTTTGCACCGGCGGTCGCCTGGTGCGCGGCGCGGGCAATGTTTGCCGGATTTGCCGGCGCGCCCTGCAAGGCCGCTTCGGACGCCGAGAGGCGGAGCGGCACGGGCGCAATTCCGCCGGCAGCGATGCGGATGAACTGGAACGAGCCGGCCGAGACCACGGCGCGGGCGCAAACTTCGACCAGCGGCCACTCCGCATGGCTGCGGCTGATCGCGCGCCTGTAGAGCGCGCGTTCACCCGGGACCGGGGGTGGAAGCTGGATGCCTCTGATCATTTCGCCGGATGCGAGCGCATGGTCGGCGGCGCCGTTGGAGCCGTCACCCAGTACGTCGCCGATCGTCAGCCCGCTTCTTCGGTCGGTGATGATTGTCGCCTCATAGGCCAATAGCGCCGCTGCCATTGTCGAGGGGTGTGGGGCCACGCAGGGGCCGAGATCGAAGGCAACACCGTAGAGATGATTGCCGCTGCGGGCCGGACAATTCGGTCCGCCCTTCTTGAGGCAGGCGATATGCGGATTGCGGTAGTACCAGCAGCGCGAGCGCTGGGCGAGGTTGCCGCCGAGCGTAGCAAGATGACGGATTTGCGGAGTTGCGAGGCCAAGCGCCGCAGCCGCAACGCCTGGATAGGCCTGATTGATGCGCGCGTCGGCCGCGATCGCGGCGATCGTGCTGAAGGCGCCGATGCGGGCGGCCCCGTCGGCGGCCCAGTCGATCCCGATCAAATCCGGCGCCGCGGCGATATCGATCAAGGGTCCCATCGAAACTCCGCTGCGCCGCCGTTCGGAAAGGTCGGTACCGGCGGCGCGCAATTCGGCGCTCTGGCTGGAGACGGACATGGATGCGGAGGTCATGCCGCGGCCCTCCGTTTCAGTGCGGCGATCAGACGATCGGGCCGGATCGGGATCTCGGTGAGCCTGATCCCAGTCGCGTTGCGAATGGCATTGGCGAGGGCCGGCGACGTCGGGACAGTTGCGACCTCGCCGATACCAACGCTGCCGCCGAGCACATGGTCGAAGCCACCTTCGTCAAAGTGCACATCGATCAGCGGCGTGTCGGCGATGCCGGGGATGCGGTAATCCTCCATCCCGGTGGCGAGGATGTCACCACTCCGCGGATCGACTTCGCGCGCTTCGTAGAGCGCGTAACCGATGCCCTGGATCACCGATCCCGCCGCCTGACTGCGGGCGAGCGCGGGCGCCGCGATCTTTCCGACCGCAAGGCCGGTGTGAACCTTTAAGACGCGTACATGTCCGAGCCAGGTATCGACTTCCACCTCGACCACCTGCACCGAGCTCGGAACGCCTGCGCCAATCGCCAGGTTGGAGAAACGGCGCATCATCCAGCCGAATATCGTCCCCATCAAGCCCGCGTCCTTCATCGGCGAGCGGACCCCGGGAGACATCGGCTTGCTGTCCTCGGGACGCACCGCTGAGACGCTGATATTGGGCGAGGCCGCGATCATATCGCGCCACGGCGCGTTCGACCCGGGGACCGGTTTGCGTTTCGAATCCTGCTCGATGGCGGCCTTGAGCTTCCCGATTGCGAGCAGCGCCGGCGGGACAACTGAAGCGGTGGTGCGGCTGCCGCCCGACCCCGGGCCTTCGCTCAGATTGGAATCGCCGATGTGAACCTCGATCTCGTGCGGTTCCAGTCCGAATTCATGCGCCACCGTATTGGCGATCACGGTGCGACTACCGGTGCCGATATCCTGGATCGCCGTGCTGGCGACGAGGCGTCCATTCTTCACTGCCAGTTCGACCTTTGAGCCGGGCTGCCAGAGATAAAGCCAGTAGCCGGTGGCGACGCCGACGCCGCGGCGATAACGGCCGGTCTGCGATCCCGGCGTCTTCAGGCTGTTCCAGATCTCGAGTCCGGATGCCCAATCGTAAAGCCGCTGGCGATTGGGATTGGGGTCCCAGCGTTTGCGCAAGGTTATCGGATCGACATTCATCCGCAACGCGGCTTCGTCGATCGCCTGTTCCAGCGCAAACGCCATCGGCGGCCCGCCGGGACCGCGGAAGGGCGCACCGGGCGGCAGGTTACTGATGACGTCGTAATCGGCGAGTTCCTTGGCTTGCGCCGGATAGATCAGGCGAGCCAGTGCGGCGAGCGTCGAGTTCACGGCAGCGCCGGTGTCGGCATGGGCCGTGAGCGACAGGGCTTTGAGATCGCCTTGCGCGGACGGCAGCAGCGCGATCTTGACTTCCGCCGCCGGCCGATAGCCGGTGACGGAAAGCTCTTCGTGCCTGTCATAGGCAATTCTGACCGGCGCCTTCGCCTCGCGGGCAAGATCGATCGCCGCTGTTGTCTCGATGCCAAGCGTGCCCTTGGACCCGAAGCCGCCGCCGACATGATCGGCGATCACGCGCACCTTGTCATGTTCGAGCTTGTAGCGCTTGGCGATCAGCTCCATCACGTGGAACACGGATTGTGTGGAAACGTGCACCGTGAGGCGATCGCCATCGAAGCGGGCGACGGTGGCATGCGGCTCAAGACACGCATGCGATTGTGTGCCGGTGCGGAAGGTCTCTTCGACCAGCAGCGGATGTCGCGCTTGGCGCGCGTCGGCGACCCAGTTCCGCGCTTTCCTGGCCCGGTGCGAGAAGGCCGAGGATGGGCCCCGGACGTTTCCGTTCCAGGACGCCGGCGCTGCCGTGCCCTCGGAGACGTTGCCGGCCTTCTTGCGGCTGGATTTTTCGAACACGATGGGTGCACCGGGCTTGCGTGCGGCATCCAATCCGATCACGGAGGCAAGGGGTTCGCAGTTGATCTTGATCGCGGCGGCAGCTTTCACTGCCGTCTTTCGATCCTTCGCAGCTATCGCGGCGATGGGCTGGCCGATGTAGCGGACCACGCGGTCGTCGCCGAGCATAGAGATCGCCGCGCTCACGCCTGATATAGCGCGTGCCGGGGCGAGATCGAGTTCAACGATGCGACCGTGTGCGACTTGCGAGCGGACGATAAAGCCTTCCAGCTGTCCGTCATGGCGGATGTCGACGGGAGGCGCGGCGAGACGATATCGTCGCCGTCAAAATGGCCTTCGCACGCTTCCGTCACGGCGCGGAAGATGCCGTCATACGCGCCACAGCGGCACAAATGACCTGAAAGTGCGGCGCCGATCTCCTCGCGCGACGGCGTCGCCGCCGTTCCCTTGCTTGCGCGCCAGCGATCGTGAAATGCCGTCGCCTCTACGATAAAGCCCGGCGTGCAGAACCCGCATTGCAGGGCGTCGTGCGCCATGAAAGCCTTCTGGACCGGGTGCAGCCTGCCGGCGCCGACGCCTTCGACCGTCGTCACCGCTTTACCCGCCGCGGCGCGCGCAGGCATCAAACAGCTCACCACCGGAACGCCGTCCACCAGCACGGTGCACGCTCCGCAGACGCCGGCCCCGCACACAAGCTTCGTGCCCGTGAGGTTGAGAGCGTCGCGCACGACATCGATGAGAAGGCTATCGGGGTCGTCGGGAAGCGGCTCGACGCGGCCGTTGATCGTCATCGTGCTCATTCGCGATCTCCAGGTTTTTGGCGGACGGATTTGTTTGCGGTGGCTGGCTTCACGGGACGCGGCTCGGCGAGGAGCCGACGGCGCCGGCCACCAGCGTTCGCACCAAAAGAAGGCGAAATATCAAATCACAACGCCGCTGGGGAGGGCGGCGGTTGCGATCAGGCGGGCCTGGTCTGATAGCCAGCGAGAAACATCCGCGTCGCGCTTTCGACCACCTCGGCGATGCGCTCGCTCGAAGGCGCCGGCGCGGCTTGAAAAATAAACGGCATAAACAGCGACGCCTGGCACATCTGCATGAACTGCGTCGCCGCCAAGTGGCAGTCTTCGATCTCGAGATCGCCTGACCTCGCGCGTACTTCAAGATAGGCGGCAAGCCTGGCAATGGTGTGTGCCACAACGTTGTTGTAGAAACGCCGGCCGACCTCCGGCATCCGCTCGGCGATCGCCATCACCGTCCGGGTGGCCGATCCGCCGCCCGGCCGGCACAGCATCTGGATGTAGGCCTGACCGAAATCCATCAGCGTCGTGGTGACGTCTCGTTCGGGATCGAAGTTGAACGCCACCTTGCCCTGCGCAAGCGTTTCCTCCTCGACGATGGCTTCGAACAGCCGGTTCTTGTCGGCGAAATAGACATACAGCGTGCCCTTGGAAACGCCGGCGGAGCGGGCGATTTCGCCCATGCTGGCGCCGTCAAAGCCGAGATCCATGAACACCTTGCGCGCGCCGTCGAGAATTTGACGCCGCTTGGAGCTATCCTCGTCGCTGACGAGGTGTAAGGTAGCGGGATGAGGTGCAACCATTGGTTTAGCTTCTCTCGAAAGATTCCTCATTGCAAACGGCGGGACGCCGACTCGCAAGGTATCGTCATATAGAATGTACCTTGACCGAACCGTTCGGTCAATGCTAATTTAAAAATCGGCGAGGCGGCTAGGCCTTTTTTGGCTTTGCGTGCATCGCGACTTCGTAATGGGGAGGCCGGAATGGCCGCAGCGAGAGACCAGGCCGCGCGCATTCTGCGTCCTGAGCCGGATACGGCTGAAGACGGATTCGTGCGCGACACTTCCGCAGCTTCCGCGGAGCAAGCTCGCTCTCATCCTTCTGAAGAGACTGTCGCGCGCCGGCCCGCGCCGGACGAACCGGCAATCGAGCAACCGGCCGCCGCACCCGCCGACGCTGCCGTATCCACCGAGCCGAAATCCGGAAAACGCAAACTGGTATTGATGGGCATCGTCGCGCTGATCGCGCTCGCCGCAGCAAGCTACGGCGTATATTATGCTCTGGTCGGGCGCTTCTACGTCTCTACCGACGACGCCTATGTACGCGCCAACAACACCATGCTCGGCGCCCGGGTGTCAGGTCACATCGCGGCCATCCTTCCCGGCGACAACGCCGTGGTGCGGACCGGCGACGTGATCTTCAGGATCGACGACGGCGATTATCGCATCGCGGTGGATGCCGCCCGCACCAAGATCGCGACCCAGCAAGCTACCATCGACCGCATCGGCCGTCAGATCACCGCGCAGGAAAGCGCGGTCGAGCAGGCCAAGGCGCAGCTTGCTTCGGCGGATGCCGCGTTGAAGCGGGCGGGCCTCGACTTCGAGCGTCAGCAGGCGTTGAGCACCAAGGGATTTGCCTCGCGCGCGACGTTTGAGGTCTCTGAAGCCGGGCGCGATCAGGGCATGGCGGCGGTGAAATCGGCGCAGGCAGCCTATGACGCGGCGCGCGATAACGTCGAGGTCACCAAGGCGCAGCAGGTTGAAGCCCGCGCCCAGCTTGCGGAACTGCAGACATCGCTTGCCAAGGCCGAGCGCGACCTCGACTTCACCTCGGTGCGCGCGCCGGTCGATGGCATCTTTTCCAACCGTCTGGTCAACACCGGCGACTTCGTGGTGATGGGGCAGCGGCTCGGCAATGTCGTGCCGCTCAATGACGTCTTTATCGATGCCAACTTCAAGGAGACGCAACTCAAGCGCATCCGTCCAGGCCAGCCGGTGACGATCTCGGTGGACGCCTATGGCCATCGCAAGTTCTCAGGCGTCGTCGACAGCATCTCGCCTGCGGCCGGCTCCGTGTTCACGCTGCTGCCCCCGGATAACGCCACCGGCAACTTCACCAAGATCGTGCAGCGGCTTCCGGTCCGGATTCGCGTGCCGAACGATGTCGCCAAGCAGAACCTGCTGCGCGCGGGCATGTCGGTCTATGCAACGGTGGACACCAACAACGGCGCCGCGGACGCCGACAGCGAAGCCGACCTCGACGCGCCGGCCATGGTTCACCCGAAGTAATTTGCGGCTCGGGCGGCGC
>WNFJ01008865.1_pt1 | contig 20939 bp, 20 predicted proteins | sample 5400461 | NCBI WGS metagenome assembly WNFJ01 (sample SAMN13153349, study PRJNA577476) | soil metagenome | isolation source: 115 cm saprolite on Douglas fir-dominated hillslope | place: USA:California | collected 2013-09-17
ACCGCGCTCAGCCCGGGTGGGGTGATCGATGCGGCGACCGAGGCGCGAGAGCAGGGCTTGGTGAGGTGGATCGGCGTGACCGGCCATGGCGCGCAGATCGCTGCCAACCATCGCCGCTCGCTGGCCCGTTTCGATTTCGACTCGGTCCTGCTTCCGTACAACTTCGTGACCATGCAGCTGCCTTATTACGCGGAGAACTTCGAGGCTCTCGCCCGCACATGCGCGGAGCGCAGTGTGGCGATACAGACGATCAAGTCGCTGGCTGCGAAGCCGTGGCTCGGCCGCGAGCGCTCACGCACGACGTGGTACGAGCCGCTCGAGGCCCAGGCCGACATCGACCTGGCGGTGTGGTGGGTGCTGGGCCGGCCGGGCGTATTTCTCAACACGGTCGGCGACATCGAGCTCTTGCCGCGGGTGCTCGACGCGGCGGAGCGCTTCGAGAAGCGGCCCGCGGATGAGGAGATGAAGGCGATGCTCGAGCGCGCTCAGGCCGCGCCTCTCTTCGTCTAGCCCAGGGATAGCTCCGCCAGCCTGACCGCGCCGGCGACGGGCGGTTCCTCGAGGCGGGTCGCGGCGCCCAGCCGCTTGCGCACCGCCGCCTCGAGCCGGGGCTGATTCAGCAGCTGGCCGCCGGCGAGAACAACCGGCCCGTCCAGCGAGAGCCGTTTGCGGACGACGGCCACGAGCTCGGCCAGGCCGTCGGCAGCGCGCTCGACCAGCGACTCCGCCCCGGGGTCCTCGCCGGCCGCGTCGAACACGACGCGAGCAAGCGCCGCCCACTGGCGCGGCTCGGTCATCTCGTGCAGCCTGCCCACGAGCTCGGCGGTGTCACGTGCGTCGCCCGCCTCGAGCATCGCCTCGCCGAGGGCGTCGGGGGATTCGCCGGCGTCGGACCGCCGCATCACCTCGCGCGTCGCCTCCCTGGCCAGCCAGGCGGCGCTGCCGTCGTCGCCGATGAGCCAGCCCCATCCGCCCGAGCGCGCCTCGCGCCCATCGGCGACGCGGCCGTATGCGACCGAGCCGGTGCCGCTGATGAGCACGATGCCGTGGTCCAGGCCCGCGGCCGCCAGCACGAGCCGCGCGTCGTGGACGACCGTGATCCTGGCGCCGGGAAACAGGCCGGCCAGGAGACGCTCGAGGCGTTCGCGGCCGGCCGGCACCTCCGCCCCTGCGCTGCCCGCGCAGCACGCTTCCGGGCTTATCGCGCCAAGGCCGGCCAGGAGCGAACGAAGCCGTGTCTCGACGATGCCGGCCGGCAGGACGGCCACGTTCGCGCCTGGACCATCGGCTTCGGCGACGACGCGCCCGCCTTCGACGTAACGGGCGCGGCTCGACGATCCGCCGATGTCCAGGCCGATCACGCGGCGGGTGATCACCAGGTGCGCGTGATCTTGTGGAGCGCGCGCGGCTGGTCCGGGTCTACGCCCCGCGCCAGCGCAACGTGGAGCGCAAGAAGCTGACCGAGGACCGCCAGCGTCAGCGGGGTCAGCTCCTCGGGCAGCCCCGAATCGTGGACGGTGGCCTCATCCACGCCCGGCGGAGCGGTCGTGGCATCGAACAACCCGATCACCCGGCACCCGTACTCCCGGAGGCGGGCGGCGATCGATTCGAGGTCGCCCTGCACCGAGCCCCCCCCGCCCACGAGCAGCACCGGAAACCCGGGCTCGACGACGGCAATCGGCCCGTGCTCGAAATCGGCGACCGACCAGGCGCGAGCGAGCACGTAGCTCGTTTCGGTGAGCTTGAGGGCGACCTCCTCGGCGGTCGAGAAGTTGAAGCCGCGGCCGAGCACGATGGCGCGCGGGCCGGCCAATGCCGGCACCAGCGCGTCCAGCTTCGCCTCGTCATTCAGCGCGCCGGCCAGGCTCGAAGGCACCTGCGCAAGCGCATTGCCGAATGAGTCATCGGGATCGATCGCCTGCGACATGAGCGCCAGCGCCAGGAGGCTCGCCGTGTAGGTCTTGGATGCGGGAACGCTCTTCTCGTTGCCCGCGTGCAGGGGCAGCACGTTGTCGGCCGCGGCCGCCAGCTTCGATGCCGGGTCGTTGGTGATCGCGACCGTCATCGCACCCTGACGCGCCGCCTCCTCGATCACGGCGATGACGTCCGGCGAAGCGCCCGATTGCGAGATGCCGATCACGCACTGGCCTTCGAGCGAGGGCGGGCTCGAGTAACGCGTGAACAGCGAAGGCGCGGCGAGGGCGACGAGCGCGCGGTTGCGGCGGCCGAACAGGTACTTCGCGAAAAGTGCGGCGTGATCCGAGCTGCCCCGAGCAACGATGACGACGCCTCGCGGCCGCGCTGCGTGATAGCGCGCGCCGATCGCGGCGACAGCCGCCCCGCTTTCTTCCATCAGCCGCTGAGCGACTGCAGGCTGCTCGCGGATCTCGTCGTGGAATCGGCTCACGGATGGCGGCGGAACCTGACCCTGCCCCCCACCATCGTCAGCCGCACGTGCAAATCGGCGTCCAGGACCACCAGGTCCGCGCAAGCTCCTACCTTGATACGGCCCAGGCCCGCTTCGCCGAGCACGCGGGCCGGTACCGTCGACGCCATCGCGACCGCGCGCGCCGCGCTCATGCCTGGCACCGCCGCCATGCGGCGCACGAGGCCGTCCATGGTCGCGGCGCTCCCGGCGAGCGTCCCGTCCTCCAACCGGACCACGATCCCGTCGCTGATCACGGTCCGACCGGTGAGGCTGTACCGGCCGGGAGGAGCGCCCGCGGCAGCGGTCTGGTCCGTGGTGAGTGCGATGCGGGCCGGGTCCTTGACCCGGACCAGCTGCTCGCAGACCGCCGGGTGGACGTGCTCGCCGTCAGCGATCAAACCGACAGACACGCGCCGGTCGAGCAGGAGCGCGAGCGCGATCCCCGGCCGCCGGTGGTGGACCGGCGGCATCGCGTTGTAGACATGCGTCCCAAACCGGATTCCGGCCGCGATCGCCCGCCGGCCCTGCTCGAAATCGGCGCCTGTGTGTCCCGCGCTGACGACGACACCCGCCGCCACCAGCCGTGCGATCGCATCGAGGGCGCCGGGCAGCTCGGGCGCGAGCGTCACGAGGCGAGGGCGAGCGCGGGCGATCATGTCGACGCTTGCGGGGTCCGGATCGGCGAGGCATGAACGCTCGTGTGCCCCGCGAAACGAAGGATTGATGAACGGTCCCTCGATGTGCGCCCCCAGGACGCGCGCCCCGAGCGACTCCGACGCGGCCGCCGACTCGGCGAACCTGGCACCCGCTTCGACCGGCGCGGAGATCAGCGTGGGGAGGAACGAGGTCACGCCGGTCGACGGCAATCCCTCCGACATCGCCGAGATCTCGCCCGCACCGCCGGCGGCATCGTGGCCTTTGAAGCCGTTGACCTGCAGGTCGATGAAGCCCGGGGCGATCCACTCCCCTTCCGCGACAACCACCTCTTCGTCCGGGCGGTGCGGTGGGCTGCCCGTGCCGACCCATGTGATGAGGCCGTCCTCGACCAGGACGCCGTCGGCCCCATTCGCCCCATGCACATGACCACGAAACAAAGTGCTCATGCGCGCCGCTTCTCGCCCAGCGCGACCGCGAGGTCTCCGCCGGCCGCTGAGAGCCGCTCGCCGGCGGCGCCGGCGTCGATCCCGCACCGAAGCATGAGGATGGCGACCTTGGCGCTGCCACCGGCCTCGGCCAGCGCCGCTTCGACCTGGTCGGCGGAGCAGCCGGTGACCTCTTGCACCATGCGCGCGGCACGGCCGCGCAGCTTCGCGTTGGCCGTCACGACGTCGACCATGCGGCCGCGATACGTGTGGCCGAGCTGCGTGAAGACGCCGGTGCTGATCATGTTGAGCGTCACCTTCTGCGCCGTGCCCGCCTTGAGGCGGGTCGAGCCGGCGATGACCTCCGGTCCCACATCGATTTCGATGGCGATGTCCGCCGCGGCGCCAAGCGGCGATCCTGGTGCGCAGGTCAACGCGACCACAAGCGCCCCGGCGCGCCGCGCCTCGCCTGCGGCCGCGAGCACGTAGGGCGTGCGGCCGCTCGCGCTCAGTCCGACGGCCGCATCATCAGGGCCGAGGGCCGCGCTTCGCGCATCGCGTGCGCCCAGCTGGTGGTCATCCTCAGCCTCCCCGTCGCCGGCCGCATGCGCCTGGACCACGTCGAGGGCGACACCGAAGGTCGACGGGCATTCGGCGGCGTCGAGCGCGGCCAGGCGTCCGCTCGTCCCGGCCCCGAAATATCGCAGCCGGCCGCCCGAGCGCAATCGCGCGGCGATCTGGTCGACAGCTCGGGCGACCTGGTCGAGAACCGCGTGCACGGATTCCACCGCCCGCCCGTCCTCGCCGATCATCAGCTCCAGCAGGTCCCTTGTGCTGAGACTGTCGATCGAGTCCGCGCGCGGGTGGGCATTCTCGCTCATCGGCCCATTAGGACCTCGGCGGCCGCGATGCCGCAGACCCGCGCCGCGCCATGGGTCGCGATGTAGGCCTCGGCCGCGGCCGGCCGGCAGGCTGGCAGGCCCATCTCGACCAGGATCGCATCCGGTCGCCGCGCGAGCACAGCCTCGACCAGGGCCGCCATCCACGGGTGTCGATGAAGGTTCCTACCTACCAGCACCAGAGAGCGGCCCGCCGCGCCGCCCACGATGGTGTCGACGTCCGCCTGTTTGTCATCCACATCGATCGCGGTCACCCTCGCCCCGAGACCGCTCAACGCATCGGCCAGGCCCCAGGGCACCACGCCGGCGGCCTGGGACGGCGTCGAGGTCATGCGCACGACGACCGGGCTCCCATCCGCCCGCACGTTTCCATCCGCGATCAGCGCGCCGCGCGCCGCGACCAGGCCGATGGCAGCATCGGGAACGGCTCGCATGGTCTGTGAGGAGCGCCAAACCGCAAGCGCGTCCACACGCGCGGCCGCCTCCGTGAGGCGCGCCTCGCCCACGCGGCCCATCGTGACCGCGGCCACGATCGCGTCGCGCAGCTCGATGGCGATGTCCTCGCCGGCCAAGCCGCCGCCGATGCAGAGGAGGTCGCAGCCGGCGGCGAGCGCGCGAACTGTCCCCTCGACCAGGCCGACACCATCCGCGATGGCGCGCATCTCCAGGCCGTCGCTCACGGCGAGGCCCCGGAAACCCAGCTCCTCGCGCAGCAAGTCGGTCATGACCCTCGTGCTGATGGTGGCGGGCAAGGCAGCGTCGACGGAGGGCACGACGATGTGCGCGCTCATGACCGCGCGCACGCCCGCCGCAATGGCGGCGCGAAACGGCTCCAGCGCACCCGCGTGCGGATCCTCGTCCACCACGGGGAGGGCGAGGTGGGAATCGAGCGACGTGGCGCCGTGGCCGGGGAAGTGCTTGGCGCAGGCCGCGACGCCCGCCTCCTGCAGCCCTTCGACCCAGGCCGCCGTCTGCCTGGCGACGCCGGCGAAGCCGGCCCCGAACGATCGCACGCCGATGACGGGATTGATCGGGTTGCTGTTCACGTCCGCGACCGGGGCGAGGTCGAGGTCGATGCCCGCGGCGGCGAGGTCGGCTCCCATGGAGCGCGCCACCGACCGCGTGAGCTCGACATCGGCAACAGTGCCCAGGGCGAGATTGCCCGGGTAAGAGCTGCCGGCGGCGGCTTCGAGGCGCGTGACGTCTCCGCCCTCCTCGTCGATCGCGATCACGAGCCCGGGATTCTCGGCGTGCAGCCGCGCGGTCAGCGCCGCGAGCTGCGAGGCCGACTCGATGTTGCGGGCATACAGGCACACGCCGCCCAGACCGGCGGCGGCGCGGCGGAGGATCCAGTCCGGTGCCTCCGTGCCCACGAACCCGGGCAGCAAGCAGCGGTCTGCGAGTCGTTCGATCGAGTCCACGATCATCCCTTGACCGCGCCCGCGGTCAGGCCTCCGGCCACGTGCCGCTGCACGAGCAGGAAAAACACCACCACCGGGACCCCAGTCCGTGCCGCGCTGGGTCGTGAATGACGCAAGCCATATGGTCAGCGTCTGCTTCGAGGACGAGCTCAACAGGACGTAGGCGATGATGTATTCGTTCCACGCCTGGATGAAACCGTAGATCGCCGTCGCGACCAGGCCCGGCGCCACGAGTGGGAAGACGATGCGCAGGAAAGCACCCACGCGGCTGGCTCCGTCCACCATCGCCGCCTCCTCGAGGTCGACCGGCACGTTGGTGATGAACCCGCGGAGCGTCCAGATCATGAACGGAAGGACGATGGCGATGTAGTAGGCGATGACGCCGAGCAGGCTGTCGACCTGCCCGACCTGGTTGAGGAGCAGGTACACGGGGATGACGAGCGCGTTGAGGGGCACCATCTGCACCGCGATGACCATCACGACGAAAGCGGCACGCCCTCGAAACCCGAATCGCGCGACCGAGACGGCGGCCAGGAATGCGAGCGCGATGGATATCGCGACCACCGTGAGCACCACGGTGAGACTGTTGACCACGTCATTCCAGAAGAAGGGCTGGTTCATAGCGTCGCGGAAGTTGTCGAAGGTCACCGGCGACGGGAACCACACAGGCGTGAGGCTGAGAATCTCCTTGCCCGGCTTGAGCGCGGTCGTCACCATCCAGTAGATCGGGAACAGCATCACGACGAACACCGTGACGGCCACCGCGTCATAGAAGGTCCGCGACACGAGGCGCCGGCTCAAATCGCCGCCTCGGTGCTGCGCACGGTCTCGCGCACGTAGACGAACGTGACCAGCACCAGGATCGCCACCATCACCACCGCGATCGTCGAGCCGAGCCCGAACTGGCTCACGCGGAACGACTCCTGGAACGAATAGACCGAGATGACGAAGTAGTCCTTGCTCGGGCGCTGGTCGAGCAGTATCCAGACCTGGTTGAACACCTGGAAGTCCCAGATCGTCGAGAGGCTGAACAGGATCAGGAAAAGCGGACGCAGAATCGGGATTGTGACCATGGCGAACACCTGCCACGGTCGCGCGCCGTCGATCTCGGCCGCCTCCACCAGCTCGCGGGGCACCTGCGTGAGGCCGGCATACAGGAGGAGCGCCAGGAACGGAATGGCTCCCCATACGACGATCACCGTGATGACGGTGAAGCCCTGGAGCGGATTCTCGAACCAGTTGTGGTGGATGAAGTCGCCCGCGCCGAGGTGCGTGAGCAGCCAGTTCACGACACCGAACTCGTAATCGAACATCCACTGCCACAGGTCGATGGCCGGGACGACCGGCGTGGCCCACACGAGGACCAGGCCGGCGCTGAGGAGGACGCGAACCGGACGGCTCACACGCTCCAGCAGCAGCGCGATGCCGGTCGCCAGGGACATCGACAGGCCGACGTTGACGATCGTGAAGATGACGGAGACCTGGACCACGGTCCTGAACTGCGGGTCGGACAGGATGCTCGCGTAGTTGGCGAGCCCGACGAACTGGCCCTGGTGCTGGAAGAGCTCCCGCAGGCCGTAGTGCTGCGTCGACATCCAGAGCAGCATCCCCATCGGGTAGCCCAGCACGCCGATGATGGCGACCAGCGCGGGCGCAATCAGCGCGTAGGGAAGCAGCCGGCGGGAGAGGATGTACCGCCAGGGGCCGGCCTCGACGTGTGGTCTCGAGGACACGCGAGCGCGTGTGTCCCCCGCCACTCCCATTGAAGCCGACCCCCTTTGGTCTTTTATCTAGCCGTTGAGTATGGTCGCGATCTTGTCGCTGGCGGATTGCGTGGCTGCTGATATCGACTGCTTGCCGGTGAAGATCGACACCAGCATGTCCTGAAGCACGTTAGCCGACTCGACGTTGGCCCAGTTGGGCGAGTTCGGAGTGAACCGGCTGTTCTTGGCCGCGGCTGCGAAGACTGCAGGCAGCCCGCTGCTCAATGAGGTCAAGCTCGTCGTGTTCGGGATCACCCCGCCGACGGTGACCATCTGGCTCTGGAACTTGGTGCCTGCGAGCATGCCGGCCCATTCCCGGGCGAGGGCCTGGCGCTGGCTCTTGGCGGAGATCCCCAGGTCGGAGCCGCCGAGGAACACCGGCGCGGTCTGGCCCGGGTTGTGGCTCGGGATCGGAAATGCGCCGAGCTTCGACGCGAGAGACGGGTCGCCGCCCTTGGGGCTGGTGATCACGCCGACCTCCCAGCCGTTGGCGATGATCATCGCGATGTGGCCCTGGGCAAAGGCCTGGTCCTGCTTGGCCTCGTCACCGGTCTTGTCGGCGCGCGAGAGCTGGGAGACCAGGGTGTTCAGCGTCGTCAGCCCCTGCTGGGACTGCGGCGTGTTGATGGCGCCCTGCCATTTGGATCCGGACTGGGTGGCGATGTCGCCCCCGAAGTCCCACACGAATGGCGCCGCGGCATACCAGTACTTGCCGGGGAAGTACAGCGCTGAGAAGTTCTTGTCGGACCCGTACTTGGCCATGAGCTTCTGGCCCACGGTCAGGAGGTCGTCCATGCTGGTCGGGACCTGGACCCCGGCCGCGGCGAACATGTCGGTGCGGTAGATGATGGCGCGACTGCCTGCGTAGTAAGGAACGCAGTAGAGCTTGCCCTGGAACGTGCACGAGTCGGTGAGCGACTGGAGCCATGTGCCGGAGTTCTCGAAGCCGCCCTTCTTCGAGGAGATGTCCTGGAGGGCGCCGACCGAGGCGTACTTGGCGACCAGAGTGTTCCCCAGCTCCATGACGTCCGGGGGAGTGCTGCCGGCGAATGCGGTGTCGAGCTTGGTGGTCACGTCGGACCACTGCTGGATTTCCACGTTGACGGTGACGTTCGGGTGCTTGGCTTTGAAGTCGGCGTTGACGCCGTCGACGACGCTCTGCGGCGCGCTCCCGTTCATGAGCCACACCGTGACCGTGCCGGTCTCATTGCCGGTCGTGCTGGGGGAGTTGCCTCCACATGCCGCCGCCAGCAGCGCGATCGCCGCCACGACGCTGAACAAGAGCTTCCGCGGGTTCATTTTTGGTCTTCTCCTTCCGGTTTGAATGTGGCGCGTGCGCGCGCCGCCTGCGGTCGCCTTCCTGCCCCCTCGCCCAAGCGATCGGTTGGCCCCACGAACTCCGAGGCTTCGCCTTGAGTTCGCGGGGACCCCTTGAGCGCGCGCGAGGCGCCGGCCGTGCGCCCGTTGCGGCTTCGCTGCGGTGTCAGGTCGGCGACCAGGCGATAACGGTCGCCGCGATAGATGGAACGGACGAACTCGACGATCCGTCCTGACTCGGACACGGTCGTCCGCTCGAACAGGAAAGCCGGCGTGTGCAGGGGCACCCCCAGCACCTCCGACTCCTCCTCGTTGGTGACGGTGGGCTCGATGGACTGGGTGCCGGAGGCGATCACGATTCCATACCGCTCGTTCAGCAGGTCGTAGAACGAGCGGTCCTCCAGGTCGGCCCTGGTGAGCCCCGGAACCAGGACCTCCGGGATGTGCAGGACCTCCATCGCCATCGGTTGCGCGTCCGCCAGGCGAAGCCGCTTCACGCGGACCAGGCGCTCCGCGGGAGACACCTGGAGGCGCCGGGCCAGGCGGGCGCCGGCCGGTGTCGTGGCGAGCTCGAGCGTGCGGCTGCCCGGGACCATCCCGCGCCGGCGCATGTCCTCGCTGAACGAGGTCAGCGTCAGCGGCTGGGCGATCTTCGGCTCGGTCACGTACGTGCCGCTGCCGTGACGGCGGTCAAGGTAGCCGTCGCGGACGAGCTCGTCGAGGGCTGCGCGGATGGTCAGGCGTGAGACCCCCAGGTCCACGCTCAGCTGTCGCTCGGATGGGATGGCCATGCCCACGTCGAGCGATTCCATGAGATCGAGCACCTGGTCGCGCGTGTCGTCCTGTTTGGTCATGCGCCTTCTTTGGCGAAGTGGTAAAGCCCTCTAGCCCCTTGCATCGTGCGGAGTAAAGCACAAATCGGGCGAGTGGTCAATACCACTTTTCGAGGGCCGGTCTGGACCGAAAGGGGTAAGGAGGCGGGACGCGCAGGATCCCGGACCCCTGAAGAAGTCTTAACAGCGCCTTCACCATTCTTTATATCGGACTACATAGATTCGATCGCAGCAGCCTTAACAGAGGCTGAAATTGCGAAAGGTGGGATTGGGATGAAGCGAATACTTCTTGGTTTTTGCCTGTCCGTCGGCATCCTGTTGATCGGGGTCACCAACGCGAGCGCCGGTTACTGCTCGCTCGACCCGACGGTCGGGGTTGGCCTTCCGATCCACACCAACTTGACCGTCTCAACGTCTTTGCTCGGCACTTCGACCACCGTATACGCCAGCAACACCAGCTCGTCGACGACCTTCGGCGGCGGGATCGGCCTTCCCTAGCCGAACTCGGTGGCCCCTTTGCTGCGTGCGTACCTGCTGACCATGGCGGCCCCGGCCGTGCTGCTCACGGCCGGGCTCCTGGGCCTGCCTGCGCCCGCCCCCGGCGACCCGCTCGGGGCTGCCGCGACCAACTTCCCCGTCATGGTGTCGCCACGCCTCAAAACTGACGCGTCGCCCGCCATCCACCTGGCCGCGGTCCTGTTGTTCTCGCCGCCGACAGCGGTGGCGCTGATCGGAGGCAGCCGGCTTCTCGGTGAGGCTGTGCTGTGCGTTCGGCGGAACCCCGCCACCGGCTATCACCGCCGCGAGCCGATCGACCTCGTCTTCAACACCTCGGCCCTGATGGTGTCCGGCGCGCTGGCCGCGCTTGCGTACAGGGGCGGCGGCGCCTCAGTGGCAGGGGCCGTGCTCGCGGGAGCCGTGATGTACGCGGTCAGCTCCGGTCTCGAGGTCGTCGCCGGCGGCCTGCACAACCGCCGCAACCCCCTCGAGATCTGGGTCGAGATCGCCAGCGCGGGCTGGAAGCAGACCGGGGCGCTGTACGTGGCGGGCTACCTTCTCGCCGTGCTCTCGGTCGGACGCCCGTGGCTGGCGCTCGTGATGATGATCCCGGTCGCCGCGATCCAGCTCGCGCTTACGCGTTCGATGCAGCTCGTGGCGCAGACGATCGCCGCAGTGGAGACGATGGCGGACGTCGTCGATCGCCGCGACCCCTACACCTTCCAGCACTCGAAGAGCGTTGCCGAGCACTCGGTGCGCATCGCGCGCACCCTGGGCCTGCCCGACCGCGAGGTCGAGCTGATCCGGATCGCCGCGCGGGTGCACGACCTCGGCAAGATCGCGATCCCTGACGAAATCCTGCACAAGCAGGGCCGCTTGACCGGGGCAGAGTTCGAGCTGATGAAGAAGCACCCGGTGACGGGCGCCGAGATCCTCGCCAAGTTTCCCGAGTACCGGCGCGGGCGCGAGCTGGTGCTCGCGCATCACGAGAGGATCGACGGGCTCGGCTATCCGCGCGGGCTCGTGGGTGCGGCGATCGCGCTCGGCGCTCGCGTCATCGCCGTCGCAGACTCGTGGGACGCGATGACATCGGACCGTCCATACCGAAAGGCGCTCGACGTCAAGGTCGCGTTGGGCGAGCTGCTCCGCGGTCGCGGCACACAGTGGGATCCGGCGGTGGTCGACGCATTCGCCACCACGCTGCCCGGCGCCGCTCACGCCGAGGAGCGCTCGCGCTGGATCGAGGTCCGGCCGCTGCTGCGCTCGCTAGGCGCCGCGGTGGGTGTGATCAGCTAGGGCGCCCACCTTCGCCGCGACCATGCGGTTGCGCAGCACCCCGATTCCTTCGACCTCGGCTTCCATCACGTCGCCCGGCTTGAGGTACTCGGGCGGCGTCCGGTAGTGGCCAACCCCATCCGGGGTGCCGGTGGCGATCAGCGCTCCCGGCAGGAGCGTCATCCCCTTCGAGGCCCACTCGACGATGGCGTCGACGGGATAGATCATGTCGCGGGTGTTGCCTTCCTGCTTGATGACGCCGTTGACGGTCAGGCGCAGGGCGAGGTTGCCCGGGCCCGGCGCTTCGTCCCTGGTCACCACCCACGGGCCGATCGGGCACGATCGGTCAAGGCTCTTGCCTTTGAAGAACTGGCCGCCCCAATCGAACTGGATGTCTCGCGCGCTCACGTCGTTGAGGACGAAGTAGCCGAACACGTGGTCCATGGAGTCGCGGCGAGCGATGTTGGCGCCGCGCTTGCCGATCACGACCCCGAGCTCCACCTCCCAGTCGATCTTGTCGCTGATGGTCGGATCGATCTCGATGTCGTCATTCGGGCCGGTGATGCTCGTGATCGCTTTCGTGAAGACGGTCGGCGGCTTCACCTCTCCGTCCTCGGCACCCTCCTCAGCATGCTTCTGGTAGTTGCGCCCCATCGCGATGATGTTGCCGCGGGGCTCCTCCAGCGGCGGCAGCAACACCACGTCGTTGAGGGGTAGGCCGCGCCCGGCGGCCGACGCGACCTGGCGCGCCTGCTCGAGTCCGCGTTCGCCCGCGTCGATCACCGCGAGGAGATCCGGCGCGACCTCACTGAGGTCGACGACCTCGTGCTCGTGGCCTGGCCGAAGCGCGCCGAGCCGCCGTCCGCCATCGTGCCGGAACATCAACAGCTTCATGTCTCCTCCATGTTTGAATCTTCTGAGGCGGCCAGGTCCGTGCCGGCGCCAAGGAACAGCTCTTCGAAGTCCTGTCGCTCCAGCAGCTGCGCCGGGCGACCCTCGAGGCGGACCGAGCCAGAGACGAGGACGCTCGTCCAGTCCGCCACCTGTAGCGCGGCGCGGGCCCGCTGTTCCACCAGCAGCACCGCCTTGCCGAGGCCCGCGAGCCGGCGGATGTGCTCACGGAGAAGGCTGTCGGCAAGCTTCGGCGAGAGGTTGGCGGTCGGCTCGTCGAGGATGAGCACGCTGGGATCGAGCATGAGGACGCGGGCGATCGCGAGCATCTTTCGCTCGCCGCCGCTGAGCTTGTCCGCACGCCGCTTCAGCATCGCCGGCAGCTGCGGAAAGACAGCGCCGACCTCGCCCACGCGCGCCCTCACCTGGGCGGCGCTGAGCAGGTAGCCGCCCATCTCCAGGTTCTCCAGCACGGTGAGGGGCTCGAAGATGTCGTTGACCTGGGGGACGTATCCGACCCCACGCCTGGCCAGCTCCTCAGGCGGGCGGCCGGTGACGTCGGCGTCGCCGAGCGTGATCGTCCCGGCATCCAGGTGGAGGATCCCGACCAGGCTCTTGAGCAGAGTGCTCTTGCCCGCTCCGTTCGGGCCGATGATGGCAACCACCTCGCCAGGCCCGACGGCGATCGAAATGTCGCGGATGACGGGCACGCCGCCATAGCCCGACGTCACGCCCTGCGCCCGCAGGCTCGGGGCCGGGCGCGCCTCCACGTGAGCCAGCCTATCCGACGAGGTAAGCGTCAACAATCTCCCGCTGCTTCCTCAAGCTCGACATGGTCCCGCTGCCGATCACCTTTCCCTGCGCCATGACCACGACCGAATCGCAGAGTCGCTCCACCATGTGGAGCTCGTGTTCGACCATCAATATCGTGAGTCCTTCAGCGCGCAGGTCCTGGAGGTACTGCTGGATCTCGAGCACGATCTTCGGGTGGACTCCGGCCATCGGCTCGTCCAGCAGGAGGCACCGCGGTTTGAGCATCAGCGCTCGCATGATCTCGATCAGACGTTTCTGGCCGCCGCTCATGTTGCCGGCGTAGTCGGATTCCTTCCCGCTCATGCCGAAGCGCGCGAGGAGAGCCCGCGCCTGGCGCACGAGACGCCTCTCGTCGTCGATCCAGTAGCGCTTGTCCAGGAGCGCGCCGACGAGCGAGTCGCCGCGATTGTCGGGAGCGGCGACGAGCAGGTTCTCGAGCACGGTGAGACGCGCGAACTCCGATGGCAGCTGGAAGGTGCGCACAAGACCGCGCCGCGCCCGCAAGTAGGCGGGCATTCGGGTGATGTCCTGTCCATCGAAGACGATGCCGCCGCTGCTTGCCGGCAGCGTGCCCGCAAGGACGGCGAGGAACGTCGACTTGCCTGCGCCGTTGGGACCGATCAGGCCGGTGATGCGTCCGGGCGGCACCTCGATCGACACTCCGTCCACCGCGTGCAGGCCCTCGAAGTGCCTGTGGATGTCGTCCGCGACGAGCAGCGGCCGGTCGGTTGCGACGCGGATCTCAGGACGCGCGAGCATCTTCCAGCTCCTCGCGCACCGGCGCGTCCTCGAATACGTGCCGCGGTTCCGGGCGTACGCCTTCTGGGCGGAACCACAGAAAGCCGATGATGAGCAGTCCGATCGCCACCCACTCCAGTGCCGGGATGAGACCCGCGCGCAGACCCAGGTCGATGTTGTTGAGCAGCCGCGTGGCCTCCTCGAATCCGACCGGCACGAGAAGCGCGCCGAGAATCGCACCGATGTTGTTGCCGCGGCCGCCGACGATGATCGCTGCAAAAAGGATGATGGTCTCGGGATAGAGCCAAACGGACGGCGCCCAGAGCTGGATGAATCCCACCAGGATCGCGCCCGACAGGCCGGCGATCACGCCGCCGACGATGAAGGCCGTCATCTTGAGCTGCACCGGGTTCTTGCCGACGGCTATGGCCGCAATCTCGCGCTCGCGCATCGCCCGCGTGGAGCGGCCGTATGGAGAGTTCACGACTCGATTGACGAGGATGAAGACGATCACGACGCAGACGGCGGTCAGCCCCACGTACAGGTACTGATACGTGTCTGTGCCGGGGTCGACCTGGTCTGATAGCGGCGGCGGCACCAGGGCCACGCCGGCCGCACCGTTCAATAACGGCCGCGCATTGGTGATCACCTCGTTGGTGATGATGGAAAGCACCAGGAGCGCGATCGCCTGGTAATCGCTCCGCAGTTTTCTGAGCACCACCAGGCCGACAGGAATCGCGAGCAAGCCTCCCGCCACCGCACCGCCGACCCATGGGATCGGGAAGGGCAGCTGATAGCCGCCGAAGTAGATCTGGAAACCACCGTTGGCGGAGTCAGGCGGAAGAGAAAGTACCGCCGCCGTGTATGCGCCCACGGCCTGGAAGACGATGAAGCTGAAGTTGACGATGCCGGAGACCCCGAACTGCAGGTTGAGCGCGAGGCACGCGATTATGTCCACGCCCGCGTACACGAGAAGATTGGCCGCGTAGTAGGTGTTCATCCCGCCGCCGCCAGGGCGCCGCGCTTCGCCAGCAAGCCCTGGGGACGCAGCACCATCACCACGACGAGGATGCCGAAGGCCACGACCTCCTTGTACTCGGGAGCCCAGGCTGCCGCGCTGAGCTCCGTCACCATGCCGATGATGACAGCGCCGATCATCGCGCCATAAGGCTGTCCTGCTCCGCCCAGCACAGCAGCGGCGAGCGCGGTGATGAGGAATCCTGCGCCGTTGGCGATGGCGAACGAGTCGGAGTTCATGGCGGCGACGACCCCGGCCAGGCCGCACAGCGCGCCCGTGATGAGCCAGACCGCGTCGATCACTCGCTGGGTTGGGATCCCGCAGTTGCGCGCAAGCGTCGGGTTGGCCGCTGTCGCCCGCATCGCCTTACCCAACCGCGTGTATCGGAGCAGGGCGTGGATCAGCAGCATGACCACGATGGCGACGGCGATGATCGCGATCTGGTTGGTGGTCAAGACGATGCCGCCGGCCCGGAGCAGGCCGCCGGTGGTGTCCTGGTAGGACACGCTGTAGTAGCCCACGATGGGGAGCAGAAGATTGGCCATCATCAGAGATACGGCCAGCGAGACGATGACCATCCCGATGTGCGACGTGCCCTTGCGCTGGAAAGGCGCATAGACGAGCCGGTTGAGCAGGAACGAGAACACCGCCCCGAACAGCGCGCCCGCGATCATGCCGATCCAGATCGTGATGCCCGCCCTGTTCAGGTAATACGCGACGTAGGCGGAGGAGATCATGACCTCGCCATAAGCGAGGTTGATCATGTTGGTGATCCCGAACTGCATCGTGAAGCCGACCGCAGCGATCGCGATCACCGACATGCCCACCAGGCCGAAGCCGAACGCCGCTACATAAAGGTCCACGGCGTTCTAGCTTGCCTGGAACTGTTGGGACTATCCGCCTGCGGCGATGAGCTTCGAGGTCTGATCCGGGGTCAGGTGCCCGACGGTGACCTCGTTTCCATCCTTGTCGTAGCCGACGAGGATGTAGCCCGATTGCGAGTTGTTGTACTGGTCGAAGTTGTTCTCACCGCCGGCGCCTACGAAGCGGATCGACTTTCCATCTCTGAGAGCGGCGACGCCGTCCTTGTACGTGTGGACCACGGTCGCCCCACTGGTGCCGTTGGCGATGTCGATGATCTTCGAGTTGTAGACCTTCGGGTCGGCGCTGTTGGCGGCGACCATCGCGAGCGCGGTCATGACGATCCCGTCATAGAGGTGCAGCGTCGATCCGCGCTGCTTGTACTTCGGCGCGTCCGCGAACTGGGACGCCGCGGCGTTGAGGTTGGTCAGAAACTCGGCGTATGCGGGGCCATCAAAGGTATAGCCGAGGTCGACGCCCCCGTAGTACTTGAGCAGGCTATCGATGCCGATGGCGTCGCGTACCTGTTGGAACCATGTCGGGTCGATGGTGGCGGACGTGCCGATGAACGGGATCATCTTCCCGCCGTTCTGGGTCTTGACCTCTTTCAAGTACGTGCCGGCCGAACCAAGGGCTTCAGTGAGGATGACGTCGGGGTGCGTTGCCAGCATGGCCGCAACCTCGGTTCGATACGAGGGCGCACCGAGGTGGATCGGCTGGTTGATGGCGATGGTTCCGCCCAGGTGCGTGAAAGCGTTCGTGGCCGGCTGGACGAACGCCTGAGAGCCGATGTCGTCGCCGAACACGAGAGCTGCCTTCTTGTAGGGGTCGTGGCCAGGTCCGAACAACGCGCTGCCCACCATCGCGAAAGCGTCATACACATCGGCGGGCACGAGCCGGTGGAAGTACTTCAGCGAGGTCTTGTTGAACTCGGATTGCCCGGTCATGCAGAACATCGGGATGTGGGCGCGGTCGATGATGGGGGCGACGGTCGCGCAGCCGACCACCGCCATGAGGTTCGAGTTCGCGGCGATCATCTGGTTGGCCGCCGGCACGGCGTCGGCGGGCTCGCCACGGGTGTCGAACTGCTTGCAAGTGACCTTGCGGCCGCCGACACCGCCGTTGGTGTTGATCGACGGAGCCGCCGCCAGGCAGGCGGCGTAATAAGCCGGCCCGAGCCCTGCATCCGCGCCGGTGAAAGGCGCGATCACGCCGACGAGAAGATCCCCCGAGCCGAGCCCGCTGCCGGTTGGGGTCGTGCCGCCGCAGGCGGCCAGCATCAGAATGGCGCCGAGCGCCGAGAACAATCGTGACGGCTTAAACCTGCTCACAATCCTTAGTCGCCCCCTAAGCAATCAGCGGCCAGAACAGCCGGATTGTCGACATTATTGGGGATAATCTGGCCGATGGCAAGGACCGAGCCTGGCAGGCGATCGAAAGACGCGGGCTCGCTCGACGTCTACAGGCGCATCCGAGAAGGCATCATCGCCGGGCGGTTCGTGCCCAACGAGCGGCTCGTCGAAGCGAACCTGTCGAAGGCGCTGGGCGCCGGGCGGACCGCGGTGCGAGCCGCGCTGGTGAGGCTCGACCAGGAGGGCCTGGTCACCCGCGAGCACAACCGCGGTGCCCGGGTTCGGCTCGTGTCCGACGGCGAGGCGCTGCAGATCGAAGAGGTGCGCGCGGCTCTCGAGCGCCTGCTTGCCCGCCAGGCCGCCGCGAAGGCGAGTGCCGGTGACATCCGCGAGCTGCGGAGCGTGCTGGTGGACATGCGAAAGCGCTACGCGGGTGGTGACGCGATCGGCTACTCGGAGCTGAACCCGAAGTTCCACCAGCTGATCTGGGCCGCCGCGCGCAACCCCACCGCGGGCCGTCTCGTCGGCACGCTCAAGTCGCAGAGCCTGCGGTTCCAGTACCAGACGATGCTGCGACCAGGCCGCACGGAGCGCTCGCTGCGCGAGCACGAGCTGATCTTCAGCGCCATCGTCGCCCACGACCCCGAGGCCGCCGACGCCGCCATGCGCGACCACCTCGAGGAGGTCCTGGAAACGCTGCGGTGGGCGATCGGCCGCAAGGGCCGGCCGCCGCACTGGCTACCCGACTGATAGTGGTGCCCCAGGGGAAACGCCCGCGGCACCACCTGCCCCGAGCAGCTTGACCGCCGAGTAAAGCGTCCGCAGGTGAGGGACCGGGATGCCAAGCCGGTCGCCGAGCTCCACGACCGACCCGGTCAGCGCGTCGATCTCCATCGGCCGGCCCGCCTCGAGGTCCTGCAGCATCGAGGTCTTGTGGTCGCCCACGCGCGCGGCGCCCCTGATGCGCCGGTCGATCGAGACCGGGATCTCGACCCCCAGCCGGCGAGCGACGAGGTCGACCTCCCCCATCGCCGCCCGCACGACCGTCGCGACCAGGGGCGACTGCGCGATCTCGCCCAGGGAAGCGCGTGTGAGGGCGCTCAGGGGGTTGAAGACGGCGTTGCCCACGAGCTTGAGCCACAGCTCGGCGCGGATCCTGGGCTGCACAGGCGCCTTCAGCCCGGCGGCCAGCAGCACCCGCGACAGCTCGAGGCATCGCGGGCTGTGGCTGCCGTCGAGCTCTCCCAAGGAGAACCGGTCGCCTTCCTCGTGGCGAATGACCCCAGGGCTCACGAGGCTCGTCGCCGGGTAGACCACGCAGCCGATGATCCGGCGAGGGTCGATGGCACGCGCGATGGCGCCGCCCGGGTCGACGGTCTCGAGGTAGGCGCCTTCCAGCTCTCCGCCATGGCGCTGGAAGTACCACCACGGGATGCCGTTGTGGGCGCTGACCACGGCGGTTTGGGCGCCGAGGTTCGCAGCCAGCCGCCCGGCCGCAGGCGGAAGGCTGTGTGCTTTGAGGGTCACGAACACCGCGTCGGCATCGCGCATCGGCTCGAACTGATCTGTGGCGTCGACGCGTACGGTCCACTCGTGGGCCGCGGGCGATCAGGACCACGTCCCCGCCCGCCCGCGCCAGCCTGGCGCCGAGGAATCCGCCGATCGCCCCGGCCCCCAGGACGACGATCCTCATCCGTGCGTCAGCTGTTCGGCGACGAAGCGGCGCTGGACCTTTCCTGTCGGCGTGCGCGGGATCGACTCGACGATGTGCAGGCGCTTGGGGACCTTGAAGTCCGCCAGGCGGTCCCGGCAGTACGCGATCAGCTCCTTCTCGGTGGCGGGCGCCTTCAAGACGACGGCCGCGGCCACCTCCTCGCCCCAGGTGGGATGGGGCACGCCGAATGCGACCGCTTCCTTGACTGCCGGGTGCGACTCCAGCACCTCGTCGATCGCGCGTGGCGCGATCTTCTCACCGCCCCGGTTGATGAGCTCCTTGATGCGGCCGATCAGCGTCAAGTAGCCCGCTCCATCGAGGGTGCCCAGGTCGCCGGTCCGAAACCACCCGTCGACGAACGCGCTTGCGTTCGCCTGCGGGTTGTCCTCGTAGCCGGCCATCACGTTGGGGCCGCGAATGACGACCTCACCCGCCGCGCCGGTAGCAAGCGGTGCGCCGGCTTCGTCGAACACCTCGATCTCCACGCCCGTGCCACGCCCCACCGAGCCTGGCAGTCGCGGCGCAGGCGGCAGCGGGTTCGAGGACATCTGGTGGCTCGCCTCGGTCATGCCGTAGGCCTCGAGGACGGGCACCCCGAAGCGCTGCTCCATGAGCGCCATCTGGGCCGGCGACAGCGCCGAGCTGCACGAGCGCACGAACCGCAGCCGCTCCGTGCCCGCGGGGCGATCGTCGTGCAGCCGGGCCAGCACCAGCTGGTGAGGCGTCGGGGAAGCGGTGAACCAGGTGGGGCGATACGCCTGCATCAGCGGCCAGAATCCGAGAGGGCTGAAACGTTCGGGCGCGACCACGGTGCCGCCCGACGCCAGCGTCGCCAGCGCGGAGGCGAGCAGGCCGTGTACGTGGAAGAGCGGCATGATGCAGAGAGACACATCCTCTGCACCGAGCTCATACGTGGCGACCATGTTGGCCACGGACGCGATCAGGTTGGCGTTGCGAAGGGGCACACGTTTCGGGCGGCTCGTCGTGCCGCTCGTGTGCAGCACGAGGCCGACATCGCCGGCGGCGGACATGACCGGCGGCTCTACTCGGTGGCCGTTTGGTCCGTTCAATTGCAGGCGCCCGCCGGAATCGAGGCCGGCCTCGATCACGGTCGCCCCCCTAGGGGCCGCTCGCCGAGCCGCGGCGGCATTGTTCCGCGGAACGATCAGGAACCGCGCCCCAACGTCCTCGAGGTAGAACCGAAACTCGTCCTCTTTATATGCGGGGTTGAGCGGGCACGCCGTCGCCACCATCGAAGCGGCGAGAAACAGCAGGATGGCCTCGGGACCGTTCGGGAACACCATCGCCACGCGCTCGCCCGTGCCGATGCCGTAGGACGCCAGCGCCGCCGCCGCTTCATGGGTCAGGTCGCGCAGCCGGCCGTATGAGAGGGTCACGCGCTCGGGGATGACGAGCGCCGGGTGCTCGGGAGCGCCGCGCCCGAGCAGCGCGGCGATGTTCGAAGTCGGCACTACTTCGCAGTCTCGCACAGCGAAACTTTGCTGGTGGTTCCCGGGGCGGCGGCGGCGAGGCTGAAAATCACAGGCGATGCACTCAATCCGGGTGCGCGGCGCGGTTGGTGGCTGCGCGAGGCGATGGCATTGGAGCCGACAGCGACCTGCCCGCCTCTCGCCGGCGACATCACCGCCGACGTGGTCGTGGTCGGCGGCGGGTTCACCGGCTTGTGGACCGCCTATTTCCTAACGCAGGCGGACCCCGATCTCGGCGTGGTGGTCCTGGAGCAGGACATCTGCGGCGGCGGACCGAGCGGGCGCAATGGCGGATTTGCAAGTGGGTGGTGGGACGAGCTCGAAAGCCTCGTCGCCCTCTACGGCGCCGAAGCTGCCGTGCGCGCGTGCCGCGCGATCTCGATGAGCATCGACTCCATCGGCGAGTTCTGCGCTGCGCACGCCGTCGACGCGTGGTTCAAGAAGGCGGGCTACATTTTCGCGGCGACGGCGGCCCAGCACCTGGAGGTTTGCGAACACCTGGTTCGCGCTGCTCGTGAGGTGGGCGCGGCCGGCGAGCTGAGCGAG
>WNFJ01382046.1_pt1 | contig 20931 bp, 18 predicted proteins | sample 5400461 | NCBI WGS metagenome assembly WNFJ01 (sample SAMN13153349, study PRJNA577476) | soil metagenome | isolation source: 115 cm saprolite on Douglas fir-dominated hillslope | place: USA:California | collected 2013-09-17
GGATACGGAATCGGCCAAAGCCGTCAGACTGTTGCGCGGAGTTCATCGTCTGGCGCTCAGTGGCACACCGATTGAAAACCACCTGGGCGAGCTTTGGTCGTTGTTCGAGTTTCTCAACCCGGGTATGCTGGGCGCCGCCAGTGTGTTTAAGCTGACCGGCGGAGCGGCGCGCAATCCCGACGAAGAGACCCGCGGGCTTCTGGCCCACGCGCTGCGGCCATTCATTTTGCGTCGGACCAAAGATCAGGTGGCGCGCGAACTCCCGTCCAAGAACGAGCAGACCGTTTATTGCGAGATGGAGCCTGCCCAGCGCAAACTCTACAACGAACTCCGCCAGCACTACCGGGACCGGCTGCTGAAGCGGATCGAAACCGAGGGCTTGGCAAAATCCAAGATCCAGGTGTTGGAGGCACTGCTGCGCCTGCGTCAAGCGGCCTGCCATCCCGGTCTGATCGACCCCAAGCGCCAGGGAGAAAGGAGCGCCAAGCTCGACGTGCTCATGGAACAACTGCGCGAGGTCATCGAGGGGGGGCACAAAGCGCTGGTGTTCTCGCAGTTCACGAGCCTGCTCAGGATCGTGCGAAACCACCTGGATGCCGGCGGGATCGCTTACGAGTATCTGGACGGCGCCACGCGCGACCGGCAGGTGCGCGTGGAACACTTCCAGAACGATGCAGATTGCCGGCTCTTCCTGGTCAGCCTGAAAGCCGGCGGCCTGGGTTTGAACCTCACAGCCGCCGATTACGTGTTCCTTCTCGATCCCTGGTGGAACCCGGCGGTGGAAGCGCAGGCGGTGGACCGGGCTCACCGCATCGGGCAGACGCGACAGGTCTTCGCGTACAGGCTGATTGCACGAGACACTGTTGAGGAGAAGGTCCTCGAATTACAGAAGACCAAGCGCGATCTGGCCGCAGCCATTATCAGTGCCGACAACAGCCTGATCCGGAACCTGCGTCGGGAAGACCTCGAACTCCTGCTCTCCTAGTATGGCGCGGGTCTCAGGACGTCGTGAGCCACAGGGGCGTCAGCGCTTCAATCCGTCGTTAATTCCGCCCTGGCATCGTCTACGGCCTTGCCGATGACCCTCCATTCCCGGAGCGATCCGCCTTTCAGCCGACTCGTTACACGCGGCACTGAGGGGCATATCCCTTGGGCGTGAAGCATCTGGACAATTTCGCGGATCTCTGCCCGGACCTCATCGCGCCGTCCCTGAGCCTGCTGTCTCTGGTATTGCAGATGGCGCAATCCAATTTCCCGGCGCAGTTCTGGGAAGCTCGTATTGACGATTGATTCGGTCACACCGAATCGTGCGTAGACTGACTTGAGAGAAGGCGGCGGATTCTCGTCTAACACCGCCAGCAGTTTGGTCCGCAGCTCGCATCGGCGTATCTCCGCATAGGCCTGCCACCGTGCCTTAAGCTTGTCGTAAAGACCCGGTGCATGGGCCTTCAGGACACATGCCGCAGAAAATCCAAGCCGTTTCGCCATTTCTCGCAGGCTCGGTGCCGGCGTTTCTTGGAGAGCCTGCTCCAGGGCTGGCTCGATCGCCGCCACACGCAACCTCCTCCGTTCCGCGATCCTCGCCGAGAGTGCGCGACACAACTCTGGGAATTTCTGGCGGAGAGAGCCGTCGGCCGCATAGCCGAGCTTTGCGGCGATACGGTCCAGCGGCGGTATCGGACCATCGCTCGCCAGGTACTCCTCCAAGACTTTCCTAATTCCCAGTGGCTGCGGCCAGACTTGCGATGTCTCAAAACGATCTGCCTGCAGAGGTCACTGTCCGCGCTACGGACGCGCTCGGTCGATCCGTATCCTAGTCTTCGCGCGATCTCGGTCAGGCTGGGCGCCGGATCCTCATGCAGCGCTGCCTCCAGCGCTCGGTGAATCTGCTCAGGGCTGCGTTTCGGCGCCGCTTCCCGGACAGCCATAATCTCAAACGATCTCTTCGCCTGCACTTCTGGGGACAACCCTGGACAGGTGCCGTCAACTAGGCAGGCGACTGGAAGCTTGAGTTGATACCACGTGCGCAACAGTGTGTCGATCCGCGGCACCTGATCGCCCTTGAACCAACTGTAGAAGACACCTCTCCCGCACCCCGCCATGTCAGCGACGGCAGTTCGATTGCCTTCGGTGAAGATATTGGCATAGTCCACGAGAGCCTCCCTTGCGCGATCTCGAAGGTGCTCCGGATTGATCTGGGGCGCGCTGGTCAACAGTTCTCCAATGGACTCGGCGAGCCAGAGTTGGTATTCGGTGGGCGCTGCATCCGGTGCCGGAAAGACTGTTTGGTTTATCGTGCTTCCGAGCCACAGCCCGCACCGGGAACAAAAGCCAGGGCGCGAGGCCGCGGTCAACGGCCGCAGAGATCGGAGACAGTGAGGGCATTTGTCAGTCAAAAAGCGATGGTGACGGGGGCAAACCTCCACCAACTTCAAGCACCACAAAAGCGGCTCGTAGACCGGTCCGCCCTGGGCGGCCATCAGCTGGTAGCACGGCGGACACCACGCCCGAACGGGGCGGAATATGAAGGGTTTGGGAAAAAGCCGCTCGAACGGCAGTAGTGTCAGATAGCGCAGATCTGGGCGCGACGTCACGGTCTCCAGCGCTTGAACCCATCGTTTCGCGCCGCCACCGACGCCATTGATTGCATAGGAGACCAGCCCCACATTGATGGGCTTGATACCGCCAGGTCTTGCAAATAGTTCTCTGCCGATAAGACTACCTGCCGAAACAGCATGGGCTCCAGCCAGTCGCTCCACGTAACCACTCAGGCTCTCAACGAAGGCTGTGCCGATTCCAATTGGCGCCAAGGAATAGAGCCGGCTCCGCGCCGTGAGTGACGGGACTGCAAGATTCCAAGCTTCAAGCGTGGGCGGCATGGATAGCGCCTGGTTTTCCGACCGTGTCACGCTCGGGCCTCCGTTGTCCTGGACGGCTGCTTTTTCGCCGGGCCATAGTTTGCACTGGCTGTTTCACGTCATCTGTCACCTGCCGGTGGGTATGCGAAGTCAACCCGAGTTGTTCCCGCAGACGCGATGCCGCCTCATTGTTGTCCATCAGACGCATCTCCCCTTCGCAGGCTTCCGAGATGATCTTATCTGCTTGAGCGACGGACGGAGCCTGGCTTTCCAGGTTGCGGCGAGACAGCGTACCTTCACCTGTCCTCAGAGCCACTGACAATGCTCGCACCAGCCATTGCTTCAGCACGCCGACACAGCCAATGCTGCGCTCGTAGAGGAATTCCCAGTCGTTCGCCAAGTCCGGTGGATCAGGGATGGGCAACTGCTGAGCAAAGGAATTCAATACGCTCATGAAGGCCTTACGATCAATCGCAGACTCTGCGCGGTAGCGAGGGAAGTGAACGTCAATACTTCGCCGGCTCAACTGACCGTTCAAGTTCCGAAACGTCAGGAGGTCGTAGGTGCCATACAGGACGTGAACTGTCTGCGTCTGGTTGGCGATGGATTTGATTACGTCCAGTTGGTCGAGCAACCGCCGGCCGGAGGCGATTTTCGCCAGATGCTGCGCTTCGTCGATCATGACGGCTGCGGGGCGGCGAAAGCGGAGGGCCTGTTCGACTCCATATCGGTATTCGCCAGTGGTCGGTTTCGGCCGCGCGGGAGACCGCATAAGGAACCCCGCTTGGAAATCCTGCTTGTACTCGATCAGCGGCTCATTCATTTGCAAAAGAAGCCGTCTGAAATGATCCCGCCATGAGAAGCTCCCCGATTCCGGCGCAACCGCCTCCACACTCACCACCGCGAGGCGCCCCCGGTCCGATTCCAATTCCGCGCGCAGTTCCGCCGTAATGATCTGTTCGGCTTTCAGCCGTAGCGTCGTCTTACCTACGCCCGTCGGTCCAAAAACGAATACCAGCGAATTCGGCTCCGAGTTCTGAATCGCGGCAACCAGCTTTTCCTTGGCCTCAATGAGCCGGGGATGCGCAACCGTATAGCGCTGGAAATGGGCTAACCTCGTGCTCCACGGTTCCGTCAACAGGCTTCGAGGAAATCCGGGCGGCGATGCCATTCAGAATTCTCCGTAGACCTCGCCGCTATCCGCACTCTCCGCGATAACGGCAAGGGTGTTTGCCTCAACGGGTTCGCCTTCGAGGCGGCCTGGATAAGGCGGAGTTGATGTAACACTGAGGGAGTTTCGGGTTGCTTGTGCCTCCTGGTCCCGCAGCCGTTGCGCCATGAGGAGTTCATCGGCCTCGACTGATTGCAGAAAGCCCGCCAGCTTCTTTGCGGTGATCACGAGTCCTTGCGAGTGGGACTGCTGGCGACGACGCAGTTCGTTGCTGGCGACCATTAGCTCCTTTTCAGAATGGCCATGAAGGACGGTGAAATATTCCGAATGACACCGCACCCATCGCCGCTCGACGAATGCAAAGGCCGTGCCGGCGTCGAACGGATCGTACCGAATCGGAACCTGCTGATTCTCCATCACCGGAGACTGGAAGCTGCCGGACCAGTAGTAAATACGGTTGATCTTGACGCCGCGGCCAGGCGCGATTTTTGCCGTGCCCTTTGGCGTGGCGGGCAGTGTAGCCATCAGGAACTCCTGATCGTATGGAATCATGCGCTCCGTACGAATACCGCTCGCCTCGAATCCGGCCTGAAACGCTTCCCGTGGACTCCGGCCCAACGCTGGGTGGTCGATTGTGTCGTAGACCTCGAAAAGGTACTCCGAAAGGCGCGTATGCAGTTCCGCAAGCGTCCAGGTCGCGAGTTCGCGCGGATCCACGGATTTCGTCACCTGGCGGACGTTCCGTGTGATCTGCGTGTTCCCCTGCAGATTGTGAATGAACCTGGTATTTGTGGTTCTGAAGAGACGCTCGCAACACGATCCAAACCGCGCTTTCGCCGGCGGCCGCGTTTTCTTGATGCATTCGTATCTTGCCAGCAAAGCCTCGAAGTATGTGCTCTGGAATTCCGGGCCGCCGTCGATCACGACAATCTGGGGGAGCCGTCCATTCCGGCGCACGCACTCCCGCAGGATCATCATGCACGAGCGGTAGCTGGGCGGATCAAAGGCGAGACTCAGCGAAAGACACCGCCGGGAAAAGGCGTCGGTGAGCAGCGTCATCCACGGACGGCCCAGGACGCGGCCAGTGTGCGAACAGACGAGTTCCACGTCCAGCTCGGTATGATCGATGTGACCAATTTCGAGTGGCCGGTCGCCGTGGCGGGGAGTTGTTGGATCGAGTGCCCAATAGAAGGGTTCGTGCGTGTAGGCTGCCCGCCGGCCCTTGCGTTTCAGGACGCTTTCAAATACTGGACGGCGCCGTGTCGCCAGACAGAATGTGGCGTAGGTCGGGGCCGCGATTCCTTTTTCCTCACACGCATGCAGCAAGTCAGCCCATGCGACGAACTTCGACTTCTGCTTGAACGTTTCGTAATCCTGCTCGATGAACCGGTTGAGTAAGGTTCGGCTCTCTTCGGGCAGCTTACTCCCACGATTTCCTCGTTGGCTCGTCTGCGGAATCAAACCCAGATAACCGCTGCCATGCTGTGCCTTCGCTTCCCTGAATCTGGCAGCCCAGAGACGCAATGTCCTCTCTGGAACGGACGGCCCATCGGGCAGTGGTTCGCCGTTTAGGCGCCGTCGCACAATCTCGAACCGCTGATTCGCTACCCTCAAGTCATCCTCGCTTGCCGCCGCGAGCAAGTTGGATGTCCGCGCCCCCGCAAAGAAGGCTGGTTCCATGGGTGCCACCCGGCCATCCTTCACGAAAGCCTCAAAGGTTTCGAGTGGTATTTCCGGGACCGCGCAGTCTTCTCCGCGCAGGGTGACAGTTTTGTCGCCGCAGTCAACGATTGTCGAGGTCCTGCCGTCGCAAGTGATGGATGTACCCGGAGCCAACAGCACGAATCGTGGGTGCTCCGAGCGGATCTGTTGGCCTTCAATGTGCCGGGATGCCAAGGCGGCCTCCCGGTTTGGAAAGACACGGACCTTGTCCGGCTCCATGATGCCGGCGGCCCGAAGGTCAACATATAGATCGCCTGCCGCGATCATTCGGTGGACGTCATCGCGGCTGGCGATACCCTGGGTGTTGCGGAAGAGATCGCTCAGGCGGAGACCGGGCGCAGCTGAAACCTCGCCTTTGACGATTTCGCGGGTTTCAGACGCCACGCCAACAGCATCGAAGCGCCAGTAATCGTCCAGGTATTGGATATTCCGTTGCAGCGTCCAATCGATTTCTGCCGATGATCGAAGTCGATAATAGAGCCCAAACCGCGTAGCGTGCACCTCTCCCGGGGGACATCGCCAGCGCCCATCTTCGTTCCGGCAGTAACGATTGGGGCTTTTCTGCGCTAATTTCCCCAGTTCGCGCTCGTGCTTGCACTCTTGCCATCCAGCCGAATCCCTGTGAATGACGAAGTAGTCGGGCGTATGCATGACGGCCAGGCGTCTCTCGTTGGCCGACTCGTAATCGAGCAGGATCGACGGCGCCTGATCGTAGTATTCCAACACGTCAGGGTCGTGCTCCATCTCATAGACGAAGGCGAGTTCCACCCGATGGCTCTCAAACTGGATGGCCACACCCATTTTCCGGCTGGGATAGCGGCCGCTCACGTTCTCGCGCCCGCCGCCCACGCGCCGAGTGGGGCCGGCAGACCGAACCCCTTCAACGGCCTGCCGCGCCTCCGGTGATAAACCCAGCCGGCTGCACCATTGGAGGAACCCTTCGTTACTCAGCATCTCAGACCTCCCGGGGAGCGGACGCCGCGCCCCGATTTAGTCTCCGCGCTGGGACCTACGCTCGTTCTTCAGCGCCAGCGCATACCTCCGCCCGGCTTCCATCATCAACTCCTGAAGACGCCGGCCATTCCGGATCGCGCGCTCCAGATCGGGAGCGAGTTCATCCGGCACATAGATCGAAAACCGCTGCTTCCCTTTTCGGCCATATAGAGCGTAACTGGAATGACCCTCACCCGATTCGCAAGCCCGGCAGTGCTCCCGGATGCACGGACTCTTGCGCAGAGACAACGATCCCATGGCAATAGGCCAGAGGCCACGGATCGTGTCTTGAAACCACTGTTTCACTTCCTCGGGCTTATCCATTCGGGCCATGCGCACAGGTGCAGTATGGCACACATACATTTTGAAGGCAATATGTTTTTGCAGTGTTCTTTGAAACTGTCTGTTCTACGGGCGTGCCGCCGCCGGGAGGTGAGGTGGAGAGGTCTCCTGCTCGAACACATAACCGATTGCGGCGTAGCCCTTCAGCCTGCGCTCGTACATCCTGGCCAGCATCAGAACATAGTTGTCCACATAATCGTAGACCTGCACAAATCGCTTATTGTCGTGGAGACGATGCAATCGGCCCACATACTGTTGCAGCGTGCCCTTCCAGGAAATCGGCATCGCCAGGAATAGCGTGTCCAGCCGCGCGTCGTCAAACCCCTCTCCGATGTAACTTCCCGTCGCGAGAATCACTCGCGATTCGTTTTCCGGCACTGCCGCCAAGGCTGCCGCCAGATCCCGACGCTGCTTTTTTCCCATTCCGCCCTTCAAGACGAAGACGTGCTTGGCAACACCTGCAAGCTTGGCGGCGAAATATTGGAGATGCTCTGTCCGTCCGGTCAGAAGCAACGGGCAACGTCCCGATTCTATGGCGCGCACGATGTCATTGGCGATCATTTCGTTCCGCGCGACATCATTCACGAGGGCAGCGTAGATGTCCTGGATCGTGACATCGGTGAGGTCGGGCGCCATCCGAAATTCTGTATGGCGGGGAGTAACCTCATGCTCGAAGGGGGTCGTTTCGGTCATCGTCTTGGCGCTCATGCTGAACCGCACGGGGCCACACTGCATGTAAATGATCGGATGGTGGCCGTCCTTCCGCGTCGGCGTGGCGGTCAAACCGACAACATACTTGGCCTTCACCTGCCTCATCACCTGTTCGAACGTGAAAGCAGATATGTGGTGGCATTCGTCGACAATCACCTGGCCGTACTCAGCCACGAAGTCCTTCACTTCATCTTTTCGGTACAGGCTTTGGATGACGGCTACGTCCACGCAACCCGTGCGATCCATCTTGCCACCGCCAATATGCCCGATCGATTTGGCGGGCAAATCCAAGAACATCCCAAGGCGCTCCTGCCACTGATCGAGCAACTGCTGCCGGTGAACCACCACCAGAGTGTTCACCTTGCGTTTGGCGATCAGCCATGCCGCAACGGCGGTCTTCCCGAACGCTGTCGGAGCGCAGAGGATACCTTCGTCGTGGGCGGTGATCTTCGCGACGGCTTCCTCCTGGAACGGGCGAAGCTGCCCCTGGAACTGCGCTTCAATCGCCGTGCCTGCGTACCGTTCGTCCCGAACTTCGGGCCGGATCTTGTGTGCTTCGAGAAGAGCCAACGTCTCTGGCAGACATCCACGAGGCACAGCGATATGCTGGACAAATTCCGTGCCGCATGCGATCACGCGCGGCTTGTCGTAGGTCGAGAGCCGCATGGCCTGAGCCTTGTAGAATTCCGGATTCTGAAAGGCTGCCAGCCGGAGAAGCCGATTCAGCATAGCTGGCGGCAGATCCTTACTTTCCACGTAAACAAGATTCGCGCGAACTATCTGAACGGTTTTTGGCAGCGGTCCTTCGATCGGTCTCTCCTTCCGTTTGCGGGAAGGGGGCAAAGTCCACGGGTCTTGTGCATCCTCATCATCGGCGATGCTCATCCGGACTCCGATCAGGTCGCCTTTGCGCTGAGCTTCGGCGACGATCTCCTCCGTGGCGTTGACCGGCATTCGTCGGATCGTCGAAAGGAACTGCCACTGGTCCGGGTACGGGTGGAAGTCGGGGTCAATGAACTTAGTGTTGCCGGCCTTGCGCGGCGCAAACTGTAAGGGCAGTGCGATCAGGTTTCCCAACCCTCCCTTGGGCATCGTGTCCTGGTTGGGGAAAAAGCGATCGTAGGAATCAAGACCGAGCTGATGCCTGCGCTCCATGGTTCGCGTGAGCAGCACGCATCCGAGTTTGCGCGCGGTGATCGCCGGCAGCGCACGCTCAAAGAAGATCCAAATGTGGCCGCCTTTTCCCGAACGAGAACGTTCCAAGGCCGCGGGCACGTTCAACTCCCGGCACGTCTCCAGGAGAGCCAGGGAGTCATACTCCCACGTCGTCTTGTCGAAGTCTGCCGCGAGAAACCAGCACGTTTCATCTGGCAGGAGAGCGTACACGCCGATGGTCTCCTTGCCCAAGAGGTGGTCCTCGATGACGGCGTCGGTCAGCGGAAGGAACTTCCGGGTCTTCTGGTCGACTTTCTTTCGATCCTCCGGGCGGCTTTTGTTGATGGCCTTCCAGTCCTTTACGACCGCCGGAACATTCTCCCGTCGCCGAGCGTAGACATCTTCTCTCCCGCGAAACAGGCTTCGAAACAGCGCGATCCTCTGTCTGGCGCGCTCCTCCTTGTCCACCGGTGGCGCCGGCTCGACGGTTTTGGTTGGAGGTGGATTCTCTGCCGGAAGTTGCGGTATAGGAATGCTGTGAACTGCCAGAAGCCGCCGCAGGCGAGCATTCTCCTCGCGGAGACGAACATTTTCCTGCTCAGGAGGTTCGAATGGAAGAGGGTCTGAACCGTTCTCAGTCATACAGCGTTCACCGCTCTCTGCGTTGTGCCAGCACTTTTTCGACGAACTCCTGAACACCCGCGAACACCGCGGCGACATCTGTCGGGAGCCCGCATTCCTCCGCCAAGACGTGAAACGGGACCTGCCAATCTGCTGGCGGTGGATCCAAACTCACCGGCAAATCGTGCGTTCCTCTTCTCTCAAAGGTCAGACGCAAAGCTTCCATCATCCGCGGCTTATCCAACCCACCTGATCCGATCAGAAGAGCCAGGTCCACCAAGTCCTTCACCCTGCTGTTGGCTGCATTCCGCGGAAGCGTGTATGCATGAATCTTCTCGGCGAACTGCTGTTCGCGAGCGATCATCAGGACACGCGACGATTCGATGCCGGCGAATCCCAACCAGTCCCGGCACACGATTGTTTCCAGCGGCCGCATAACCACGTCACCAACGCCCGCGTCCAGGTGGAATCGGGCGAAGATCCGTTCGTCCATTCGAGCTTCGACCGGATAGCGGGCGCCACCGTACGGTGCGGCGGTCAAATCCATGGCAGGCGGTCCGATCACGAACTCGAACCAGTCGCCGAGAGGCGCGTCGGCCGCGCTCTGCAGCATCTCTCGTACGATCTGGTTCTGGTCGCCGTCGGCCGATGCCGCGACCCGCTGCACCGTCAGGTCTATGTCCACCGTTGATCGAGCCGCCTTGAAGCGTAGCTCCAGCGCATAACCGCCCTTCAAAACCCAGGGCGCTGGATCTTCCCGGAACAGCCTTGCCAGCAGACGGTCGAATGACACCTGTCGGCGGAGGCGGTTGGGATCGACCTGATCGGTCAGAGATGCCCTCTTCAGGCGTTCTTCCAGAGCCCTACGGAATGCTCCTGCCGTCGCGTATGTCCTGGGTGACGGCATTACGCAACTCGCCGCAGCGTTTCCTCCACGATCTTGCGCGCAGATCCGCTCATTCGCGTGTTCCGAATCTGTTGGCGAGTGATCAGACCACGGTCAACAGCCTGCCGGAGTGCCTGGCGGATGAAGTTCCGCTCGACGGTGCCGGCCTCGATCAGGTCGAGAACCGCTCGCAGAGGGCGAGTAAGCTTGTAGCCTTGCGCGGTCTGTACGTCACTCTCGGGCAGGTCGGCATAATGGAGTACGAGGATGCCCGGAATCTCGCTGTTGCGCCGGAAGTCCGTCGGAACGGTCATATGGAGCTTCGCCGGATTCAGATCTGACAGGTCGTAAAGGCTGAGCACGGTGTGGTGACTGTATACCCCCTCGACTTCCTCGTTCCGGTTCCGGGACCACAGCGCCCAAAGCACAAGTTCGGGCCGGTCTGTCGTCGGAAACAGAGTGAGCCGGTAGATACCACGGTGCTCGCGAATCCAGTTCCCGACCTGGACGTGATACGGATGGGTGTTTTCGGCGAACCCGGCAGCCTTGGCCTGCTTCGTGGTGAAGAAGCCCTGCTGCTGCTCGGCAACCTCGAAAAGCCGCCTCGACGCTTCGCGGTGAGACTGGGCCATAACACAATACTACAACTTTCTTGATAATAACTCAACAAAGGCAGCCTTTTTGAAGGGTCATCCGTGGCAACCCTGTGCGGCAGGCTCTCCGGAGTCCGGTGCAACGGCGCGGCCTTCACGTCCCACTACCGCCTTGACCCGCGGCAACTTTATCGTTTAGAACTGCACTTCCGGCAAGGTTATGCTTTCAGCAAGAGCCACGATGCGGCTGGTAGCGGGTATCCAAAAGGAGTTCTGCAGCGCAGCCCGGCAAGTTTATGCTTTAGAACCGGCAAGATTATCCTTTATGGCACAGCAAGATTATCCTTTATGGCACAGAACACGTTGCCGGTCAGGCTTCCAATAAAGATCTCACCGGTGGGCGCGGCATGTAGCGCTCACGGCGATCAGTGTCTTCATGTATGCCCCCGGCCAGACACAATATCACGCCGGCAACCGCGCCTGCCGGACCATTTCCACCAACACGCTCCGCGCCTCGTCGCTGCTCTTTACTTCTCGCAGGAAAGCCACCCGCCGGCCATAAACCCGGTCGCCGCATTTCAGCCGCAGGTGGAATCCAAGCCGATCCACAGCAGTCATCGCAGCCTCGTCCGCCGCCTCGCCCGCGAAATGCCGGGCGATCAACTGGAGTGCGCCTGCGTGGTCGGCATTCATGTGTTGGATGATTGCAGGGCCGGCCTCCGTCAGGGGATCCGGTTGGGCGTTGCCGTAGTCTTCGGCGGAGACCCATCCCATAACGCCGAACCCTCCGATGAAATACACCCCCGAGACCTCCAGCCGGTAGTACGCAAAGTCGCTGTAGTCCTGCCAGAGCCTTGCATTCTCGTGGCGCGAGAGGTAGCTCTCCCCAACCTCCGCGGCCGGCGCCTCCGCAGCGCTACCCACGAGGCTCACACGGGCGGCGCCCAGCGGGTCGCCGGAAATGTCCGGCTGCGTGATGAGCAGGCTGGCCCGCGGATCCTGCCGCAGATTCTGCGTGTGCATCGCCATGCTGCTGATGAAAAACACCGGACGTCCGAACTGGTCAACCGCATAGGGCATCATCGATCCGAATGGGAATCCCGGGAACTTCTGGGAATGCGTGGACAGGCTGCCGACCCGGCCCAGCGAGGCAAGCGTGCGGGCGCGCTCAGCGAGCGATGACTCAGGCCCACCCGTTGGTGCGGGTCCAGGGCCGGCATGTTGTCGAGTGGTCATGATTTCATGTTAGGTGATGATTTGAAGTTCATTTGAAGTTCAACGTCACCATCGGCGACATGGCCGAAGGAGAGTTGACCGCCAAACGAGTCAAATGACGCCGGGAAACGCTCTTCACCACAACCCGGGAACCAGTCGGAACCGCGTTCGTGCGGCATATTCGACGTAGCCCGGAAGCTCGCGCCGCAGCGTGCGGTCTTCCAGCACGGTCCGCCAGACGAACAGCAGGATGATCGCGCCTGAGATCCCCAGCGCAGCCACCGATCCCCAAACCAGGGGAGTGCCCACATACATAAGGATGGCGCCTGCATACATGGGATGGCGCACGAACCGGTACGGACCCCACGTGACCACCGCGTGTCCGCGGTCCGTTTGAATGCGGACCGTCGTCTCCGCGTGCCGGTTGACCGCCAGCGTCCAGCCCACCAGGGCCATCCCCAACGCAAACACCGTCACGCCTGGATACACCCACGCGAACCCTAGAGACGACCAGCGGAACCGCACTGCGTCCAGGCCCGCGATAAAGGGCTGAACCGTCGCCAGCGGAAGCATCGTCGCGAGAAACACCTTGTCGAAGCCCTTCGTATCCTTACGCCGCCACTTGGCGCGCTCCGCCATAAGCTCCGGGTTGGCGCGCTGCATGATGATCCAGGCCGCTGTCATCCCTATGACGTACATACCGACCGAGATCCAGCCGCGCGGCCAGTCGGCGCGTCCTGCCCCCAGGAAAAGACTACCGATCCACACCGCGACGGTGAATGCTGTTTGTAGTGTCCTTCGCGCGGCCCCGCGTTTCACCGCGGGAGGCACTCTCAGGGCATCTGCCATCGAAGGCTCCTCCTCCCAGTATGCATGTGCTGCGCGAAGCCCGCGATTCTACTCGTTGCGTCCGGAGTCCTTCTTAAATCTCTCCAGCAATCCAGGCGCGATCCATTGCTGGAACAACGAGAGGTTGGCCCTAGCATCGGGGCCTGACCCGAGCCTGCCTCATTTAGGTTTGTTTTGCTATCGACTGTTGCCGATTCTATTTGGCGCAACTGAGGAATCAGCGACCGTTGCTGTCGATGACCTATTTCCCGATTCTCTTCCCAGCCTACCGAATGAGCCCGATCTCCCCGGCTATCAGAGTCTCGGCTACGACATCGTCGAGTCACATCCTCTCAAGCTTTCGATTTTGGGCTTTTGCTGCTCACCCCTGTCCTGCAACGGGATGGCGGAGAACATTTGCCGTCAATCGGTATTGTCGCTTGACGACCTCGACAATGCTTTTGCAGTTGCAAAGCGCTTCGGCGCAAAGCAGGCCGAACCAGGTCCATACGTTGTTATTGAGGTGCTGAACCATCCTGCTGCCCACTGAGCAAGAGAGGCAAATCGCCCCCACTTCCCTCGGCTCGAAACTTACCCCTTGCGGGGCGTGTGCCGCGCGCCGACGATATCCACCCAGGCACGGAACTCGCTGAGTTAGATTCCCCTGACCTGCGCCACGCGCCGGTTGCGGTCAATGTACGGTATCGCCGTTTCACGACCAGAGCCCCAATTTTCTCGTCGGGAGCTGTAGTTCAAAATCGCACTCACGGGTCTTTGATATAGCCCGGAACCCGCAACATGGTGGAAGCAATAAATCTCGGCGGGGCTACCAAGCCACCAGTCGAACTCTTCTTGATCTCCGTCACTGCGCTGCCGTCTGCAGCACAGATCCCGCACAGTACCGCGCAGATTCATGCAGGGGCGAGATGAAGCGGCGCTGGTTGCTTTTAGCGTACGCGTTAACGAACGCTGCCCTGTATAGCGCGCTTCTGCCTCTCTGGGAAGGTTTCGACGAGCCCTTTCATTTCGGGTACGTTCAGTATTTGGCGAACGGAAATGGGTTCCCGGATCCCCGGACGTCGCGGCTTTCAAAAGAGGTGGGATCGTCTCTGTTGCTCGCACCTGCCAGTCTTTCGGTGCAGCGCAACCTTCCGGAGGTTACTTCGTACCCGGAATTCTTTGGATGGCCAGAATCCAGGCGTCAACGAACACGCCAGCACCTCAGCCAGATCGATCCCAGCCTGCGGTGGCAGCCGTCAGATTTCTTGGACTACGAAGCTCAGCAGGCACCGCTCGCGTACGCGGCTCTGGCGTTACCCGAACGGGCTCTTGCAAAGATGCCGCTACGATTCCGTGTGCTGTTGCTCCGGATTATAGCCGGTACCCTGGGTGGTCTCTTGCTATTCTTCGGAGCCGAGCGGCTTGCGAGACAGCTTGGTATTTCCGACGAGCACAAGGAAATCGCGATTTTCTGTACGTTTTCCTGCCAGATGATTTGGGCAGCGCTAGCTCATGTGGCGAACGACTGGCTGGCAGTGCCACTCACACTGTGGCTGCTTGTCATGGTGATCCATTACGAAGAAGGCCCGAGTGTACGACGGGCAACGCTTGCGTCGGGCGTCTTAATGATGGGATTACTGACGAAGGCATACTTCATCGCCTTTGTTCCCCTGTTGATTTTGGTTTGCATCCTTCACCGTAGGTGGCGGGATTTGGGTATAGGGCTCGTGTTCATTTCAGCATTGGCAGGCCCTTGGTACATGCGCAATCTGGAACGGTACGGCACGATTTCAGGCATGCAGGAATTGAGGCAGGGAACCGACCCGATGCTGGCATTGCAGGCCATCCACATAGCGAGGATACCCGGCGCACTCGATTCCTACGCTCGAGGTGCCCTGTGGACGGCGAACAACACATTTCGGACCTTTTCAATTAAGACGCTGAGAAGTGTTATCGTCGCTTGGCTCGCTGCGCTCCTTCTATGGGCTGCGACTCGACACCGACGCGCCGAATGGATTGTAATCCTTTTTTCCGGTTTATTCGTCCTCGCACTGGCTTACGATACGGGGATCAACTATGTTGCGTCGCATCATGAAAGTGCAAGCCCCGGTGCTTGGTACGCGCAAGTTTTGCTCGTGCCGATGCTGGCCCTGGGCCTTCTGGGGACAAGCCGGTCAGGGAAAGCCGGGAGAGTTGTCGCCCTTATAATGGTACTGCTATTTGGATACGTCCTCGTCTCAACATATTGGGTAAAACTGATGCCGCTGTATGGCGGATTTGAGGGCCGCACGTCGCTCGCTTCACTGACAATACTGTATCGGGAGCGGCTATCCATGCTGATGGTTGGACTAAACGAGGTCTGCCTCGTGCCGGCAGCGGTCATCCTGTCTATGTCAGGCCTCGTTGCTATTTTGGTAGTCGGTCTACAGGTCATCTTGATCAGGCGGCTCTTGGTTGGGCAGACTTCTCCTGCAAAACACTGACTTCCATCTGAAGCCACGTGCCGTTGGATGAGCGGCGAGGTAACCGCTTAGTTCGCCTTGACTTTATCACACTCGCACATTCAGTCTGTCGAGAAGTTCCCGTGCAAGTGGGGTTGCATGACATTGACCCGCCGGGCGTGGAATCCGCCAGTCCACTTTTCCAGAAGCGCCGTTTTCGTCAGCATCCTACCACAAGGGTCTATGCTCCCGAACGACATCGGCCGGGCTGCATCTAAGCGGGGGCTGCTGGGCGTAAAGTGTGTTGATGGACTCGGCGCACAACCCTCGACCCAACGGCTTAAATAAAGCCTCGTCGGAGGAATCTGTGGGTAGCTGATGGGCTTCGAACAGCAGCGGAAGGCGGCCGCGCAGGTCGCGGAAGACGATTCCGGCGGGGTGCTCGGCGTCTGTCCTTTTCCTAGCCAGTTCGCTTTCCCAACCGTTTGCTTCAGCCAGCCAACTTGCGAGCCAGCACGAGCAAAAACGACGCGGGTGGCCATCGTCAATCATGAGGGTCGGCCGTATTTTGGGGCGATAACTGTACATTCTTGCGCTTTCCTCCATCTGAACGTCGGTTACTCGTGTCGGGCGAGACGCAATTCCCTAAGAAAATGCAACCCCAATCATGGTCGCCGACGTATTCCATTGTCAGAGAGCCCCTGTGGGCAAATGGGAACTGGTAGTACCGGCGCGTGCTCGCCTGATCCGGGAACTGGAGAACAACGGCGCCGGGAAGAGTAACGACGCCTGGCAGGCAGCACTCGCAACGGGCGGCGACCGGGACTATTATCCCGAAGGCGAGTCACAACATCTTTGCTAGGGGCGGAAACAACAAGGAAATGGCGTCGTTACAACGCTTCGCGCCGGCGTACTTTACGACCGTTCAAGACTGGCGCGGAGAATTCATCCGAGGTTTCCGGCCGTCTCCCTATCCGCCAATCCATCCCAACATCCGAGGTTTAAAACTGTGTCTCACGTTATGCGACGAAGAGAGCTTCTGCTAGGGAGCAGTCGAGCTCTTGGCTTTTCTGTTCTTTCATCGTTGATATCGGCACAAAAGACTCAGGAATCCCGTGGTGCACCCTGGACCGATTTGTTCCCAGATTTGGAGAAACAGATTTCAAGACTGATGGGCGAAGCCATCGTTCCAGGGCTTTCCATCGCCATCATCAAGGACGCTCAGATGGTTTGGAGGCGCACCTTGGGCTTCAAAGACAGCAGCACTAGGAGACCTGTTGATAAGGATTCTGTATTTGAAGCCGGGTCCATGAGCAAGCCGGTGTTTGCGTATGCCGTACTGAAACTGTGCGAAAAGGGTGTAATTGATCTCGATACGCCTCTGACCAGGTACACCGATGACCGCTTTCTCGATGGCGATCCGCGGCTGGACCTCATTACAGCGCGTCATGTGCTTTGTCACACCAGTGGTTTTCAAAACTGGCGGTCAGAAAAAGATCCCTTGCAGATCCATTTCACACCCGGCGAGAAGTACCTTTATTCCGGAGAGGGTTACAGTTACTTACAGTCGGTTGTGGCGCAGGTGACCGGTCAACCGATCGGACAGTACATGAAAGCGAACATATTTGGGCCATTTGGAATGGCTTCGAGCGGTTATGTCTGGAACAGCCATTTAGCGCGACCGCATGACGACAAGGGAAAGCCATTCGACAAGGACAAGCCGACGCCAGCATCTATTGCCAGATATGGTGCCGCGGGAGGCTTGCTCACGACGCCGAAAGACTACGCGAAATTCGTCATCGAAGTTATCAATTCAAAGGCGAGCGATGCCTTTCGGCTTAAGAAAGAGACACTTGCGGAAATGCTCCGCCCGCATGTGAAGACCAATGACGAATTCTCGAGTTCATGGGCGCTGGGATGGCAAGTGGAACAGACAGGCGTTATCCATCATGCAGGCTATAACAAGGGGTTTCACGCCCACGCCGTGGCGTCGGCCGAACGGAAATCCGGCTTAGTCATCATGGCGAATGGCGAAAACGGAGGCGAGCTCATTAAGACCCTGCTTCTCGGGGACCTCCTGCACCGGTTGCTCTAGGCAATATCACTCGCAATCGGCCCAGCCTCGCTGTCCTCATCCCGGCACACACTACGCCGATAGGTCTTGGAGTGCGCCGCGCGTTTAGCGACGCGGTCGTCCCACCGATTGTTCGGTAGCCGGAACAGCTCCGCATTGGAGCGCTGTTCGCGCGCTCCGGGTCACGGCGCAAATATTTGGAATCCATTCGATCATCATGCCGGCTCGTCTCAGAGGAACCGGAAGTTACCCGCTGCCCGCATCCCTTCGGAGAAGTTTGCGCTGGTCCTCCGTTTGAGACCGCAGATGATCTTCCCCTCCTAATAGCCACAGGTTGTCGAGGCGGTGAGGCGAGTCGGGCGTGGCGTGGTTTATGGTAGAGGTCTTGCCGCCGCTTGCTTCCGCGCCATGGAACTGATCACGATTCTAAACCAGTGCTACCGCTTTCACGGATTTGTCTACCAGCACGCCCGGTTCAGCCCAGACAAAAAGAGTATCGAGGTATCGGTGCGGCCGCGCAGGGGCTCGGCAGCGATCTGTTCGCGCTGCCACCAGAGGGCACCCGGCTACGATCAACTTGGCGAGCGACGCTTCGAGTTCATTCCTCTGTGGGGGTTCTTCGTCTTCCTTCTGTATGCCATGCGGCGCGTAGACTGCCGCCGCTGCAGCACAGTTATCGTCGAGGAGGTGCCGTGGGGCGACGGCAAACGCTCGCTGACGAAAGCCTACATGCTCTTCCTGGCCCGCTGGGCGCGGCGCCTTTCGTGGAAAGAAACCGCCGAGGCCTTTCGCACTTCCTGGGATAAAGTCTTCGATGCCGTTGAACATGTCGTCACCTGGGGTCTGGAACACCGGAAACTGGGCCAGATCGACGCCATCGGCGTCGATGAGATCCAGTATGCCAAAGGCCATAAATACTTGACGCTGGCCTACCAGATCGATATCGGCATCACCCGCCTTCTCTGGGTAGGCAAAGAGAGAACCATCGAATCCTTCCAAGGGTTCTTCACTGTCATGGGCAAGGACGTAATTTCCAAAATCGCCTTCGTCTGCTCCGACATGTGGGAGCCCTATCTCAAACTCATCCGCGAAAACTGCTCCCAGGCCCTGCATATCCTCGACCGCTTCCACATCGTCGCCAATATGAATAAGGCACTCGACAACGTCCGCGCCGAGGAAACCAGCCGCATGAAACGCGAGGGCCGCGCCCCTATCCTCAAGAAGTCCCGTTGGCTGCTGCTCCGTCGCAGCGAGAACCTCGGAGCCGAACAACACTTCCGGCTGCGCGATCTCCTCCGCTACAACCTCAAGACCGTCCGTGCCTACCTTCTCAAGGAAGCCTTTCAGCAACTCTGGGAATATAGCTCGCCCACCTGGGCCGGCAAGTTCCTCGACGAGTGGTGCCGCCAGACCATGCGCTCCCGGATCGAACCCATGAAGAAGATCGCCCGTTCGCTACGCAATCATCGCGAACTCATCTTGAACTATTTCCGCGCTCAAAAGCTACTTTCCAGCGGCGTCGTGGAGGGCTTGAACAACAAGGCCAAAGTCACGATGAGAAAATCGTACGGCTTTCGCACCTACGGCGTCCTCGAACTCACCCTCTATCACTCACTTGGCAAGCCCCCGAGCCGGAGTCCACCCACGATTTCTTCTGACGAACCTAAATAAATTGAGCTGTGCTTTCCCGCCAATGAATCTTCATATGAGGGTGAGGATTTTTATATCTGAGAGGATTTGTGTCCTCAACAGAACCCACAAGGACCGCCATGACACTGAACAACCAATACAGAAAATGTGGGTTATTTCTAAGTGTCCCCCTGGTTCTGACGATCGGCTGGCTGTGCGCCCAGTCCGCGAACCGGATCATTCCGATGACGGAGCAGGAGGCTGCCAGCATCGCGACTGACGCCTATATCTATGGCTACCCCCTGGTCACTACCAAAATCACGGGTCTCGCCTTTACCAATACGATCAAGCCGGATCCAGCGACCTTTCAGGCGCCAGTGAATCAGCTCGTGAGCCAGCCCGAATATCCGGCGGCCACCTACCACGGCGTTACCGCGCCGAACGCCGACACGCTGTACTCCGTCGGATTCTTGGACCTTGCCAAGGAACCTGTGGCGCTATCGTACCCCAACATGGGGAAACGATATTTTCTGTTCCCCATCTATGATGCGTGGACGACCGTGATCCACTCCGCCAGCTCGCGCACCACCGGAGAGTCGGCACAAAACATCCTGATCGCCGGACCCTCCTGGCGTGGCTCTGTGCCGACCGGAATGACCCTTGTGAAATCGCCGACCAACACGGCGTTCATCATCGGGCGCGTCTATTCCGATGGCACGCCCTCGGATCTGGCGCAAGTACACGCGCTGCAGCGGCAATTCAAATTGGTGCCACTGAGTGCGTACGGAACGCCTTATACGCCGCCTCCAGGTCAAACCGGGGGACCGTACACACGCAAAGAGATCGTTCGCGACGTCATTGCCAAGATGAGCGCTTCCGAGTATTTCAATTTCATGGCGGAGGCGATGAAGGAAAACCCGCCCGTACTGCCGCAGGATGCTCCCATCGTCGCCAAGATGGCGAGGATCGGGATCGTTCCGGGCAAGCCCTTCAATATGAGCCAGCTCAGCCCAGAAATTCAGAAGGTGCTCGAGAACATCCCGCAGACCGTGAACGCCCAGTTCATCAGCATGGAAGCGAGAGGTCTCGGCAAGGCGGTCAATGGCTGGCAGATACCGGAGGTCTGCGGTGAATATGGCACGGACTATCGCATTCGCGCAGTCGTCTCCGACTTCGGCTGGGGCTGTAATCTTCCGGAAGACGCGGTCTATCCCTTGGCCAAGGTTGACGACGCCGGCAATCCGCTGACCGGCACGAACACCTACGTGATTCACTTCAACAAGGGAGAAACCCCGCCAGTGCAAGGCTTCTGGTCGATCACGATGTATGACAAGCAGTACTACTTTTACCCGAATCCTCTGGACAAACTCACGGTGAGCCCGCGCAATAGATTCAAATACAACGCAGACGGTTCACTCGATCTCTACTTCTCGCACATTCGACCCGCTGGCGTTGTGGAGGCGAACTGGCTGCCGGCTCCGGAGGACGACTTCATACTGTGCATGCGGCTGTACTGGCCGAGGACAACCCCGCCCTCGATCCTGCCGCCCAACAATCCATCGTGGGTTCCTCCGCCGGTGAAGATGGGGACCTAGGGGGTCCTCCCAGCGCCGCGCCGACGACGATGGTCTATCGAGGCGTACTGCACGCCATCGGTGTGGTGTGCCCGCTCCATGTCCGCTAACCGTCAAC